>Ga0316207_10004248_pt1 | contig 12566 bp, 13 predicted proteins | sample 6weekpyrite_MG_FD_204943 | JGI IMG/M metagenome (GOLD analysis project Ga0316207, IMG submission 204943) | Microbial mat bacterial communities from mineral coupon in-situ incubated in ocean water Damariscotta River, Maine, United States -... | ecosystem: Environmental > Aquatic > Marine >... | reverse complement strand
GCGGCGCGCAGGCTTTTTTGTGTGATCTCATTGATATCCTGTTCGTCAATGAGGATGCGGCCCGAGTTGATCTCGTAGAAGCGAAACAATAGTCGTGACAGGGTCGATTTGCCGGCGCCACTATGCCCCACCACGGCCACCTTTTTTCCTGCTGGAATTTCAAGGCTGACATCATGCAATATTTGGCGATTGTCGTTGTAACCGAAATCCACATGATCAAATCGCACCACACCATTGCTGACTTTCAGGGGCTGGGCGCTGGGTTTGTCCTGCACGTCCGGGTTATTGCGCAACAGGTTGAACATTTTTTCCATGTCGGTCAGCGAATGTTTGATTTCGCGATAGACAAAGCCGAGGAAGTTGAGCGGCATAAACAGTTGCAGCAGGTAGGCATTGATTAATACCAGGTCACCAATGGTCAGCTCACCCTTGACGACGCCATCCGAGGCCAGAATCAACAATAGGGTAATGCCGATGGCGATGATGCCGCTTTGGCCAAAGTTGAGCAGACTCAGTGAGGTTTGATTTTTGATCGCCGCTGTCTGCCACTTTTCCAGATTGGCATCGTAACGTTTTGCTTCATAGTCTTCGTTGCAAAAATACTTCACCGTTTCGTAGTTCAACAGTGAGTCGATGGCGCGGGTGTTGGCCTTGGAGTCCAGATCGTTCATGGAGCGGCGAAAACGCATTCGCCATTCGGTGACGATCAGCGAGAAGGCGACATAGAGTGCGACACTGGCAAAGGTGATGATGGCGAACCAGGCATCGTAGTTGATATAGAGGATGGCGGTGACCAGGCCGATTTCGAACAGGGTCGGCAGGATATTGAAGAGCATGAAGTTGAGCAGAAAGCTGATGCCGCGGCTGCCGCGTTCGATGTCGCGTGAAACACCGCCGGTCTGACGTTCAAGGTGAAAACGCAGTGACAGGCCGTGCAGGTGTTTGAAGACTTGCAGGGCGACACTGCGGATCGAACTCTGTGTCACCTTGGCAAATATCGCATCGCGTAATTCAGCAAAGGCTGAGCTGGTCAGGCGCAACGCGCCATAACCAATCAGCAATGCTAGTGGCAGGGTTAGAATAATATCGGTGGCCGAGAGCTGGTCAACGATGTCTTTTAGGAACCAGGGCATGGCCACAATGGCCGCTTTAGCCATCACAAGACAGGTCAGTGCTGCCACCACACGAGGCTTATGTTGCCACAGGAACGGCAGCAGGCTACGGATGGTCTGCCAGTCATTGCGGTGGCCAGTGTGGGCGGGCTGTGAAAAACTGCGCATGGGAGATGCCTTTAAGGGAGATTGTTCTCAAATTATCAGACACATGCGGCAAAATCCACGCTAACGCTCAAGTACTTGAGGCCATGCTATAATCGCCCGCATTTTCTTGGTCCATGGAAACGAATCAATGCCGATTTATGAATATCGCTGTGAAGCCTGTGGCCACCAGTTGGAGGTCATGCAGAAAATGAGCGATCCGCTGCTGAGCGAGTGTCCTCAGTGTCATGAGCAAAAGCTGGCCAAACTGATGTCTGCGGGTAGTTTTCAGATGAAATCCAAAAATGCCGCGCCAGTCTGCCCGTCCACAGGTGCTGCTGCCATGCCGTCTTGTGGTGGTTGTCCAGCGCTAGAATAAGTCAGTCTGATCCGGCCTGCATAAATTTAGAATTTGCCTGACAAGGGTCAAAAAACGTAAAATTGCCTGCTTTTTGCGACCTGGTCGCATTGCATATACAAGAAACATAAATAAGGAACTGAACAATGCGTAGCCACTATTGTGGACAAGTCACCGAAACCCTGGTGGATCAGGAAGTAGAAGTTTGTGGTTGGGTTCATCGTCGTCGTGACCATGGTGGTGTGATTTTTATTGATCTGCGTGATCGTGATGGCATCGTTCAGGTGGTCTATGATCCTGACAGCCCAGCGACCTTCGAAATAGCCGAGCGCGCCCGTAATGAATTTGTCTTGCGTTGTAAAGGTAAAGTACGTGCCCGTCCTGAAGGCACTGAAAACCCCAATATGACCACTGGCAAGATCGAGATCTTCGGTACCGACCTTGAGATCCTTAACCGTTCCGAGCCGATCCCTTTCCAGGTGGAAAATGAGACCGACGCCTCCGAAGAAGTACGCCTCAAACACCGCTATCTCGACCTGCGTCGTCCTGAGATGCAGCAGCGCATGCGAATCCGCGCCCAGGTGACCCGTCACCTGCGTAACTTCCTCGACGATCGCGGTTTTCTGGAAATTGAAACACCGTTTCTGACCAAGGCTACGCCAGAAGGTGCGCGTGATTACGTCGTGCCAAGCCGTACTCATGAAGGCAAGTTCTTTGCTCTGCCACAGTCACCGCAGTTGTTCAAACAGTTGCTGATGGTGAGTGGTTTTGACCGTTACTATCAGGTCGCTCGTTGTTTCCGTGATGAAGATCTGCGTGCCGACCGACAGCCGGAATTTACCCAGCTCGATATTGAAGCATCTTTTATTTCAGAAGATCAGATCACCAACCTGATGGAGGATATGTTTCGCGACATCTTTACGCACGTCTTGGAAGTGCCGCTGCCACAGGAATTTCCTCGCATGACTTACGCTGAGGCAATCGAGCGCTTTGGTTCCGACAAACCAGACATGCGTATCTCGCTGGAACTGATCAGCATTACCGATTTGATGAAAGAAGTAGAATTCAAAGTCTTCTCTGGCCCGGCTAATGATTCCAAGGGCCGTATTGCTGCCATGCGTCTGCCTCAGGGTGGTCAGCTAAGTCGTAAAGAAATCGACGACTACACCAAGTACGTCAGCATCTACGGTGCTAAAGGGCTGGCCTATATTAAGGTCAACGAACTGGCTAAGGGCCGCGAAGGCCTTCAATCACCCATCCTGAAATTCCTGCCTGATGATGTCATCGACGGCATCATGCAGCGCGTTGGCGCAGAAGATGGCGATCTGGTCTTTTTCGGTGCCGACAAGGCCAAGATTGTCAATGAATCACTTGGCGCCCTGCGAGTTAAAGTCGGTCACGACCGCGGTCTGTGTGAACACGGTTGGAAACCGCTGTGGGTGGTTGATTTCCCAATGTTCGAATTCGACGAAAAAGAAAATCGTTATCAAGCACTGCATCATCCGTTTACCGCGCCAACAGGTACGGTTGAACAGGTGGCTGAAGATCCTGAAAACGCCCTGTCACGTGCCTATGATCTGGTCTTGAACGGTACCGAAGTGGGTGGTGGTTCTATCCGTATCCACAGCCCAGAGATGCAACAAGAAGTACTCAAGTTGCTGGGTATCGACGAAGCTGAAGCCAAAGACAAGTTTGGCTTCCTGCTTGACGCACTGGCCTTTGGCTGTCCGCCGCATGGTGGTGTTGCCTTTGGTCTGGATCGTCTGGTAATGCTGATGACTGGTGCTGAATCTATTCGTGACGTGATGGCATTTCCTAAGACTCAGACTGCTGGTTGTCCATTGACATCAGCACCGTCTGAAATTGGCGCAGCCCATCTGCGCGAGCTGAGTCTGCGCCAGCGTCAGTCGGTGGCGAAAGAAGCGGAATAAAAGGCCGTGTGGTTTGGGGGGCTGAGCGCCCCTCAAACGATAGTTTTGCGGTACATTGTGTTTGTAGGGCTTAACACGGTAAGGCAGCAATGAATCAAACCAATCTAGCTATTCAGCAGTTTTCAGATATTAATGACGATGACTGCCAGGCACGCATCCAGGCCGCCAAGGCCGCCCTGGGCGATCGCCTGTTGATCCTTGGGCATCACTATCAGCGCGAAGAAGTGTTTGTCCACGCTGACGCCATTGGTGACTCGCTTAAATTATCGCGCGTTGCCGCCGCATCAAAAGCGGAATACATAGTCTTCTGTGGTGTGCATTTTATGGCCGAAGTGGCCGACATCCTTTCACGCCCAGATCAGGCGGCAGTCCTGCCCGATCTGGCAGCCGGTTGTTCGATGGCCGACATGGCCAATCTGGCTAAGGTCGAACGTGCCTGGCGTGAGCTGTCTGAGGTGATTGATCCAGACGAATGCGTCACACCTGTTACTTACATCAACTCCGCCGCTGACCTGAAATCATTCTGTGGCGAGCATGGCGGTATCGTTTGTACTTCAACAAATGCCAGGCACGTGTTGGAATGGTCCTTCAAACAGCGCGAAAAAATCCTGTTTTTTCCTGACCAACACCTGGGGCGTAACACTGCCTATACAATGGGGATTCCGTTAGAAGAAATGGTGGTGTGGGATTTTGATCAGCCCATGGGTGGTCTGACTGTTGAACAGATCAAGAACGCCAGGATGATCCTATGGAAGGGGTTCTGCTCAGTGCATCAGATGTTTAAACCGAATCATATTGATGCCTTTCGCGCCAAGTTTCCTGAAGGTAAGGTGATCTCCCACCCTGAATCATCGTTTGAGGTGTGCCAGAAGTCTGATTATGTTGGCTCGACCGAATACATTATTAATGTCATTAAAGACTCACCTGATGGTTCGCGCTGGATGGTGGGTACTGAGTTAAATCTGGTTAAGCGTCTGGCTGAGCAGAATCGTGACCGTGGTACTCATGTACACTTTATGTCACCGACCATCTGCATGTGTTCCACCATGTTTCGTATAGATCCGCAGCATTTATTGTGGGCCCTGGAGAATCTGGTTGAGGGCAAGGTGGTTAATCAGGTGCAGGTGGCAGAGCAGACTGCTGAGCAGGCGCGGTTGGCCTTGCAGCGGATGTTGGATTTGAATATTTGATTGTGACTGTAAATTGCTTGTTAAAAAAGCCGCTAGTTTGAGCGGTTTTTTTTCTGCATAATTAAAGTTGTTTTTAATTATGAATTGTTATTTTCTTTTTTTTCAAGCCAAAGGCAATCAATGCGCCCATAGTGAGCAAGGCAATGCTTGCTGGTTCCGGCACATTGCCGATAATGACCTGGTTGTTAGCTCCCTCTACGACATTGCCAGCAGTCCATAAAAAATCCAGGTTGCTCACACCATCAGCAATAGCATCAAAGGTGACGGTGGCAAGAGTGAAATCATCGGGTTGCATGGTGTCTAGCAACGCTTCATCTAACAAAGATTGCTCTGCGACCTCAACAATACCTGGATTGCTTAGGTCAAAGCTTTGCTGAGAGGTACTGGGGGGTGTACCAAGCAGTCCGCCGAAAGTTACATCGATAGCTGTAAGAACGTTGGCGTCATAGGCGATATCTACATCATAGGCGGAAACAATATCACTGCCCCTATCTGTAATAACAACATCCACCGCCACACTGTCACCGTTGGAAACCACCAATGGAGTTAGGTTAGTGAAGCTGCTAAAACCGATTGATATAGCCAAGGCACTTGGTGCCAATACAATCATAGCTAAAGTCAATAGGGCGTTAATTAACAAGCGTTTCATTTCAGAATCTCCCTCTCTAAAATCAATGTGCTTACATATATATTTATAGACACATTTACTGATAAAGGAAGCTTAATTGCATTAGAAATTAAGTCTTAGGCCGACATTTGATGTTCTTTCGTTTTCAAAATCAATGCCGCCGATTATTTGCAGGTTTTGGGCGAATTCAAATGCCAGTTGTATATCAATACTGGTGTCGGTCTCGTCTTCAATGTCGGTGTAGTTAAGGAAAGCTAGACCTTCGATTTTATCGGTTAATTTGCTGCGAACTCCTGCCCCAATGCCAAACCCATCCGCATCTTCAGAACGACCGGCAAGTTCAGCCTCACTCTCTAGAAAGCCAATCTCGGCATATAGATCGGTCTTGTTATTGATAGGGGAGTGGTAGCCTGCGCCAACAGAAAATCCGCTAGCATCAAGATCTCCCTGTGAGGTGTTAACACTGCCAATACCGTAATCAAAAAGCAGATAAATGTTGTCAGAAATTGATTTGTTAAGATATATATCAAAGCCTGTAAAATCATCTGCTTGGTCATCAAGATTTTTGCTGCTGTACTTGATTTCTACAAAGTCATAACTTAGATCGGCTGTATGGCTGATACCTGGGATAAGCAGTGTTGTTGCTAGCGAGAGTGCGGTTATTGCTTTTTTCATAGGAATGGCCCCGTTTTAATGACTTTTGATTGACGCAGCGGTGCAGTCCGTAAACCACATTTAAATAAAAAATACTGCGATAATTAAATATACATTTTTTGCATTACCCCTGCATTAACTCCACATTAACTCTTTTTATGTTCTATGGATACTCCGGGGCGAGAGGGTTTTGGCCTTAGTGCTTTTGCTTATCTGCCGAAAATAACGGGGCTGATTCAAAAACTGCTAAATTCACATTGCCTACTAATCTGGCATCCCATCCCTAGCTGGAAGATTAGTAACATTGGTCTGCTCACTACCATCACCCTTCATCATGTACACCTCTGTATTATTATCGAGAGTGCCTTCGAAGCTGATGCAGTCTTGCAGTGGTGACCGTTCAGTAAAGAAGTTGTCTTGATGCTGTGCAGTCAGGTGTTGCCGGGGCGGTGACTCTCGAATGCTATCCGTTTGCCGTCCGTGCCCAGGCGGGGCCTGCATCTAGGCCAGGGTTGTTGGTGAGGTGTTTTTCATTGCTGCCATCGCGAACAGCATAGATAAAAACATCGCACCTGCTATGAGCGTCATGATTGTCCGGAACTAAGTCATGAGCTTGTCGTTCCTTTGTCTCTATATATTTGTAGACTAAAAAGGAAGCAGGGGGCTTAAGGCGATAAACCTTGGCGTGTTATACCTATCTGCGCGACAATGTTCTCATGTTTATTAATCGAGTTATTGATGCTAATGGACTCTATTTTTACTGTTGCTGAACAATGTCTCGCTGCTTGCGAAATTGAAGACAAGCTTCGTCTGACACAACAATATGCCCAGGCCTGGCGTGATGAGCGGCTTTCGCTTGAATCATTTGTCGAGCCGAATCCGATCGGTGAGCCAGGTCATCCAAGCAAACCAGAATTGGTGCCGCCGGGTGATGTGCCAAAGCGAGGCCTTGGTACAGATGAAGGCCGCTCCGCTTTGCTGCATGCGGTTGCCCATATCGAGTTCAATGCCATCAACCTGGCCTGGGATGCGGTCTATCGTTTTCGTGATATGCCACGCCAGTATTATTCTGACTGGGTGCGGGTGGCCGATGAAGAGGCCTATCACTTTCAATTGTTGCGCCAACGTCTGAATGACATGAGCTATGACTACGGTGACTTTACGGCCCATAGCGGCCTGTGGGACATGGCTGAAAAGACGGCCTTTGATCCTATGGTGCGCATGGCCTTGGTGCCGCGGGTGCTGGAGGCGCGCGGCCTGGATGTGACACCAGGGATTATGAAACGTCTTCGTCATGTTGGTGATCTAGAATCGGTGGCCGCACTGGAGATTATCTTGCGCGATGAGGTGGGTCATGTGGAGATCGGCTCGCGCTGGTTTAAATATTTTTGTGACCAACGTGGTTTGGATATGGAGCAGACTTTTATTGAATTAATCGGCCAGTATTTTGCTGGCCAGTTACGTGGGCCATTTCATTACGACGCACGGATCAAAGCAGGCTTTAGCGAGGCGGAATTGCGTGCCCTTGAAGGCTTGGAGCCCGGAGCGTAGTATCGCGTAGTATCAGATAAATTCTCATGGGGGAAGACATTGGTGAAGCAGACTCAGTTCCTGCAACGGCAAGACTTGCAAGCGCTTATCGATGTTTTGATTGCCGAAGGTTATAGTTGCCTGGCCCCGCAGGTGCGTGATGGCGCTATTGTCTACGACGTACTTGTCGATGTTTCTCATCTTCCTGTTGGTGTTCATGATCAACAATTACCTGGTAAATATCATTTAAACCGTTCTCGGAGTTTGCGTAGTTTTGCCTGGGCCAACGGTCCGCAGGCCTTAAAACCATTATTATTTTCTGCTAGTGAAGTGTTGTGGTCGGCTGAGCGTGACGCCGATGGCAAGATCAGTTTTGTGCAGGCCAAACCCGTTGTGCAAAAAACGGCCGTGATTGGTGTGCGTAGTTGTGATCTGGCAGCGATGCGGATTCAGGACCAGGTATTTCTTGAACAAGAATATCAGGATGAAAACTATCAGGCCCGGCGCAAAGCATTGTTTACCGTGGCGGTGAACTGCAGTCATCCAGCCGAGACCTGTTTTTGTGCCTCGACAGGGGATGGGCCGACAGCCAAATCTGGTTATGACCTGTTGCTGACCGAGCTGGATGATGGTTTTCTGGTGACTGCGGGTTCTGAGGCGGGTATGCAGATATTTATCCAGTTGCCACTGGATCAGGCCAGTGACCAACAACACTTTGTCGCTGGTGAACAGGCCCTGCATGCAGAACAGGTGCAAACACGCAAATTGCCGCAAGCGGGTTTGGTTGAAAAGCTGCTGGCTAATCTTGAACACCCGCGTTGGCAAGAGGTGGCTGAGCGTTGCCTTTCCTGTGGCAATTGCACCATGGTCTGTCCCACCTGTTTTTGCCACAAGGAAACAGAACAGCCGCAACTGGACGGCCATGCCACCGAGCATCTGCGTGAATGGGATTCCTGTTTTACCCAGGGCCATAGTTATATTCACGGTACGCTGATCCGCGAAGATACCGAGAAACGTTATCGTCAGTGGATGACCCATAAATTGGCTACCTGGGTGCAACAATTCGGTAACAGTGGCTGTGTAGGCTGTGGTCGTTGCATTAGCTGGTGTCCGGCGGCGATTGACCTGACGGAAGAGGCGAATGTAATTGCAGGAGGTGGTAAAGAGTGAGGCTTGATCCCTATACGCCATTCGAGGCAGAGGTGGTGGAGCGAATCCAGGAGTCGCCCACTATATTTACCCTGCGTCTTCGTTTTACCGATGCCGAACAGCATAAGCGATACAGCTTTGCCCCAGGTCAATTCAACATGGTTTATCTATATGGCGTTGGTGAGGTGGCGATCTCGATTGTTTCAGATCCTGAAGATGAACACCTTTATGAACACACTATTCGTGAGGTGGGTCGAGTGACTCGTGGACTGGCGCAAGTGCAGCAAGGTCAGCGGGTCGGCATTCGTGGCCCCTTTGGCCGCGGTTGGCCGTTGCAACAGGCCGAGGGGCATGATGTGTTGATTGTTACTGGTGGGCTGGGTTGTGCACCGGTGGTGTCAGTAATCAACTACATTATTAGCCGGCGCGAACGTTTTGGTCGATTGACCATTATGCAAGGCGTTAAACACTCTGACGACTTGTTATGGCGTGAACGTTACAAGTTGTGGAGTCAGATGCCGGACACCCATGTCATCATTGCTGCGGATCAGGACGGTCAGCAGTGGCCATGGCGGGTAGGGCCTGTCATCGGCATGTTTGATGAGCTGGATCTGAAGCCTGATAAAACCATTGCCATGATGTGTGGCCCAGAAGGAATGATGCATGCTGCCATCAAACGTCTGCTTGAGATGGATGTGGCGGAAGAGATGTTGTTTATGAGCATGGAGCGCAACATGCAATGTGCCGTGGGTCACTGTGGTCATTGTCAGTATGGCGGCAAGTTTATCTGTAAGGATGGGCCGGTGTTTTCCTTTAATGAAATAAAAGATATATTTGGCGTGGCCGGATTTTAGATAACGGCGTTGGGGGGAACGAAATGAACGAATATAAATTCGAAGAAGAAGAAACCTGGAAGCTGGCAAGAGAACTGGCCTGGGACGTTTATAGTGTGACCAGTCGCGGTGCCTTTGAACGTGACTATTTGATGCGTAACAGTGTCCGTCGTGCCAGTTTTGCCGTCATGGCCAATGTGGCTGAGGGTGTTGAGAAGGGCGGTACAGTTGAATTTATTCGTTATCTTTCCCGTGCCAAAGACGAGATTGATGAATTACAGCAGCAGTTGCAAACGACCCAAGAGTGCGGTTTTATCAATAGTGCAACGCTGGCACGACTGGAAATGATGATGAGGTCGCTTGGTTGCATGATCAGTGCACTAATGACATCGATTAATCAAGAATTCATCAGCGTTGAAACTGTGGGATTGAATGATCAAGGTAGCTAACACATCTGCTAAACCCAAAATAGCTGTCCACAAATTTAGTTCGTGTGACGGTTGCCAACTGGCTTTGCTAAATCTGGGCGAACCACTTTTAACCCTGGCCAACTTGGTCGATATCATACATTTCGCAGAGGCCGGTCCGGTTGAACCTGATGCCAAGGTGGATATCGCCTTTGTTGAAGGCAGTATTACCACCCCTGATGAATTGCATCGTATCCAGCGTGTCCGGGCCAATAGCCGTTACCTGATTACCATTGGTGCCTGTGCGACCGCCGGAGGCATACAGGCCTTGCGTAACAATGCCAATGCCAGCGATTGGATGGCAGCCATCTATGCCCAGCCTGATTTCATCGAAACGCTCGATACTTCAACTGCCATTGCCGAGCATGTGCGGGTCGATTTTGAATTATGGGGGTGTCCCATCAGCAGTCAGCAGATTGTGGCCGTGGTACGGGTGCTGTTGTTTGGCGTGGCACCGTTGCAGGAGCACGATAGCCTGTGTCTGGAGTGCAAACGCCAAGGCAATGTCTGTGTGTTGGTGACAGGGCAAAAGCCCTGTATGGGGCCAGTGACGCAAACGGGTTGCGGTGCATTGTGCCCCAAGTTTGGCCGTGCCTGTTATGCCTGTTACGGACCAAAAGAAAATGCTAATCCGGATTCTTTATCAGAACGTTTTCAAGGATTTGGCCTGCTGCCGGACGAGATTGCAGACAAGTTTTTGTTGATCAATAACGCTGCACCAGTCTTTGCAGCGGCAGGCCAGAAAGCCAAAGAGAATAAGCATGACTAAGCGGCGCGATATCTCTATTAAGGTACCGGTGCTGGCACGTGTGGAAGGCGAAGGCGCACTGGATATTGAGGTGAGAGATGGCAAGATCGAAGAGCTGAAGCTGCGCATCTTTGAACCGCCGCGTCTGTTTGAAAAGTTTCTCGAAGGTCGCAGTTATGGCGAGGTGGCGGACATCGTTGCCCGCATCTGTGGCATCTGCCCGGTGGCCTATCAGATGAGTGCCGTGCATGCCATCGAGCAGGTGTTTGAATGCGATCCTGGCCCGTGGGTCAGAGAGATGCGGCGTTTGCTGTATTGCGGTGAGTGGCTGGAGAGTCATGGTCTACATGTACACCTGCTGGCCTTGCCCGATTTTTTCGGCTTTAACAGTGTCGCCGAGATGGCGAAAAAGTTTCCTGACGAAGTCAAACGTGGTCTGGCCTTGCAGGGGATAGGTAACGAGATTGTCCGTTTTCTCGGTGGTCGGTCGGTGCACCCGGTTGGTGTCCGTATCGGTGGTTTTTACAAGGCGCCAGCTGCCGCCGAAGCTGTTGCGTTAGTGGAAAAAGTGCGGCAGCAACTAAAACATGCCGAGGCTTTGTTGCGTTGGTCGGCGGCGCTAGATCTGCCTGATTCAAGCCAGGAATTTGTTAGTGTCTCCACACGCCATACCGATGAATATCCAATGAATGAAGGTCACATCGTTTCTGATGCCGGTCTTGATCTGAGTATCGACAAATTTGAAAGCCATTTCAAAGAACAGCAGGCACCACATTCGACGGCCTTGCATTGTCACCTTGATGGTCGGCCTTATCTGGTTGGGCCGTTGGCGCGTTTGAATCTAAACCATGATTTGCTGCCAGATGCAGTAAAGTCTTTGTTGCGCGATTGCGGAATTGCCTTCCCTAACCAGAATATGTTCCATAGCATCATCGCCCGTTCAGTTGAAATCTATTACGGCCTGTTTGAAGCTGCCCGCATTCTTGAAAACTATATTGTGCCGGATCTGCCCTATGTTGATGTCAGCCCTAAAGCTGGCATTGGCTTTGGTTGCACTGAAGCGCCGCGCGGTCTGTTGTGGCATCGTTATGAACTGGATGCTGACGGTCGCATCGTGCAGGCCACCATTGTCCCGCCCACCAGCCAAAATCAGGCCCGCATCGAAGAGGATTTGCACAACGAGCTGTTGACCTTCGGTCTGGAGCATGATGACGCCGCCCTGCGTCTGCGTGCAGAGATGGTGATCCGCAATTACGACCCCTGCATCTCCTGTTCCACTCACTTTCTCGATCTGCGCATCAAGCGAAGCTAGTCCATGCTTAAGGTCATTGGTATCGGTTCACCGTTCGGCGATGATCAGGTGGGCTTGCTGCTAATTAATGAATTGCGCCAGTCTGAACAACTACATTCCTATTTGAGTGGTGAGCTTGAGTTGCTGGCAGTTGATCGCCCCGGGGCCAGCTTGTTGTCGTTATTTGAGGGGGCGGAGAGGGTAATCATTATCGATGCGGTGGTGAGTGGAGCTGGTTTGGGGCAGTTGCATCGCTGGCCAGATTCAACCACGCTTGAATCGTGTGACTCCTTCCTTTCATCGCATGGTTTTGGTCTGATTCAGGCGCTTACTCTGGGGCGGCAGCTGGCGTTGTTGCCAGAGCAGTTGCTGGTTCTTGGGGTTGAGATTGATCCTGTTGCCACAGGCGCTGATTTGTCCCCCATGCTAGGGCAACAATTGCCAATTCTGATAGATCTGGTCATTGAAGAAATCTTGCCGCTTCTTAAGTCGTTCTAGTGTTTGAGCCTTGCTGGGGGCGATATAACGTAT
>Ga0316207_10004246_pt1 | contig 12570 bp, 6 predicted proteins | sample 6weekpyrite_MG_FD_204943 | JGI IMG/M metagenome (GOLD analysis project Ga0316207, IMG submission 204943) | Microbial mat bacterial communities from mineral coupon in-situ incubated in ocean water Damariscotta River, Maine, United States -... | ecosystem: Environmental > Aquatic > Marine >... | reverse complement strand
CCATTATTACACGTGAAATGATTGATGCGGCGGGTGTAACTGAAATACCGGAACTATTCAGGATGGTGCCAGGGTTCAGAGTAGTGCAGTACGATGGTACTAACTATGGTGTATTTGGCCATGGTGCTTCCAATACTTTTGCCAGAAAAATCGAAGTTTTATTAGATGGATTGCCAGTAAAATCACCTGCGCTAAATCAAGTATTCTGGAGTCGAATTCCCGTTGAAATAAGTGATATAGATTACATTGAAGTAATGAGAGGAACAGGCACAGCGGTATATGGTTCAAATGCATTTGATGGTGTTATTAACATAGTTACACGTAAGCCATTTGAAGATGAGGGACATCGATACGAAGTCACTTATGGTGATCATAATAGAAAAAACTACAATTATAAGTATGGCTTTCTATCGGAAAGTGGTAGCCATTCGATTTCATTAACAAGTAAAAGCTCTACCGGGTTTGAAACAAGGAACGATAATAGTAAGTATACAAAAATTCGATATAACGCAAATTTTACTCCAACGGTAAATGACGAAATTGATGTTTTAGTTAATTTTTCTGCAGGATATAAAGGTGGGCAAGATACTTCGGCAAGGCACCGTGAGGCAGATATCGATGCTAATACTCAATACATTAAATGGAAATATCAAGCTGAAGATAACAATATCTTTACCTTGAAGGCTTACCATATATTTTTGGATACGGATGATTCATACAGCTTAGGATTGATATCAGACTTATATAATATCAATCCTGCTTTAGTCCCCACCTTTTTTAATGGTCGTTCTGATCAGGAAATTTTATATAGCTATAACGAAGCAAAGTATCATCGTTATGGATTAGATGTACAGCAAAGTATCGAAAATAACCTGTATAGAATCGTTGTGGGTGGTGCATTTACTTATGATGATATAACCAGTAAAAATTTATTTGGTAGTAGAGGTCGTGCGTCAGGGATGAGTCGACAATTATTTTCGAATCTTGAATGGCATCTTAGAGATGATTTTATTTTGAATGCAGGAATTCTTGTCGAAAAAATTGAAAGTCGTAAAGAAGAATATTCCAAGCGTTTATCATTTAACTATCATCTGAATGAAAGTAATACGGTGCGGCTAGGTATTGCAGAGTCTTATCGTGGGCGTTCAGTCTTTTCAGCTGCTCATCGGTTAGTTGCACGTTATGAATCTGATAATGCAATTTTCGGCACCGTTTTAGATAACCAAGGGTATGACGATCCTGAAAAGGTTGTAACGGTGGATATGGCACAACTCATTAATCTACCTAAGTTAAACTTATCTTTCGATTGGAGGTTATTCCATGATCAATATAGTGACTTTCGAAATGTTGTGAATGATTCAAATTATTCTGAGGATGCTGGAAATGGTGCCTTTGTTAATATTAATGCAGGTTCGTATTCTGTTAAGGGTTTAGAGCTTCAGTTAAAATATACCGTCCCACAAGACTGGTTTATTGCTGCGCATTATACAAAGGTAAAAACAGAAGGGTTGATCGCAAACAACATTGAAAAAACAGAGTTTTTAGATTTTCATGACGCGATGCCTGAAAAAATATATGGATTCACTATAAGTAAGACACTTGATAAACATATTGATATTGGCGCAATTTATACACGTGTTGATAGTACCAAGTGGTTATTTGCAGGAAAAACACCTGGTTATAAAAGGTTGGATGTCAATATTGCCAGTCGTTTTAAAGTGAATGGTACAGATGCAAAGTTGGTAATAGCGGCACAAAATATTCTGAATGAATATAGCGAATACAGAGTTGAACAAAGATTAGGTAAGCGAATGATGATCAGATTTACACTTGATTATTAATGAAGATAAAGATGCATGTATAAAAAGTGGACTTTTTACATTGTATTAATAGCTATACTTGCCATGGTAGGTATATCAGTTACTGCGGCATCAGAAAATAATCATCTGAGTATTGGTATTGTTTTTAACCAGAGTTCTTTAATTCATGATAAAACTGTTGCTAGTATATCTAAAACACTTAAGAGTCAATATAAAAACAGAATTGGTTTAAGTTATTTTTATACTTCAGATACACAAGCTATTAAAGATTTAAATAAAAATAGCTTTGATTATGTTATTAGTGTTGGTGTTAATACTGCATCGGTATTACTGGCAACAAAGCCTGATTATCCGGTGCTATTCACTCTAATTCCCAAAAAATCATTTAACAGTTTAATCCTGCAATATGAAAATAGCTTGCCAGAAAAATATTCTGCCGTTTTTCTAACACAACCGCTCAAAAGAAAAATAAACCTCTCAAAAATCATACTGGGTCAGGAAATAAAGGCTGGCATTGCTCTCAGTGATATTAGTGAGAAGAAATACACTGAAATTAATCGTTTGGCTAATAAAGCAGGCATATCTCTAAACCTACAAAAAATTTCTGACTACAACAAACCGATTGATGCTCTAAATGCCGCTTTAAAAAGCTCAGACGTTTATATAGCTATTCATGATAAAGCGGTTTTAAATAAACACACAGCTAAGTTTCTTATATATATGGCTTACAAAAAGAACATTCCTGTTATTGGATACTCAGCAGGTTTTACAAAAGCAGGTGCGGTTGCATCTATTTATTCTACACCAGAACAAATAGGTCGACAGACTGCAGAATTACTGTACAGGATCACTGAAAAAAATAGCAATATACAATTACAAGATCCTGAGTATTTTACGGTATCAGTTAACGAACGCATAAGAAGAATTCAAAGGCTTAAAAAATTAAGCACTGATGAAATTCAGTTAAGGCTAGTAGAAATGGAAGATGGGGATTTTAATGAATAGGGTTAGCAACTGGGGTATCTATCCGCGGGTATTGTTTACTGCAATTGTGCCCGTCATTATATTTTCAATATTGTTTGGTTTGTATATTAATAACGAAAGAAATCAGGATCTCATTAATGAGTTGACCGAACGCGGTAAGCTGATTTCTTTAAATCTTGCAACGTCAAGTGAATTCGCAGTAGCAACTCGTAATATTGATCAGATTAGGGCGCTGGTTGATGCAGCCATGAACAATAAGGATGTCGTTGGTATCAGAGTATTGGATGAGACTGGCAAAGAATTATTTAAACGAGGAGGTTACGAATCGAAAGGCAAGGGAGATGTAAGCCAATACCTCGCAGACATCGTTTCTACTGTTGTCGATGACAGTGAGATTGCGTTTGATGATATCCCAGTATCAGATTCTGCTGATACGAAATTATTATTAGGCGGCATCGAAATTTATGTAAGTGACGAATCATACCTATCTCGGAAACGCTCAATTGAGAGTAAGACGGTTATGTTTATCCTTGCAGGAATTATTCTAAGTATTACGCTTGCAATGCTTATTGGTAATACATTGGTGAGACCGGTAAGAGAAGTTATCGATGCTGTTAATGCCGTTAGACATGGCGATCTTACTAAAAGGTTAAGTGATAAACGTACGGGGGAGTTGGGTAAGCTACAGCATGGTATCAATGAGATGACGGACACCATATCACAAGCTAAATCTAAGCTTGAAACCGAGGTAAGGGATGCTACCTCGGAGCTCGAAAAAACTGTAACCGAATTGCAACAAAAAAATAGCGAACTGAATCAGGCGCGTAGTGAAGCTATGCAGGCAAAGGATGCCAAGTCAGAATTTCTTGCCAACATGAGTCATGAAATACGTACACCACTGAATGCCATTATCGGTTTTTCTCGTCAGTTGGATAGAACTAAACTGGATGACAAACAAAGCGATTATTCCAAAACAATTATCAGTGCAGCAAAACAACTATTGACCGTTATAGATGATATTTTAAGTTTTTCAAAACTGGAGTCAGGGAAGCTAAAAATTGTTGCCGACCAATTTAGATTGCGCGATTGTTTAGATAATGTGATAACAATGCTGAGTCCTGCAACCAGTGGTAAAGAGATAGAACTTGTTCTTTTGATTGCTGCAAACGTACCTGATGTCGTAATTGGTGATGCAGATCGACTTACTCAAATACTAACTAACCTTATTAATAACGCTATAAAATTCACCGTGGCTGGATCTGTTGTTGTGGATGTCAGTGTGGAGGATACTGATAATGAAATTATTCGATTTGGAGTAAAAGATACAGGTTGCGGTATTAGTAAAGAGGCGCAAGGAAAACTATTTTCACCATTTTATCAGGAGAACCTGAAATCAAGAAAACAATATGGTGGTACTGGGCTTGGTTTGGTGATTTGCCAACGTCTCGCTTCCCTTATGAATGGTAAAATGGATTTTAATTCCGATGAGGGCGTTGGTAGTGAGTTTATATTCACATTGCCGTTGGAATTTGTTATGCGACATGATTATGGAAAAGTTGATACGAACAAGCAATTCTATGTGCTTGATGGTAACACGTTTTCAAGACGTGCGATTCGTAATCATTTATTACATATGGAAGCAACGGTGTTTACGGTTGATCGTAGTGAACGTTTGATTGAAGTTTTACAAGCAACTAAGTCGGAAGATGATTCGGAAAATACCGTCATTATTTCTTTGCCGGCAGCATATCCATTAAAGACATTTTTTACCGATCTATATTTACAGTTAAGAAAACATCATCAAGGTGAGCTTGTTGTGTTGGCAAATATGAACGAGGATGATGCAACCGGAGTGCTGGACGAGAATATAAAAATTATAGATAAGCCCGCAAGGTTGTGTACACTGTCTTCCATCTTCATGAATAAATCTGCACAACAGTATTCGAATAAAGATATAACCAAGAATAAATATAATGGATTCAATGTTCTAGTTGCAGAAGATAACGAGTTTAATGTTAAGTATATAAAAGGCCTATTGGAAAGCTACTCGCTTAATGTTGAATGTGTGAACAATGGTAAGCAGGCGATCAATGCATGCAAGCAAAAAATATTTGATATCATTTTAATGGATCTGCATATGCCCGAACTGGATGGGATTGGTGCAACTAAGATTATACGTACGCTTGATAATAGGCTGAAAACAATACCTGTTATTGCGATCTCTGCAGATGTATTTGCAAATGAAGATAATAAACTAATAAAGCAAGGGTTTACGGATTGTATGTTTAAACCCATTGATGAAAATAAGCTTTTCTCTGTGCTGGATGAATATCTTGTCGACAATAACGACGGTCTGAATATAAACATTAACAGTAAAGATGGCGTTGAACTGAGTATTCCTGAAGATATGAGAGCTGAATTGTTTTCAGCGTTAACGCAGTTATACAATCAACTTCAACAAATTCTTGAACAAGAAGACTATGTTAGTGCTCGAGAATGTGTGCATACCCTTTTGGGGTTGGTTGCTTACTTTAAGGTGGAACGGCTGACAGAGCAGGTACACACGTTACAGAGTAACATCCACGACAAACACTTTTTAGAAGCAAAAAACATCCTCTCTCTTGTTGAATCTGAAACAAATAAGATTATGTCAGAGTATGATCTATAGTCTGTAAGATTCACCCTACTTCTAATGGACTAGTACACGTTGACCTAACCAATAGTATTAGCCCATCAGCCTAATTCCCGACTTAATAACTTGCGTATAAACTTCCTCTCAACTTAAGGGTTTTATTAATAGGGGAAAGTAAATGCAGTTACTCGATACAGATTCAGAAAGATATACAATTCAAAATTATAAAATTCTGGCCAACAAGATTGCAGATAAAATTGAAGAATATCTAAATGGCAGTCATGAGTATAACGTGCTCATGATAGATATTAGTAATTTGTCTGGTAATGGAAATATTAATATTGAAACTATAAGAAAAGAAAGTTACCTGACAGATACCGGAATAACTGAAGTCGGACAGGAAGTTCCAAAACTTACTCGGCGTGAAAGTGATGTGCTTCAACTTATTGCGAAAGGTCTGTCTTATAATGAAGTGGCTAGTGTACTTATTATGTCAGCCCATACGGTGACATCACATATTAAAAACATTTATAAAAAATTATCGGTTCATTCCAGAGGTGAAGCGGTATTTGAAGCTATGCAGCTTGGTCTTGTTCATTAAATATATTTTTTAGAAACTTACTAACTCCTCCTTAGTCATTTAATGGCTATCTTGACCCGCATTCATTGCGGGTTTTTTTTGATCTGGATATGAAGGGTATACCAAGTTTATGGGATACGTTTTAACAAGCGAAAAGATTAAAGTTAATTTAATTATCAATTACCATACAGAGATTTGTTATGCGAACACAACGAAAATCTAAATTATTTAAATTGCTTCCAGCTGCGGCAATTATTTCAGCCGTGCTTGCGTCACCGAGTACGTACGCGTTTACAGTTAAACAAGTAAATATCGGCTATAATATCTGGTTGTCATCAGATGAGACTGTTGATATTAAAATAGATAGAGGCGGGGTAGTAGGTGAATCTGATATTCGGTTTATGATAGGTAAAACAGATGTTACAACACTGTTTATTGAAAAAAGGCCAGGACATTATCATTATGACAATTCCGTGATACCTTTACCTTCAGGAATAACGAGTCTAAATATATTTAATACCAACACAGATGGTCGTTGGAATAAGGTTGCTGAGTACTCTCTTCAGGTTAAGACAACTTTTGGTTTTAAAGAGTCAGACGTCACACCATCGGTGAATGTTAGTATTCGATCTGAGCTGGATAATGGTTATAACGGTGATGCTATTGCCCCTCCTCTTGATGAACAAAAACAAACAGAAATGACAACGAATATCTCAGTGTCTTCAAATTCATCTAGCGATGATTTGAGTATGCAAACCAACTTTAACTTTGTTGGTGTTTCAAAAGATGAAGAAGCACTTCGGTTTTCCGAGCAAGGTAACGATGCACCAAAAATGGATTTAAGTGACTATTTAATTGAAGTTAACAAAGGACAAAATAACCTTTCAATCGGGCATATTAATTTTGGCAATAACCGTTATCTTATCAGCGGGTTTGGTAGTCGTGGCATGAGTTATACAGGGCAATTTGGTAAAACGGATTCGTTAGATTTCTCAATAACTAAAATGCATGGTAGCAGTGTGACAGGGTATTCTAATTTTACTGGACTGACGGAAAATAGTAATCACTATGTGTCAGCTGCATCAGTCGGTTACGATTTTGATTCTGAGAGTCCAGGTCGATTACGTATGGAACTGACTTATTTGGATGCATCTGTATTACCGTTTACAAACTTTGATTCAGGTGAGATACCTGATGCAGAAATCAGTTCTGGTTATGGTGTTAAATTTTCGGGCGCAAACAAAGTGGGCACGTTGCGAGGTAATGTAACTTATGCTTCAAGTAAGTATACTAACCCGGAAGATCAACTTCTTTTTCAGGCCGATGATGTTGTTGCGGTTGAAGAACAAACAGATTCGGCTCGTCATGCCGAAGTTAGCTATGAATTATTTCGTACTGAGCCAGATGAAAAAGGTAATGCTTACAGCGTAACGGCTACAGTAAGTCATGAACGTGTCGACCCGCTGTATAAAAGTATTGCTGCATTTGCTAATGCTGATACACAAAAGAATGTAATTGCGTTGGTTATGCAATTGACTCAAGTCTCTTTAAATTATAGTGATACTCGAGTTCAGGATAATCTTGATAATATTGAAACAGTCCTGAAAACAAAAACAGATACCAATGATCTATCAATAAGCATTCCTTTAAAACAAATGTTAAATAATGACGGGGAAGAAAATAATTGGATTCCTAATTTGGATATTCAGTTAAACAAAACACACCAGTATGGTGCTAACTTACCTACAACATTTGATCCTGACTCACATATTCCTGATCAAATGAATAACAGTCGTTCGGTCAGATTAAGTTGGAATACGGATAAGTTTATTCTAGGTCTTTCACAATCAGTATCAGAGCAGGACAATCGCCAACAGGGCCGTGAAGATGCCGACTTTAAAAATACAAATCATTCTGTTGATGTTAGTTACCAGTTTACTTCTAACTTTAATGCATCTATAGGACTTGGAGAAGTAGAGGCATATGACAATGAGAATAACCTGACAACATTTGATGATACCTTATCACTTGGAATGAACTGGAATATAACGGATAAGTTGCAGTTATCAACAAATTATAGCGAAGCAGATAATCACGACTCTGCCAATAATGCCACTCGCGATGGTTACTCAGCAAATGCCCAACTAAGCTGGCAATTTGAAATGCCTAGCTTTAGTGTTAAAAAAATACCAGGCCAGTTCTTTATTAACTACACAATGCAAAATAACAGGAGTAGGGACAACGTGTTTATTTCAGAAATAAATTCGCATGACTGGACAATTAATGCTGGTTTAAGTCTCAGCTTATTCTAAAGAGGTTTGAAATGATTACTTATAAAAAATATTTACTAATTCTTCTTGGAATACTTTCAAGTACTCAAAGTTTTGCTGTGACAGGCGTTAACCCTTCTGGCGTTAATGTCCGGCACAATGGTGCGAGTACTGTGTTTTTAACATTCCAGGATTTAGATACTAATGAAGTAGCCAAGGATGCGTTCTGGTGCGGAGAGGTGACAGCAACAGGTGTTTCAGCAACCAATCCATGTGTTGCCGGTAGCATCTTTGGACACTTACCTGTTCGTGTTGATCGTTCACAAAAAAGTACAGCCGGAGCTTTTTCAAACCTGACTGATATTATGTCCATCCCTCCGTCAGTTGCACGTCGTGCATTTCAGGCTGCAATAAAAGGTGCAGACTCAGATTTTTTTTATGTTAGACATTTTACGGGCGGTAATTCCGGTGATCGATTTGTGACAGTTACTTGTCGTCTTGCAGGTGGTGGGGCACGAAGCCCACTTGCATTGCTAGATGTACAAGTAGGTTTTACTGCTGATAAAGGTGTAAAAGATTCGGTGTATCTTGTTGAGCGTAATAAAGCACCGTCAAGTTTTGCGGCAACAGTATTATACAATGGCTCAGGGCGTCTAAAAGGACGTTGGGAAGTGAAGCTGCCTGGGGAACCTGAACCTACGACAAATGACTTGTTAACCGAAGCCAGTTTGCCGATTGAAAAACGAGGTCTGCAACGTCGATATACTGTACTGGATACTTTTGATCTTTTTATTAACCCAACAGGTAAGGTAATCATTCCCGGACCCGATGCATCAAAAATTCCAAACTCAGTCGATGGCATGTATAAAATTCTTTTAAGGATTGAAGCAACAGGCGATAAGGAAGGAAATTCGAATACGGGTGCGGGGACGGTTGTTAGTGGTGGTGTTGCAGGATTTCCAATGCCTGTATTGCGATATTATGTTGGAGAACATGATTTCTTGAAAAAAATTCGGGAACGAATTATTCAGGATACCCTACAGTTGATGTTGCCTCAGAATGACCAGGCTGTTAAAGCAGCGATGCCACAGGACTTTAGTTGGCTAGGTGTTGAAAATGTCAGGCTTTATCGTTTAATAATTAAACAGGGTGATGAAATTGTCGCTTCTGCCGTCGTACCCGCAGGTCAGGAAAATTATACTGTTCCAGCTTTGGCCTTTGAAAGTAAAGGTACTCAATTACAATGGATGGTTGAAGCAATAGACAAGACGGGTGATGTTATTGCACGAAGTAAGAACAGGAAGTTGATGGTTAAATAGTTGTGATGTAACAGATGCGATAAGGTTGCAGGTGAAAACATGAGAAATGTTATTCTTTAATTTTTATGATGAGTCGCCTGTTACCGAAGTTAATGTGTTACTCACACTTTAATTATACCGGAAATATGGGATACCTTGATTAATTAACTTTCTCTAATCTTCTTCTTAAGAGCATGTATCGACTTAAGGAGAATATCATGAAATTCAGATTTCATTCATTACCATTAATCTTGTCAGTAACAAGTTTATTAACCATTAGTTTTAATGTATCAGCGGCCTATTCAGGTTATGTTGGTGGTAGTGGTGGTGCCGCTTCATACAATAAAACCTGTCCATCGGGTAAACGAATGACTGGGTTTAAGGTTAAGCATGGCGATGTGATAGATAAAATAAGAATCCGTTGCACCAAGCTAAACAAGACGAATGGTCAGTGGGTTCCGCGTACGCATAGTTGGTCATCTTATACTCGGTCCGATGCACCACTGCCTGCAAGAAGAGTTAAGTCAGCTTATTGCCCAACGAATAAATGGGTGCATGGAGTCAATGCAACAAAAATAAATAATGTAATACAGCGACTTTCAGTACAGTGTTTGCCGCGTAATACAAATGGACAACTTGCCGGAACCTCGATTGTTAAATCAGCGGGAGCGAACGCGACGAGTCAATGGGGACGCTGGAAAGCTTGCCCAGAAAAGGGTATGGCAAATGGAATTTCAGGTAAATCAGGTTGGTACCTGGATAAACTACGTTTACGCTGTATTAGACGTCAGGACAACGTAGCATCATCAGCAAGTTCAACTAGTAACGGATCTTCAAGCCCCAATCAGAATAGTTCAGCTTCATTAGCTCAACCACAATTGCTATTTCCGCGTTGGAGTTCAAATAACCAATCTTATGCCATGGCAGGAAGCTGGCAATTAACCGTTAGTAAAGTTAATGGTGCAACAAAGTATGAAGTTTGTTTACGTGATGTCGGTTCATCAAATTGTTATCTGCGTAAAAAAATAACGGGGAGCCAAAGCGGTAACAGGGTAAGTCTACCTATCACGATACCTGAAAATAAGCAGGGTAAAATCGCTGGCTGGTTGGCTCGCGCTTGTAATAATCAGAACCAGTGTGGTGCATGGTCGGGGATGGAAAAATTTACCATTGTGCCCAAGGCTGCAAACCTGACTTCGCCACCGAATAATGTAACAGTCAATTCACGTACATTACAGTTGCGTTGGTCACGGCAGAATTATGCAACGTCGGGATTTCAAGTTTATGTATACAAAAGAGGAACACGTCCTTATGACTGGTATCAACCAACAAAGCAATCTAATAGTAATTTTTATAATTACCGTGTAAATAGTGCAACGTCAACAAGTGCCAATATTACAGTACCAAACAGTTTAGGTAATAACTTATCGTGGATTGTTGTTTCTTGTGCAGAGTATGCGGGTAAGGGTAGACGGTGTAGCTTGGGTGGGCGATCTAATAAGGTTACTATTGCCTCTTCTTCCGCTTCCACATCATCAAATAACAATGCGCGTTTTTCTCAGATTTTAAAATCGACTTTTCAGTCAGATCGTTGTGTGCAGTGTCACGGTGGTAAGAACCTAACGAATCATAACCCGGGTTCCAGTTGTAAAAGCTGTCACAGTCAGTCGAACTCATATAAGACTGGTGGATTGAATGTTGATTGGCATGCAGCACCGAGCTCAATGAATTTTGTTAATAAGTCATCTTCGTATCTTTGTAACAAAGCCAAACAACCCCCTGCATCCGCTTCACCCTCAGCTTGCGGATCTTCAAACCCTGCAGAGCGAGTGCGATGTCATTTAACTAAAGATCCGCTGGTTTTGTGGGCTGTTGATTCTGGTCGTTTACCACAGGGTCGCAGTGCTACAAAAGCAACACCAGGCAATAAAAACAACTGGAAACAAAAAGTTAATCAATGGATTGATGGTGGGATGAACTGTAATTAAACATACCAAACTTATGGGATAGGTAAAAACTCACGGACGAGTATGATTTATGTATCAATAAAGTAAACGTAAACAAAAGGGAACGATTATGAAAAATTTAAAACGAAGTGACTTTTTTTTAAAACGTCACTTAACAAAAATAGGGCTTGTTGTAACGTTAACGCTTAATGCAACAGCAGGCTATGCAGCGAACGAATGTCGTGTTAAGTATCAACACAAGAGTAACAGTGGTGCAGTTTATTCGCCAAAATATTTATATATTAATTCTGGTCAAACTAAAACGGTTAATGCTAGACATCTTGACTATATTAAAAATATTAAAAGTAGGGATGTAAAGATATGGGTAGGTAATTACAACAAAGTTTTAAAGAGAAACGATGTTGATCCATTCCCCGGTTTTCACCTTGCAGATGTTACCTTTAAAAAAGTGAAGTGTCTTGGAAGTAATGCACCAACCGCTATTGATGTGGTTGTTCAGCAAATGATAAATGCGGGCCAATCGGCTAGCCAGATTGCTATTCACCTTAAGAATACACTTAATCAGTCTGCCTCACAGATTGTCTCCTGGTTAAAAGGAGCAGGAATATCTAGTTACAATACTATTGCCAGGGCTTTAAAATCAGCAGGTTATTCAATTAACCAGATTGCCTCGGCACTTAAATCAGCGGGCAGGTTTACCGCGAACCAAATTGCCAAAGCTTTAAAAGGTGCCGGTTATACACTGAACCAAATAGTGTCGGCATTGAAATCAGCGGGTAGATTTACCGCGAACCAAATTGCTAAAGCTTTAAAAGGTGCGGGCTATACACTGAACCAAATAGTGTCGGCATTGAAATCCGCGGGTAAATTTACCGCGAACCAAATTGCCAAGGCTTTAAAAGGTGCCGGTTATACACTGAACCAGATTGTGTCGGCATTGAAATCCGCGGGTAAATTTACCGCGAACCAAATTGCCAAAGCTTTAAAAGGTGCCGGTTATACACTGAACCAGATTGTCT
>Ga0316207_10004245_pt1 | contig 12572 bp, 10 predicted proteins | sample 6weekpyrite_MG_FD_204943 | JGI IMG/M metagenome (GOLD analysis project Ga0316207, IMG submission 204943) | Microbial mat bacterial communities from mineral coupon in-situ incubated in ocean water Damariscotta River, Maine, United States -... | ecosystem: Environmental > Aquatic > Marine >... | reverse complement strand
GAGGTATATAGCGGTTATAAAATGACAACCGCCAAACGTAAGGAGACTTTAGTAAAGAGATCTCCTGTTACAGCAACACTCTTTTACAGGTTACAGTGCGTGACTACAAAAGACTTCCCGCATCATACCGATGAGTCGTAGTGTCCTGGGATCACCGACCCGGTAGTAAACGCGGTTTGCGTCTTTACGCGATGCAAGAATACCCTTGTCCCTTAATATCGCCAGGTGCTGCGAGATATTACTTTGCGAGGTGCCGACGTTTTCAACGATATCCTGCACGCTGACCTCACGGTCGCCAAGTGTACAGAGTATCTTCAGGCGCAATGGATGTGACATGGCCTTCAGCGATCGGGATGCGCGATCAATATCTTCGTCCTGTGTAATCAGGGGCTCGTGGTTTTCAATCATATTCACGTTACCGTCTGCAGATTGATTATTATTTCCAAAAACAATGCTCATAATAGTAATTAGTACTGCCTTTTATTAGTGGAACATTATACAATAATACAGTGTTTATGTTATCCATGAAACAATTGATTTTATTCAAATGGGTAAAAATATTACCCCATGAAAAACAAGGACTTCGTCCGCAAATCATTTCAGGTTAGACTATGTCTAAATGAGATTTGAATTCAAGCCAGTGAAATTAAGTTAAAATCATGTCTATCAGACCAAGACCAATGGCCCTGCTCGTCCTCGACGGCTGGGGTTACAGCGAAAAAACTGAACATAATTCGGTACTTGCAGCGAAGACCCCGGTATGGGATCGTTTGTGGGAGCGTTATCCCCATACCCTGATCAGGACCTCGGGAGCCGCCGTAGGCCTGCCTGCCGACCAGATGGGTAACTCCGAGGTCGGTCACCTTAACCTGGGATCAGGCCGTGTGGTTTACCAGGAATTTACCCGTGTCAGCCGTGCAATCCGCACAGGTTCCTTCTTCAGCAACCGCACGCTCACCGATGCTGTTGATCTGGCAATCGAAAATAACAAGGCAGTTCATATACTTGGACTGCTTTCGAGCGGCGGTGTACATAGCCACGAAGAACAGATACACGCCATGGTGAAGCTCGCAGTGGAACGTGGGGCAAAAAATGTTTACATCCATGCCTTTCTGGATGGCCGTGATACCCCGCCGAAAAGTGCCACGACCTCGCTTGAACACATGGAAAAGGCCTTTGAAGAGATCGGTGGTGGGCAAATTGCCTCGATTATCGGGCGATACTATGCCATGGATCGTGATCACCGCTGGCCTCGAATCAAGCCGTCCTACAATCTGATTGCACATGGCGAATCACAGGTTACGGCCACCTCCGCTGTTGAGGGCCTGAAGTTGGCCTATGAGCGCGGTGAGACCGATGAATTTGTACAGGCCACCGCCATCGTGCCCGAGGGCGGTAAGCCGGTTACGGTTGAAAATGGCGATGTGATGGTGTTTATGAACTACCGTTCTGACCGTGCGCGCCAGATTACGCGGCCGTTCATTGAAGATGATTTTGACTGTTTTGACCGTGGCGAGGCACCTAAACTGGCGCAATTTGTGAGCCTGACAGAATACAACGAGGCCTTCAAGATACCCGTGGCCTTCCCTGCCGACAAAATGCGTAACGTGTTTGGAGAATACCTGTCGAACATGGGCCTGCGGCAGTTACGCATTGCTGAAACCGAGAAATATGCCCATGTGACTTTCTTTTTTAATGGCGGTGTCGAGAAACCGTTTGACGGCGAAGATCGTATCCTGATCAACTCGCCACAGGTCGCGACCTATGACATGCAGCCAGAGATGTGTGCACCGGAATTGACCGATAAACTGGTTGATGCGATTCATTCGGGTGACTATGATGTGATTATCTGCAATTACGCCAACCCGGATATGGTTGGCCATACCGGTAATTTCGAGGCTGCCGTGGAGGCAATCGAGGCCCTGGATAACTGTATCGGTCGTGTATACGATGCCATGAAGCACGTTGGAGGCGAAATGATAGTCACGGCTGATCATGGTAATGCCGAGAAAATGGTCGATGAAGAAACCGGTCAGCCACATACGGCCCATACCACCAATCTGGTACCCTTCCTGTATGTAGGCCGCGATGCGCAAATGGCCAGCACGGGCTCACTGGCCGATGTCGTTCCGAGCATGATTTATTGTATGGGCATGGATAAACCCTCTGAAATGACAGGCCATAGCCTGATGGAATTTGTCGAGGAATGAAGCCGTCACATGGACTGTGGCAACGTTTGATAATAATCCTGTCTGCTGGTTTACTTGTATTTTCTATTCATACCCCCGCTGTAGCAGAAACGGCTGACGAGGCTGAAAATGCGGCGCGTCTCGAACAGTTACGTACCAGTATCACTCGGTTACGCGATGTATTGAAAAAAGTTCGTACCAAAAAGAGCAAGGTACAGAACGATCTGCGGAAGATGGAGAAATCGATCAGCCGCATCAACCGCAAACTGAGAAGCATCAAAAAACAGGTCAGAAAGCAGCAGCGTAGCCTGAACAAGCTTTATACACAGCGCAAAACCCTGCGTGATGGTCTGTCGAATCAGCGCCATCTTCTCGGTAGTCAGGTGCGCGCCAGCTATGTGATGGGTCGTCAGGAGCAACTCAAGATCGTGCTTAACCAGGGAGACCCTTCAACCGTACAGCGCGCGCTGGTTTATTATGACTACCTCAACCGCTCGCGTACCGAACACATCCAGGATGTGATCAAGCAACTGGAAATGTTAAAGCAGGTGGAGCAAAAGATTGTTGTCAAAAAGCAAGGTCTGCAAAAACTGCAACAGCAAAAGGCAGCGAGAAAATCTGATCTGGTCAATAGCCGTAATGCGCGCAAGAAAATCCTGCGCAAGCTGACACGTGAAATCGTCAGCAAAGACAAAAAACTGAGTCGGATGCTGCAGGATGAAAAGGAATTGCAGCGAATCCTGAAGGCCGTTGAGCAGGCATTGAGTGATATCCCTGCAAAAGATCTGGAAGGAAAACCCTTTGGCCAGCGCAAGGGCAAGTTACCGTGGCCTACCCATGGGCGGCTCAAGGCGCGCTTTGGTAGCAAACGTGCGGCAGGCGGTTTGCGTTGGACAGGGGTATTGATTGGCGCCAGACAGGGCCGTGAAGTTCATGCCATAGCCCGTGGCCGCGTGGCTTTTGCCGATTGGATAAGGGGTTACGGTCTCATGGTGATCATAGATCACGGCGATGGTTACATGAGCCTGTATGGCCATAATCAGAGCTTATTCAAGGAAATCGGCGAATGGGTCGAAGAAGGAGATAGCATTGCCTCGGTTGGCAGCAGTGGCGGCCAGTCAAACAGCCAGTTGTACTTTGAATTACGCTATAAGGGCAAACCGGTTAATCCGTTGAAATGGTGTCGTCGAACTCATGCGGGAATTGTCAGTCTAAGGTAAGGAATGAGTAAAATCAGTCAGTTATGTGAGGTATGCATCAAATTGACGTTTAAAAACATTTCAGTCTGCCCGTGGATATGCTATTTTTTATAAAGTTTACGTTAAAACACAGTCGTTTATGCGGGATGCAGCGACGGGAGCAATTATGAAATTCAGGCCTCAACACCTTATTATACTCACCAGCGGCGTCGTCATGGGTTTATTACTTTCAGTTGGCTCAGGCGTCATGGCCACCAAGGAAACACGAAGTGAACCGATTCCGCTCGAAGCACTGCGTTCGTTTACAGATGCCTACGCCAGGATCAAAAATGACTATGTCGAGGAAGTGGATGATAAAGCCCTGCTTGAGAATGCCATCCGCGGCATGCTGACCGGTCTGGACCCCCACTCAAGTTACCTCAATGCGGAAGAGTTCAAAGACCTGCAAATCGGCACGAGTGGTGAATTCGGTGGTCTGGGTATCGAGGTTGGCATGGAGGCTGGCTTTGTAAAAGTCATCTCACCTATTGATGACACACCTGCGCAACGTGCCGGCGTGCAAGCCGGTGACTTGATCATTCGGCTGGATGAAAAACCCGTTAAAGGCATGTCGCTCAATGATGCTGTGAAAGTCATGCGCGGCAAACCCGGGACAGTGTTAACACTGACCATCTTACGTGAAGGTGAGGAAACGCCGTTAAAGATCGCTATCACACGCGCGGTGATCCAGGTCAAGAGCGTAAAGAGTGAACTGCTCGACAAGTCGTTTGGTTATGTGCGCATTACGCAATTCCAGACGCCTACTGCAGGCACGCTGAAAAAGGCCGTAAGCAAACTGTCTGAAGAGGCTGGCGGTAAACTAAAGGGGCTGGTGCTGGATCTACGCAATAACCCGGGTGGCGTGCTGGGTGCGTCGGTTGAAGTATCCGACGCATTTCTGAATAGCGGCCTGATTGTCTATACCGAAGGCCGGGTGCAGGATTCACGTTTACGTTTCAGTGCCAAGCCCGGCGATATTATCGACGGTGCACCCATGGTCGTGTTGATCAATGGTGGTTCTGCATCGGCGTCTGAAATTGTTTCGGGTGCCTTACAAGACCACCATCGAGCGATCATTATGGGCACCAAGAGCTTTGGCAAAGGTTCAGTGCAAACCATTATGCCGGCGCGCGGCGGTAGTGCGGTTAAATTAACCACGGCTCGTTATTTCACACCTAATGGCCGATCAATTCAGGCGGAAGGTATCACGCCGGACATTGAAGTGGAGCGCGCGAAACTTTCACGTAAAGAAAAGAATGCTGTTGGTTCAGTCAAGGAAAAAGATCTCGCACGCCATTTGAGTAACGGTAACGGCAAACCGGAAAAGCAGGATGAAAAAACAGCCAAGAAAAAAACCGATCTGGGTCAAAAGGACTATCAGTTGTTTGAGGCACTTAATTTGTTGAAAGGTCTTTCAATTGCACGACAAATAAATAAATAAAAAAAACATATGAAAAAAATAATAACCATGGCAGTAGGCATTAAAGGCCTGCTGCTGATTCTATGTCTTAACTCATCATCTGTTCTTGCTGCAGAGCAACCGGTTATTGGTATTATTATCGATGATCTGGGTAGCGATAATTCCCGCCACGAAAAAGTGGTGCGACTACCCGGTGCCATTTCCTGTTCGTTCCTGCCTTTGTCCCGGGCATCTTATCGTCTGGCTAAACTCGCACACAGTTACAACAAGGAAATACTGCTGCATTTGCCAATGGAGTCTGTCAGTAATCACCCCATGGGTCCCGGTGGTCTGTCACTTGATATGACACAACAGGAGTTTGTCTGGGCATTACAGAAAGGTCTGGCATCCGTACCGCATGTAACCGGTATTAACAACCATATGGGCAGTCTGCTGACACAACACCCTGGTCACATGGTGTGGTTAATGAAAGAAATGAAGCGCAACGGCAAACTGTATTTTGTAGACAGCCGTACCACACATGCCAGTGTCGCAATGGCTGTTGCCATAGAGCAGGGTGTACCGAGTTTACAGCGCAATATTTTTCTTGATCATGACGCCGATCTAAAATCGATCAGAAAACAGTTTGCAAAAACCATCACCATGGCAAAAAAAAATGGAACAGCACTGGCTATCGGCCATCCCTATGCGAACACGATCAAGGTGCTGGAAGAAATGTTACCGAAACTGGACGAACTCGGTGTTCGCCTGGTTAACGTGTCAGAGCTGATCAACATTCGAAGGGAGAGACAGAAAGTATGGCAAGCGTCCTTATCCCAATCGCCGAAGGCTGCGAAGAACTCGAAGCCGTAACCATTATGGACCTGCTGGTGCGAGCAGGTATCAATGTTGTGTCCGCAGGCTTGCAGGCTGGTCCTGTAAGCTGCTCACGTGGCACCGTTCTGTTACCAGCGATGACTCTCGATCAGGCACTTCAACAGGAATATGATATGGTCGTATTGCCTGGGGGCTTGCCCGGTGCCGACCACCTGCAAAACGATGAGCGGATTCAAGCCATACTGAAAAAAATGGCATCGTCTGAAAAGTTTACCGCAGCAATCTGTGCTGCCCCCAAGGTATTGGCCAGTGCCGGGTTACTTGATAATAAACAGGCCACCAGTTATCCCGGTGTGATCGATAACATGGATGTGCCAGGCATGACGTGCTCGAATGATGCCGTGGTAATTGATGGCAAGGTCATTACCTCGCGCGGACCCGGTACAGCCATGGACTTTGCACTGAGCCTCATTGAGGCGTTGGTGGGAACAGCAAAACGAAACGAGGTCGAAGCTGGCCTGGTGCGCAGTCAATAATTTCTGAATGAAAGTCATCGAAGTCATTACTGATTTTGGACACCTTGACACCATTATGGGTGTAGGTGAGCAGTATGATATACCTGAAATCTGGCATAGTGCCGTTGATGAAAGCGGGCGATGCAGTATTCGCATTCTGGTCAAGTCCGATCAGCGCCAACGCGTTATGGACACATTACAAAGTATGTTGTCGGGTAGTGAAGGCAGCCGCATCCTGTTATACGATACCGAGGCCGTCTGGCCGAAGATACAAGCGAGTGCTGAACAAAAACCGGCAACAACAGTAACACGCGAAGAGCTTTACAGTCAGATTGAACAAGGTGCACGTCTGAATGGTACATACCTGTTACTCGTTATATTATCGACCATTGTTGTTGCTATAGGGTTGATAGAAGATAATGTGGCCGTGGTAATCGGGGCCATGGTGATAGCCCCACTGCTGGGCCCAAACATGGCATTGGCGCTGGGCTCGGCATTGGGTGACCGTGAGTTAATGTCTCGCGCATTGAACACAATACTGGTCGGTGTCGGACTGTCCTTTCTGCTTAGTTGGCTACTTGGCCTGTACTGGAAGACCCCTCTTGAAAGCCAGGAACTTATGGCCAGAACCTATGTTGGTATTGATGGCGTGGTATTGGCGCTGGCCTCGGGGCTGGCAGCAGCACTGTCTCTCACTACAGGCCTGTCATCCGTTCTGGTCGGGGTGATGGTAGCGGTTGCCCTGCTACCGCCGGTGGCGACGGCAGGTATCATGCTGGGCACGGGTCATTTCGAGCTGGCCAGTGGTGCCGGTTTGCTGCTTGCAGTGAATATCGTTTGTGTAAACCTGTCAGCAAAAATAGTTTTTTTGTTCAAAGGTGTCAGACCGAGGACCTGGCTGGAAAAGAAAAAAGCCAGGCAATCCTATTTTCTGTTTATGTTGATGTGGATAGTCTCCCTGACTATCCTGACGATCATTATTGCCTTTAAATTCAAAACCTGAATTCAGCTCCGGCTTTATCATCATTTTTTTGAGTGATCTGTCTTTATTAGACATTGCCAGTTTTATTAATATTTTTCAACGCAGGAAAAAGGCAGGCTAGTAAGGAAGCAGTTTCGTATGATTGAGAAATAAAGGTAAACAATTAACGGCTGGCACCATTCTGAATATCCAGACCAGGCAGAATATGGTTATAATTTATCTTCAAGGTCTCCAAGGCATAGCCCCACGGTATTATAGGTTTCGCGTATTTTAAACATGGTACCAGAGTTAACATTGGAGTCTTGTATGGAGCTTGAACATGAACGATAGGCATTATTCAGTTGCCAATGCAGCTCATTCAACATCAGGTCGATTTCATTGAGTTCAGGCAATGCAGTGACATCTGGTTTTTTTGCCAATTGCCCAAGCCAGCTATGCATTTCTTCCTTGACCAGACCCGATTGATCGGACATTTTCAATACTTGTTCGCTAATCTTTAATAGCGCCCTGCCCCTGTTACCGGGTAGTTCGCTGGTCAATTCCAGCACCTGGTTACCATGCATGGTATCAATCGCGCGACTCAGTGCCTGGCTGCGCAGCAATAGATTATCTGCCATGTGACCGACATCATTCGAACCGGGTATCGTCATCTTAAGGCCGGTTCGCTTAAGCATGGTTGATAAAGCTTTGTAAACATCATAAAAATATGTATGTGAATTCATTTGCAGGTATGGCAAAAGATCATACAGTGTACGTCCATGTTTGCTGAATTGTTTAGTGCGAATGGCGTAAATACTGTCAACCAGACCCACTATTTGTCCCAGGATGCCCAGGTGTTCATCATTTTTGTTTGTTGGGTAACCGCTGCCATCACAACGTTCGTGATGTTCCAGCACCGCGTGCGCAACAGGCAATGGGATTTCGTTGTAATTTTCCAGCATGACCTTGCCGATCACCACATGGCTTTGAATCGCGCGCCATTCGTCAAACGATAATGCTGCTTTTTTGCTCAGTAGCTGTGGAGACAGGTGTATGAAACCAATATCGTGTAACAGGCCAGCAAGAAAAGCATCCTTTTGTGTGTGTTTGTCCAGGCCAACCTCGGCGGCAATAAGCATAGATAGCCATGCAGAAAAAACGGCCTTATCGATTTGTGCACCGATTTGCTCATTCATTACTGTCAATTTTTGAATAACGATGGGGTGCAACAGTGAAGATTTGAACTGATCTTTGCTGATGTTGGCAAAGTTTAACTGGTTGTTAATGGTTTTCAGGTCAGGGTATAAGTCGTGTATGGAAAGCAGTTTGTTATACAGAAAGTTGTTATCGATACTATTCGATAACTTGATGCTGTTCTCTATGGGTAAGGTAAGTTTGTGTTGCAGTAGCTTTTCGGCAGTTGCCTTGTTGATCTGCTTGCCTTTTTTACATAATAAAATTCCGCGATCATTAAAGATATCATCACTGGAAATGACGTCCTGTTTTTCATTTACCTCGGCGAGGTGTTCGGCATAACAGTCCTCAACGTCGCCTGTAATTCCGTTATTCGCTTGCTGTTCGAGTTTATTTGTTTGAGCCATATGTAATTGTTAATTTATGTCAGCAGGATTAGTTATATCGGCTGCGAGCTGATTTTATTAAATAGAATAAAGCTATAACCAAATAATAAAGTAGCTATATTAATAAATGCTTATTAAATATTAAGGGGGTTCGTAGTTTATTTCAGTTATATAGTAGTGCTGTGAGCCGTTGGGTAGAAAAACATTGACTTTGTCGTCCAATTTTTTTGCGAGCAGCGCCCTGGCCAACGGCGCGTCCATGCTGATCCAACCTTTTTTGGTATCGAATTCATCCGGCCCTACAATTCGGTAGGTAAAGCTATTGCCCTGCTCGTCTTCGAGGCTGACCCAGGCACCGAAATAGACCTGATCTGTGTTATCGGGCTGGCGATCGACAATCACGAGCTGGTCCAGCCTTTTTTGCAGGAACCTGACCCGCCGGTCTATTTCGCGCAATTGTTTCTTGCCATAGATATATTCAGCATTCTCTGAACGATCTCCTTGTGCAGCTGCCTCCGAGACAGAGCGGGTAACAGCCGGGCGTTTTACGCGCCACAGGTAGTCGAGCTCCTCTATGAGTGCTTGATGCCCCTCTGGAGTGATGTAGGCTGAGCCCGGTTTTTGTGGTGGTCGGTAGCGTCCCATGGGCATTAATTAAGTACATTATTAAACATTAATATGTAAATCATATTTGAAATGGACCTGAAAACACGATATGTTTAATTTCAATTAACAATAATAATCTTTACTTTGCATTACTTGTCATTCCTGATTATATACTTGAGACACTATCCATTGATACATGGTTGCTAATAATAGCTCACACAATCCGAAACTCGTCTACACCTATGTCATCATAGCCTGGGTGGTGTTCGTCGCCCTGGTGATGACGTTTGGTATCCTCAATGACGTCAAGGAGTCACGCGAGAATTTTCGAGAACAGGGTGTTGCAGTGAAAGAGGCAATCAATCAGCGCGTGAGTGTAAACCAGTCAATCCTGCAAGGGTTCTCTACGATTATTTCTGTCATGGGTAAATTAAATCATGCGTCAATAAGGCAATACGCAAGGCAAATGCAGGTTAAATACCCTCATATCTTTATGTTTGAGATTGTAGACAAGGTCCAGCATAACAATCTTCAGGAATTTATTGAAACGTACAGAAGGTTATATCCGGATTTTGACATCAAGACGTTTGATTTTGAAGGTGACAGGACATGGAAAGAGGCGAATAAAAATGAATACTACCTGCCAATTGTTTTTATGGAGCCATTGTTGCGGGAATCAAGAATAATGCTGGGAATGAATCTTGAGGCCAATGAACTGTTTCGTGGTTCGTTGCTAGAATCGATGAAAACAAACAAGCCGGCGGCGTCCGTGCCATTTAAGCTTATCGAAGGTCCAAGAGCCTATTTACTCCATCAACCAGTTATTAATCAAGAGCCTGGCCAGATAACAACAGATGCCAGTTTTGCAATGTTAGTGGTGCGGGCCGATTCACTGATAGATAAAGATGATTTAGAACGAACTGGTTTTGTGACAACGTTGTACCATGAAAATTTTAATCGTAAAGAAAAAGAGGGACACCTGTATCATTACAAAGGCCCTGAAAAAAGCAGTCTCGAAAAATTGCTATTTCCTTTACTGTTTGACGAACGCAGAATTGACAGTGGTATTGAGAAATTTATTTTATACCGAAAGATGCAGATGGGATGGGGCGACATAAACTGGTGGCTGATCTTAGTCGTCTTTATTGTTGGCCTGACTTCATTCTGGGTATTAATGTTTTATGCGCGTGAATACCACACCGCTGCAATGAAGAATTTGGAAGCGACAAATAGACTGTTTTTTCGCGCTAATCATGACAGCCTGACCGGGTTGGCGAACAAAAACTTACTGGATGACAGGTTAAAACATGCGCTAGCACAAGCAAGACGTAATCGAAGTCAACTGGCAATATTCTTCCTGGATCTGAATGACTTTAAAGTGTTAAACGATAAGTTTGGGCACAATTTTGGTGATAAGGTTTTAAAGAGAGTTTCTGAAAGGTTGCGCGCCTGTATACGTGAAGAGGACACGCTGGCTAGACGAAGCGGTGACGAATTCCTGGTGCTGGTTGAAAACCTGGAAAATAATAAAGAGATTGACGTCATTACAAAGAAAATATGTAATGCGTTCGAACAAAAATTTAGCGTTGACAGTGTTGAGTTCGAGGTCGGAATCAGTATCGGAACGGCGATATATCCTGATCAAGCAGAATCTAGAGAAGCTTTATTGCAAGTCGCTGACGAATCCATGTATGAAGACAAGCAGCGTAAACAACCCCATCAAGTTGCTTAACGCTGGCTTGTGATCAGCGCACGGAACATCAAGACGAGCCCGGTTCCCCCGAGTAGCCAACTACTGACAGGTATGCTTAAGAACTGATAGCGGGTTGTGTTATCAAGTGCAAATGTCACAGCGGCACTAATAATAAAAGCCGCCGCCGCAATGGCCGTGATCGTGCGTGTATTGTTCTGCCTGATATCCTCACGTAGTTTTTCAAGCTGCGTGGATTTGTATTTTATTTCCAGTGTGCCGTTGACACTCTTATTCAGGTAGTCGTGCATCAAGGCTGGTATTTCTGGTAATTTTTCAGACCATGCCGGCATATTGGTTTGCATGCGTTTTATAAAAGCCTGCGGACCAATCTGGGTTTTCATCCAGCGTTCGAGAAACGGTTTGGCGGTGGTCCACAGGTCGAGGTCCGGGTATAACTGGCGACCCAGGCCCTCTATGTTCAGCAGGGTTTTCTGCAACAGAACAAGTTGAGGTTGCACCTCCATGTTAAAACGCCGCGCCGTCTGAAACAGGCGTAATAAAACCTGGCCAAATGATATTTCCTTTAATGGGCGATTAAAGTTCGGCTCGCAAACGGTACGAATGGCAGATTCAAATTCATCCACACGTGTATCGGCAGGTACCCAACCGGATTCAAGATGCAATTCTGCGACACGCCGGTAGTCACGGTTAAAAAACGCTAGCAGATTCTCAGCAAGGTAGCGCTGATCATCTGCAGTCAGTGTGCCGATAATGCCAAAATCGACGGCGATATACTGGCCTTCGTCAGACACAAAAATATTACCGGGGTGCATGTCTGCATGAAAAAAGTTGTGGCTGAATACCTGGGTATAGAATATTTCGACACCATGCTCCGATAGCTGCTTCATATCGATACCCAGCTGCTTCAGTTTTTCAATGTCGCCTATGGGTGTGCCATGAATACGTTCCATGACAAGTACATTTCGCTTTGCATAGGGCCAGTAAATTTCAGGGACATAGAGTAGATCAGACTGTTCAAAGTTTCGCCGTAGTTGGGTGGCATTGGCGGCCTCTCTGACCAGGTCCAGTTCGTCGAAAATAAGCTTTTCGAATTCGTCGACTATTTCCAGAGGGTGCAGGCGCTTGCCGTCCTGCCAGTACTTGTTTGCCAGTCCTGCAATCAGGTAAAGCAGGCTCAGGTCGCGTTTAATGATTTTTTCAATATTGGGTCGTAACACCTTGACGACCACCTTTTGACCATTGTGCAAGGTCGCGGTATGTACCTGTGCGATAGAGGCCGAGGCCAATGGTGCGCGTTCAAATTCGCTGAAGGTCTCATCGATAGGCTGATTGTAGGCTTTTTCAATGATGTTAACCGCAAGTTCGCTGCTAAAGGCCGGTACCTTGTCCTGGAGTTTGGCGAGTTCCTCAGCGATGTCATCTGGTAACAGGTCACGGCGGGTAGATAGAATTTGCCCGAACTTGACAAAAATAGGGCCTAATTCCTCGAGTGTACGCCTGATTCTGACGCCACGGGGTTTGCGTGTACGTTTG
>Ga0316207_10004244_pt1 | contig 12573 bp, 12 predicted proteins | sample 6weekpyrite_MG_FD_204943 | JGI IMG/M metagenome (GOLD analysis project Ga0316207, IMG submission 204943) | Microbial mat bacterial communities from mineral coupon in-situ incubated in ocean water Damariscotta River, Maine, United States -... | ecosystem: Environmental > Aquatic > Marine >... | reverse complement strand
ATCATCAACCACAAGTACTTTTGACTGTTTGATGTTATCTAACATTATTTTTTATAGCTCGGCTCTAAGGTTGGCTAATATCATTGCAATCGTTTTTTACATCATGCGTCGTTCTAAATTCTGCGAAATTAAATCTGGCATTGCCGGCGTTCATTATCTTAACTTCATCCTTTCGGTATTGATCAGTCAGGGTCGCCCATGAAAAATCATAATCATTTATACTGTTAATCTCTCTATCATTTACACCGACATCTTCTGCAAACTTTTTATTACAAGCAAGATATCCACTAATCATATCTTTCCAAAACAGGCTCATTGGAATAGCATCAAGCGCATTCTGAAGCAATTTATGACTATTGTTGAGATGCCATGCTCATTCCCTGAGCTGCTTATACTGATTTACCTTATTTTTTCTCAGCAGATAAAAGCACCACAAAATAACCAGCGTGAGCACCCCGCACAATGCAATCAGCATTGCTATTAATATGCGTTGAGTTGACCAGAATGGTGGTGCAACTGAAAACCATCGCAGATAAATTTCCGGGTATTTTTTTGAAACAACAAACTCAGCTACCGCCAAATCAAGTTTCTGTAATAATTCCTGCTTATCTTTTTGCACACCAATAACACGTTTTATTTCGACAAGCGGGTCGTCCAGAGTAACCACGCTGTGTTCTTGTCTTGATTCTGTTATGTATTTCCACGCTACAGACTCAGGATAAGCAAGAGCATCCACCTGTCCACTTAACAAGGCATAAAAAGCCTGTTCAAAACTTTCATAAGCTACCGCCTCAAACTGTTTTTTCTTTAAAACTTTATATCCGACATTGGTTTTAACTGCGCCTATTTTACGTCCCGACAAACTCTCATAATCTTTGAATTCAGACTGACTATCTTCACGAATAAATAATGAAATATGAAAGGTTTCTACCGAGGAAGTAAAGTCCATGTATTCACTTCGTGCCAATGTTGCACCGACATTTGGGATTATATCCGCATTACCGGTGCGCATATCTTCAAACACCTGTTTCCAATTATCTTTAATTTTATATTTGACCTGATATCCTGCACGGTGAGCAACCTCATTCATCACATCAATGGCAAAACCTTGTGGCTGACCTGCTTCGTCCAATTGAAAATAAGGTGGAAATGATGCCGGAATGACAGCGGTTATTTTATTATTGGCAGCCCATAACGGGCATGAGATAAGACTCATCAGAATCAGTGCGAGAATCGTGTGTGTCTTTAGGTGAAAAGCTACGAATTTATTAATGAGCATTTAATCTAGTTTCTTGTGCCAATTTCTATACAAGTCTAGTCTAATCTCCGTAATTTTCTTCTATTTCCACATATTTTATATGATTTGTTGCGATTTTAATTGTCCGTAGATTTCGAATGCGTTAGCAGACTATCCAGATCAAGCGCTTTTAAATCGACCTTTAAATATGCAATACCTTCTTCTGCCATAATAGAGGCCTCTGCAACACCACGAATTGCGACTAGTGTACTGATCATACGCGCTATATCTTTTTCTTCGATCGGGCCAATATTTAACAGGTAGGTGCTGACATATCGCGGACTTTTCATACTTGCGGCCAGAACGAACCAGCCTGCAATCATTGTGATACATAACCCTAACAACAACTGACTGCCACCCTGTCCATACGCCCAGCCTCCCAGTACACCACCGGCAAAAGCCCCTAAAAACTGAGAAGAGGAATATACACCCATTGCTGTGCCTTTACGATCGGCCGGTGATATCTTCGCCACCAGAGATGGCAGACTCGCTTCAAGCAGATTAAAGGCGGTAAAAAACAAACCTAAAGCCAGCGCTATCACGACCAGATTCTGTGCTGAAAGCAGCATCATTAAGAGCGATAAACCCAATACCAAGATAGCCCCGACAAATACGGGTTTCATACGTCGCTTGGCTTCAGCCAGAATGATAAAGGGCACCATCAGAACGATAGAGACAAGAAACACGGGGGCGTATAACCAGCCATGCTGCAAACTGGCTAAACCAGCATCTTGTAACATCAGCGGCACAGCAATAAACGCCGCCATTAGTACCGCATGTAAAATAAAGATGCCGGCATCAAGTCGCAATAACTGGGTATTTTTAAAAATAGATGAAACCGCTGACGGCACCAATTGCGCATCTCGATGAAAACTCAGACTATTGGCTTTCGGCACCACTTTAAACAGTACCACGATACCAACCAGTGCCAGCATGGCCGTGATCAGGAAGATACCTTTGATGCCGGCCCAGGCATTAACGACCGGCCCCAGTACCATAGCCACGGCAAAGGCCACGCCAATGTTCACACCGATTAGACCCATGATCTTAACCCGATGCTCTTCACGACTTAAATCTGCTGCCAGCGCCATTAATGCGGCAGCTATCGCTCCTGCTCCCTGAATAGCTCGACCCGCTATCACGCCATAAATCGTGTCAGCATAGGCCGCTATCACACTGCCAATCGCAAAAATGATTAAGCCTGCGGCAATCACCGGTTTACGCCCTATTTTATCTGACAGCATGCCAAACGGAATTTGTAACAAACCCTGCGTCAGACCATAAATCCCCAGTGCTAAACCGATTAATAACGGCGTAGTGTTGGTGAGATCTTCTGCATAAATAGAAAATACTGGCAGGATCATAAACAAACCCAGCATTCTGATGCCGTAGATCAGTGCAATGGAAGAACCGGCTTTTAATTCAAGTGGGGTCAGGCCCTGTTGTTTTACAGACATCGGGTTAAAAACTCTCTTCACAAACAAATATTCGATCCTGCTTTCATTCGCCAATGGGTTTATAATAGGCAGTTGGCCGCGGACCGGGCATTGAGTAACAACGCCGCGCCTATTCTAACAGGTACAGTAGCAGGATTGTTATGCAAAATAAGACGATACAAATACGCGGCGCGCGGACTCATAATCTGAAAGATATTTCGCTGGATCTGCCACGTGACAAACTGATCGTCATTACCGGTCTGTCTGGCTCAGGCAAATCGTCACTCGCGTTTGACACCATTTTTGCCGAAGGCCAACGCCGTTATGTGGAATCACTGTCGGCCTATGCCCGCCAGTTCCTGTCGATGATGGAAAAACCCGATGTCGATCATATCGAAGGCCTGTCACCTGCCATCTCGATAGAACAGAAAACCACTTCGCATAACCCGCGCTCAACCGTCGGTACGATTACCGAGATTTATGATTACCTGCGACTGCTGTATGCACGTGCGGGTATCCCGGTGTGCCCGGACCATGGTGAATCACTAGAAGCACAGACCATCAGTCAGATGGTTGATCTGGTACTGGAGTTACCACAAGACAGTCGCATGATGATGCTGGCTCCGGTGGTGCAAGAACGTAAAGGTGAATATCAGAATTTATTTGATGACTTAAAACGCCAGGGTTTTATTCGTGCGCGTGTCGATGGCAACATTATCGAACTCGACGAAACCCCGACACTGGAAGCCAATAAAAAACACACGATTGAAGTCATCGTCGACCGCTTCAAAGTACGCGATGGCATTCAGCAACGACTGGCCGAATCATTTGAAACCACGCTTGGCATGACCGAAGGCATTGCCATGATTGCCTTCATCGATGAAGGTGAAGGCGATGAAATGGTGTTTTCATCTAAATACGCCTGCCCGGTTTGCGGCTACAGCCTAACCGAACTGGAACCGCGACTGTTTTCATTTAATAATCCAGTCGGTGCCTGTGGTGAATGTGACGGTATCGGTAATAAAGATTATTTTGATCCCTCACGAGTCATTGTGAACCCATCCATCAGTCTGGCCGGTGGCGCGGTGCGTGGCTGGGATCGTCGCAATGCGTATTACTTTAGTTTGCTACAAGGTCTAGCCGAGCACTACGATTTTGATTTAGAAACACCTTATCAGGAACTGCCTAAAAAAATCCAGCAGATCATGTTGTATGGCAGTGGCGATGATGAAATCGAATTTTTCTACCCGTCTCAACGTGGCCCGGCTAAAAGTCGTATTCACCCCTTTGAAGGCATTATTCCTAACATGGATCGCCGTTATCACGACACCGATTCATCGGCTGTGCGTGAAGAGCTGTCCAAGTACTTGTCTCAACAGGAATGTCCGGCCTGTGATGGCAGCCGCTTAAACAAAAGCGCCCGCCATGTTTTTATCACCGATAAAAATCTGCCCGCAATTACAGAAATGGCAATCGAACACAGCCTCGCCTTTTTTGATAATTTGGAACTGAGCGGCAAGCAAGGCGAAATTGCTGAAAAAATTGTAAAAGAAATTAGCACCCGTTTACGCTTTCTGGTGAATGTGGGTCTTGAGTATTTATCACTGGACAGAAAGTCAGACAGCTTATCAGGCGGTGAAGCCCAGCGTATTCGACTTGCCAGTCAGATTGGCGCTGGTCTGATGGGCGTTATGTATATACTTGATGAACCTTCAATTGGATTACATCAACGCGATAACGACCGGCTGATAAAAACACTGCTGCAACTTCGTGATATGGGCAATACGGTGATTGTTGTTGAACACGATGAAGATGCGATTCTTGCTGCCGACTATGTCGTCGATATCGGGCCCGGTGCTGGCGTGCACGGCGGTGCCATTACATCGGTAGGCACACCGGCTGAAATCATGGCGGATGAAAACTCACTGACCGGCCAGTACATGGCAGGTAAGGCCTCGATTAATATCAATCAGGAACGCACACCGGTTAATGATAAATGGCTGAAGGTTATTGGTGCCAGTGGTAATAATTTACAATCCGTTGAGCTTCAAATACCGGTCGGTTTATTAACCTGTGTTACCGGTGTCTCGGGTTCCGGTAAATCAACGCTGATCAATGACACACTTTACAAGGTGCTGGCTCAACACATTAACAAATCATCGGTTGAATCTGCTGCTTATGAATCCATCGAAGGGCTCGAGCATTTTGACAAGGTAGTGGATATTGACCAGGCACCGATCGGCCGAACTCCGCGTTCAAACCCGGCAACATACACCGGCTTATTTACACCGATTCGTGAATTGTTTTCCGGTTCGCCTGAGGCACGTGCTCGCGGCTACAAACCCGGACGCTTTAGCTTTAATGTCAAAGGCGGCCGTTGCGAAGCTTGCTCGGGTGACGGTGTTATCAAAGTTGAAATGCACTTCCTGCCAGATATTTTTGTGCCCTGTGATGTCTGCCATGGCAAACGTTATAACCGCGAAACTCTCGACATTCAGTACAAAGGTAAAAATATTTGTGAAGTGCTCGACCTAACCGTCGAAGATGCACTGGTGTTTTTTGATGCCATCCCTGTATTAAAGCGTAAGCTTCAAACGCTGGTGGATGTCGGTCTCTCCTACATTACTCTGGGTCAGGGTGCGACGACTTTATCCGGTGGTGAAGCACAACGTATAAAACTGGCCAAAGAGTTATCTAAACGCGACACCGGTCAGACAATTTATATTCTGGATGAACCGACAACCGGTTTGCATTTCCATGACGTGCAACAGTTGCTACAGGTTATTCATCGTTTACGTGACCATGGTAATACGCTGATTGTTATCGAGCATAATCTTGATGTAATTAAGACAGCTGACTGGATAGTTGATTTAGGCCCTGAAGGCGGTAGCAAAGGCGGTCAAATTATTGCTGCCGGAACGCCGGAAAATGTGATGAAAGAGCCTCATTCTTACACCGGACAATACTTAAAAGAATTAATCGAACGACAGGATAAAAAGAAAAAATAAACAATTCCCTCTCAATCAAAACCAGACCCTCTGGTTTTGATTTTTCTGCCTTTTTTCTGCTACTTTTACAGTTTAGTAACAAATCAAAATAATTACTGCTATAAGTCTATTTCAGAATAATTATTAATTGATTTATGTCATTGTGAAATACACCAGTCACTCTATTGTTATATTCAAATAAACTGAATAATAAAATCAGGTTAGTGGTATGGCAGGAGCAATTACCAGAAAGCAGTTTCTCAGAGGTGATTTTAAGAATCAGCATGCGCCAATTCGTCCTCCTTATGCCCCCGGAGAAATGCAATTCACTGAGCAGTGCACTAGCTGCGCTGAGTGCATAAATTCCTGCCCTGAAAACATTCTCATAAACGCCCCTGGCAACTACCCAGAGGTTGATTTCTCAAAAGGTGAATGCACGTTTTGTTTTGAGTGTGTTGAAAGCTGCAATGACAACATACTCTCACTCGAAGAAGACCTGCCACCTTGGCATATAAAAGCCAACATTACAGATCAATGCCTGGTATTCAAAGGTGTGCACTGCATGATCTGTCGCGAACAATGTGAGGCCGATGCCTTCACCTTCATTCCAAAAGTTGGCCGTCCGCCACACCCGGTTCTTAACTCTTTACTCTGCAATGGATGCGGCGCCTGTTATCAGCCTTGTCCAAATCACTCAATTAAACTCAGTTATCAAAATATCAGTGAGTCTAAAAATGACTCCTGCCTTAGGGAGACAGCTTTATGAACATTAGCGGCGTACTCATTCACGCCTCACCAGAACATTCTGAAAAAGCAGCTAAGGTGCTGTCAGAGTTCGACGGGGTTGAGGTACATGCAAACAGTAACGGAAAGTTAATTGTCACTATTGAGGATGAAAACTCAAATGCTCTGGCTGATCGTGTTATGCAATTTCAGGACCTGCCACACATACTTTCTGTCGCCGTGGTTTACCACCATGACGAAAATAATATTGATGATGTAATTGATCCGGCCACCATACCTTCATGTGGCTGCAATGATACTAATCCTCTGGAGCCTGCATTATGAAACTAACAAGAAGAAGTTTTATTAAAACCAACGCCATTGCCGCCACTGCCGCTGCTGCAGGTATCACTATACCGGGGATTAACAATGCGATTGCAAAAACCAGCAGCAACCAGATTCGCTGGGACAAAGCACCCTGTCGTTTTTGCGGCACCGGCTGCAGTGTATTAGTTGGTACTAAAAATGGCCGCGTCATAGCGACACAGGGTGACCCGGATGCACCGGTTAATCGTGGCTTAAATTGCATTAAAGGCTATTTCCTTTCCAAAATCATGTACGGTAAAGACCGGCTAACCCAGCCTTTATTGCGCATGACGGACGGCGAGTACGATAAAGAAGGTGAATTTACTCCGGTCAGCTGGGATAAAGCCTTTGATGTCATGGCTGACAAATTTAAAACTACACTAAAAGAAAAAGGCCCTACCCATGTCGGTATGTTTGGCTCTGGCCAGTGGACAGTGTGGGAAGGTTATGCCGCTTCTAAATTATTTAAGGCCGGATTCCGTTCTAACAATCTCGATCCCAATGCTCGTCATTGTATGGCCTCTGCTGTAGGCGCCTTTATGCGTGGTTTTGGTTCTGATGAACCAATGGGTTGTTATGATGACCTTGAACATGCTGATGTCTTTGTTTTATGGGGTGCCAATATGGCTGAAATGCACCCTATTCTCTGGTCACGTTTAAGTGATACCCGCCTCACCAAAGAAAATTCTGAAGTGCATGTGCTTTCAACCTTTAAACATCGCTGTTTTGATCTGGCAGATAATGGCATGGTGTTCACACCACAAACGGATCTGGCCATTCTTAATTACATTGCTAATTACATTATTCAAAATAAAGCTTATAACAAAAAGTTCATCGACAAGCATGTTAACTTTAAGAAAACACCAACCGACATTGGTTACGGTTTACGCCCTGAACACCCGCTTGAAAAAGCAAAAACAGGTAAAGGCGGTAAACTTAGCAGCATGACTTTTGATGAATATAAAAAGTCTGTTTCTGAATACACACTGGAATACACTTCTAAGTTAAGCGGCATACCAGAAGACAAACTCATAAAGCTGGCTAAAGTTTACGCCGACCCTGATAAGAAAGTGTCTTCTTACTGGACCATGGGCTTCAATCAACATACCCGTGGTGTATGGGTCAATGGCCTGCTCTATAACGTTCATTTATTAATGGGTAAGATTTCTGAACCAGGTAACAGCCCATTCTCATTAACCGGACAACCTTCAGCCTGTGGTACAGCACGTGAAGTGGGTACCTTTGCTCATCGACTACCAGCTGACCTTGTTGTTAAAGTTAAATCACATCGCGACTTTGCTGAAAAAGTCTGGAAATTACCACAAGGCACAATCCCTGCTAAACCTGGCTATCATGCCGTTTTACAAAACCGCATGTTAAAAGACAGCAAACTCAATGCTTACTGGGTTATGTGTAATAACAATGTTCAGGCAGCACCAAACTTTAACGAAGAGACTTTCCCAGGTTACAGAAATCCGGATAACTTCATTGTTGTTTCAGACCCATACCCAACGGTTACTGCCATGGCAGCAGACCTTATTCTGCCAACAGCTATGTGGACAGAAAAAGAAGGTGCCTACGGTAACGCTGAACGACGCACTCAATTCTGGCGTCAGCAGGTTAAAGCACCGGGTGAATCCAAATCTGATTTATGGCAACTGGTTGAGTTTTCAAAACGCTTTAAAGTTGAAGATGTATGGCCAGCTGATTTAATTGCCAAGAAACCAGAATTAAAAGGTAAAACCCTTTATGACGTTCTGTACAAGAACGGCACGGTAGACAAGTATCCTAAACAGAAAATCACGGACAGCGAAGGTAATGTCTACGACAATGACGAAATGGATGATTTCGGTTTCTACCTGCAAAAAGGTCTGTTCGAAGAATACCGCGTGTTTGGCACTAAGGGCCCTAAAAAAGGTCATGACCTTGGAGAATTTGATACCTACCATAAAACTCGCGGTTTACGCTGGCCTGTAGTCAATGGCAAAGAAACCCTGTGGCGCTACCGAGAAGGATTTGATCCGTTTGTTAAAAAAGGTGCTGACGTCCAGTTCTATGGTAAAAAAGATGGCCGTGCCAATATCATTTTTGCACCTTTCGAGCCAGCAGCTGAAAGCCCTGATAAAGAATACGATTTATGGTTATCCACCGGACGTGTTCTCGAGCACTGGCATTCAGGCTCGATGACTCGACGTGTTCCCGAACTCTATCGCGCATTCCCTGATGCTGTTATGTTCATGCACCCTAAGGATGCTAAGAAACGTGGTTTACGCCGCGGCATGGTGGCCAAGGTTGCCAGTCGTCGTGGTGATATCGAACTAAGGGTCGAAACAAGAGGCAGAAACAGACCTCCAGAAGGCCTGGTGTTTGTTCCCTGGTTTGATGCCGGCCGGTTAATTAACAAACTGACACTCGATGCAACTGACCCACTATCAAAAGAAACGGACTACAAAAAATGTGCCGTTAAAGTGACCAAAGCTTAGGAGCTACTCACCGTGTCTAACACCGCATTATCAAATACTGCCCGCCGCCGTTTCTTAATTGAAACAGCGCGTACAGTTTGTGGTGTTTCACTGGTCGGTTTTGGGCTGGGCGTGTATTCACAAAATGCCCGCTCCCTGTCAATCACCTCACTACGACCACCCGGCGCGCTCGCTGAAAAAGACTTTCTCGCAGCGTGCGTCCGCTGTGGCCTATGTGTTCAGGACTGCCCTTATGACATTCTTAAGTTGGCCGATATTATTGATCAGGCTGCAACAGGGACACCGTTCTTTGAAGCCAGAAACATACCCTGTGAAATGTGTGAAGACATTCCCTGTGTTAAAGCATGCCCCAGCAATGCGTTAGATAAATCTCTGACTAACATTGATGATTCAAGAATGGGACTTGCTGTTTTAATCGATAAGGAAACCTGTCTGAATTTTCAGGGCTTACGCTGTGATGTTTGCCACCGAGTGTGCCCTCTGATTAATGAAGCGATTACCCTTGAGCCCATACACAATACCCGAAGCAAAAAACACGCTTTGTTTTTACCGGTAGTTCACTCAGATAAATGTACCGGTTGTGGTAAATGTGAACATGCCTGCGTTCTTGAGCAAGCCGCTATAAAGGTTTTACCTGTTTCAGTCGCCAAGGGACAAATAGGACACCATTACCGTTTAGGCTGGAAAGAAAAAGAAAAAGCAGGACAAAGTCTGGTCACACCCGATAGTGAACATAAATACAATCTGCCTGAAGGTCTAAATTATGACCATGCTGGCGAGGGTCTGGTGAGAGACTAGTGATAACAGCATCGATAAACTCTACTACAAGCCAGACTCAACGTCATTGGTTACTACGTTATAAATGGCTAATCTTAAGACGTACGAGTCAATTTAGTATATTGAGCCTTTTTATTCTTAGCCCAATGACTGACTCATGGTTTATTAAAGGCAACCTAAGCTCAAGCCTGGTCTTGAATTCGATTCCATTAACTGATCCATATCTTCTTATTCAGTCATTCTTTGCCGGCCATTCAGTCACTGCTACCGTCCTTATAGGCACTGCAATTGTATCACTCTTTTATCTGACCGTTGGTGGCCGTGTCTATTGCTCCTGGGTGTGTCCTGTCAACATCGCAACCGATACTGCAGGCTGGTTAAGACGTAAGCTTAAAATCAAATCCGCCTCTTTATTTATAAAGAGCACACGTTACTGGTTACTAGGAATCTCTTTCCTGCTGGCGTTTATTTCAGGCACACTCGCATGGGAACTGGTAAACCCGGTCACCATTATTCAACGCGGACTTATTTCCGGTTTATGGATTTCCGCCCTGTTATTACTGGTAATTTTTATTTTTGATCTGTTTATGAGTCGTGATGCATGGTGCGGCCATATTTGTCCGGTAGGTGCTTTTTACAGTTTATTTGGACGCTTTGGTTTTGTCCGCATCAGCGCCTATAACAGACAAGACTGCGACGACTGTATGGATTGTTATTCAGTATGCCCTGAACAACAGGTTATTAAACCTGTGCTTAAGAACACTGATAACAGCCCAGTTATTACTGGCATTAATTGTACAAACTGTGGTCGTTGTATCGACGTCTGCGATAAAAATGTATTTAAAGTAACTAACCGATTTAATCACTCTACAACTTCTAATGAATTTCACTCTCAGGAGTCATTCCAATGAAAAAAGAAAAACTATTTGTAGCCGCAATCATGATGAGCATGGTATTTGGCACATCCCATTTATTCGCAGATCAGCTTAAATCACTGCGCGGACTCACACCAATAGAGGAGACAAAAGCTCCTTCTCTAAAAAAAATACAGAATGATCGTGAACCCATTGAAAGAGACTATGTACAACAACCACCATTAGTACCTCATAAAATTCAAGGTTACAAGATCAATAAGAAATTCAATAAATGCCTCACCTGCCATAGCTGGGCAAATTATAAGGAAGCAGGTGCTACTAAAATTAGCCAGACGCACTTTAGTGACCGAGACAATCATGTATTAGCCAATATTGCACCAAGGCGATATTTCTGTACGCAGTGTCATGTACCTCAGGTTAGTTCAAAGCCACTGGTAGAAAATACATTTACGCCGATAAAAACCATAAAACACTAATAGGTTTTTAAATATTCTATAACAGGCCGGAATTATGAAAAAAATAAAACAACTAATATCAAATACGTGGGAAGTAATGAAAAAGCCCACAGCTAAATACTCGCTAGGTACTTTGTTAGTAGGCGGCTTCATCGCTGGTATAATTTTCTGGGGCGGCTTTAATACAGCCATGGAAATGTCTAACACCGAAGAGTTCTGTATCTCTTGCCATGAAATGAGAGAAAATGTGTTTGAGGAATATAAAGACACAATACATTACACTAATAGAACTGGCGTACGCGCAACATGTCCTGATTGCCATGTACCTAAAGAATGGGGATATAAGGTCGTAAGGAAAATAAAAGCGACAAATGAGTTATTCCATAAAGCGATGGGTACGATTGATACGCCTGAGAAATTTGAAGCAAAGCGCTTACACCTAGCGAGAAACGTCTGGCGAGAAATGAAAGGAAATGACTCACGTGAATGCCGTAATTGTCATGACTTCCAGTCCATGGACTATACCGAACAAGGTCGACGAGGTATGGCTCAGCACCAGAAAGGTTTAGAAGGTGGAATGACCTGTATTGATTGTCATAAAGGTATCGCACACTCATTGCCAGCAATGTACGAGGTTGACCCGAGTGCCGCAGTAGGTAAAGAATAAAAAACACTCATGCACAAAAAAGCCGGCATATGCCGGCTTTTTTGTGCATCAAGATAAAGATTTAATCTTCAGCTTGTGCTTCTTCTTTACGCTCAACCAGCTCAATGTATGCCATTGGAGCTGCATCACCAGAGCGGAAACCACACTTAAGTACACGTGTGTAACCACCTGGGCGAGTAGAAAAACGAGGAGCTACATCTGTAAACAGTTTAGCAACCATCTCTTTGTCACGCAGACGCGCAAAGGCCAGACGACGGTTAGCAACGCTATCAGTTTTAGCTAATGTGATTAAAGGCTCAACAATACGACGTAACTCTTTTGCTTTAGGCAAAGTAGTCTTGATTACTTCATGTTCGAACAATGATGATGCCATGTTACGGAACATTGCAATACGGTGACTGCTGTTACGGTTAAGTTGACGACCCGACTTACGATGACGCATGATTTATTTCCTAAAAACTATGTTAGCTTGCTTTATCTTTAATTGATGCTGGCGGCCAGTTTTCC
>Ga0316207_10004243_pt1 | contig 12573 bp, 12 predicted proteins | sample 6weekpyrite_MG_FD_204943 | JGI IMG/M metagenome (GOLD analysis project Ga0316207, IMG submission 204943) | Microbial mat bacterial communities from mineral coupon in-situ incubated in ocean water Damariscotta River, Maine, United States -... | ecosystem: Environmental > Aquatic > Marine >... | reverse complement strand
CGGCTTACTGCAAAAACGCTCACAAAGAATGAATGCAAACGGGGTGGATTTAAATCGGAATTTTCCATACAACAATAATCACCAGGCCAGCCTGGACTACTGGAAAAACCGCAATTATAGTGATCCCAGGCGCTATCCAGGTAAGTCTGCCCTGAGTGAAAAGGAAACACAATGGATAGTAGAACTCATTAAAAACTTTAAGCCAGATGCAATCGTGGCGGTTCATGCCCCATACGGTATTATAGACTTTGACGGCCCTCCCAAACCTCCTTCGCGCCTGGGTTCTCTACACCTGAAATTACTCGGCACCTACCCTGGCTCTCTGGGTAACTACGCAGGCTTACAACAACAGATTCCAGTGGTCACGGTGGAGCTGCCCTATGCAGGTATTATGCCGAGCAAGAAAGAAGTAAGTCGAATATGGATCGATCTTGTTCGCTGGTTAAAGAAAAATGTGCCGCTAAAGACTAAAGAAAAAGCATTAGTCCGCAAATGAGCAGGAATTGAAGTAAATATTTTTCGCTGATGAAGACGCACCCTGATTACACAACAGTTTAATTTATCTGCCTGGTTTAGCGTTTAATCGCGGCAAAAAGCTTTCCCTTTATTTTTTAAATGCTAGCTGCGGTGATATAGGCGCAGAAATCTCACCTTCGAATACAATACGCCACTTGCCGTCCTTTTCCTTATTCCAGTATTGTCGCTTCCAGCTCTTGCTGGAAAAGTTATCACTCGAATAGGACTGTAAATAAGTAGCGACCATAACATCTTCATTAGGGTGAACCAGTAAACTCACATTAGTAAGTTCAACATCAACAAATGTTTTATGCTTTGAGATACGTCGTTTATGATCAGACCAAAGATTAAAATCTTTTTTGCCATTGCTAAAACGGGAGGAGTAATGTTTAAGGTAATTCTCAACATTCATGCTTTCCCAGTCCGCTTCCCACTGCGCATGAATTTGTGTGATTGATTTCTTGTGTACCTGCCACTGCTCTTTAGTCAGCCATTTAATTTGCTCACCAATTAGCATCGGCGTATTTTTTAAATCTATATGCGTGCCCACATTTAACAAATCATCATTCGGTAAAACGACACAGCCCTCAGATGCCAGCGGTGGTCTGTTATAGGTTCCGCTTCGGGTTCCATGCAGCCAGATACCATGCCCGGTTCTTCCGTTCATTCTATCCCAGGCATTTGGGTAGTTGATAGGGTAAGCCCCTGCACCGTATTTATCAGCAAGTTGCTCAGGAGAGATATAGGTCTGAATGAAATAGACACCTAAAGGTGTTTTTAAATCGCCCTCATTAAATTTACCAGCACCACCTCGACCCATTGAAACAAAAAAATCTTTAACCAATACAGGCTGCTGCCTGGCATTATCAAATAGATAGAGCCTGGACTTACTTAAATCAACAACAATTGCATGAGAGTAATGACTATCCACTCGCGCGAGTACAGCCGGTATTTTTTCTAATACTTCAGTGTCATTAGCCGCTCTATAGCGATTTTTGATCTCATTCAGCATCGATGTCTTTTGCAGGCCTTGTTGCAATCCAAGCGCTGCGCTGGTTACACCTTTGACTTTTGACATGAGCACATCAGCACGCACCATGTGAGCCAGTTTAAAATCAGGAATTTCTTTAACCAGGGAATTTAATTTCGTTTCAGCACCTTGTAAATTAGATGCACGAATATCATTTAAAGCATCTAGCAAACGCTCTTCAGGGCTGAGTAGTGTTTTAGACGCTGCGAATGCACCGCAGAACATCGAGTTAATTACTATAAATATTATAAATAAACGTTTCATTATTTATGCTATTTGTTTTTCAATGGTTTCAAAATGGGTTTTAAAATGTTTTAATTGTTCTCTCAGATAATATACGCCAGTTATTTTTCTCTTTTTGCATATACATCTGTTTAAGAACCTGGTCACTATATGATGCCGATTTATAATACTGCATAAACTCTGCCAGTATATATTCACCCTGTGGCTCAACAAACACCCTGAGTTGATCAAAACTAACATTAACACCTTTGGCATAAGTTAATCGACCTCGACGAATATTTTTCCACTCTGTAAATGTTTTTCTGTCGTCTGAGGGAATAAAATTTTCTGAGTAATACTTAATATAAAACTCAAAGTCCCCTCGAGACCAGGCCCTGGACCATGCGATTAACTGCTGTTCGACCCGGTTAATTATATCGACATTTTGCTCAATGGCATTAGCATCAACTGGGGATACTTCAACGGCAGCGTCATCTTCTGGAAACTCTCCAACAGCTTGCCGGCTATCAACAGCTGGGCTTTCCTTAATAATTTTTTCAACCACCCGCTCAACAATCACAGGTTTCTCTACAATAACTTCTTTCTCCACCACCACTTCAACTTTTTTCTCAACCGTCTTTTCTATAAGCTTAACGGGCAAGTCTACTGCTTTTATTAACTCCATTTCTGGTACAGTCACTTTTGACCTGGAGCCTAAAGCCTTATCGTAAGCCTGGGTAGCAAGATAATTGTAAAGTTGTGTGCGGTTTTCCTGTGCAATTCGATAACTGGGCGAGCTACTAATGGCCTGCTCCAGCATTTTTCTTGCTTCATCCATGCGGTCTGTTTTTATTAGCGCTATCGCCAGGTTATTTTTAGGCTCAGGCCAATCCGCATTACGCTGCATCAGTTCTCGGTAAATCGGTTCGGCCTTAAGCCAGTGCCCTTGTTCCGATAACTTTACTGCATTCAAAAACAGCTGTTTATCCGCTTCAATTAGCTGCAGTTCTTTAGCATTAATTTGCGCGCTTATAGAGCTTGATAAAGAAACTAGCAGCAAAGCAAAAAGCAGTTGTTTTATGATTTTTATATCCATAAATTACAAAAACACTCGGACAGTCATTAAGTATAAGTTTATTGATTACTGTATAAATCTATACCCGCAAGATTATCTGCATGTTCACGTTTTTCTTTGGCTGAATCTGAACGCAAATCATCCAGATGTTTCAAATACTTGTTATCAACATCACCGGTAATGTATTCACCATTAAAACAGGAACTATCAAAACATTGAATTTCTTCATTTCCCTGTTTAACAGCTAATATTAAATCTTCCAGGTCCTGATACACTAACCAGTCTGCGCCAATTTCCTGGGTAATTTCCTCGATAGTTCTGCTATCTGCCACAAACTCTTTCGGCGATGGCATGTCGATACCATATACATTCGGGTGGCGAACCGGGGGAGCAGCTGAGGCCATATAAACATTTTTGGCACCCGCATCACGGGCCATCTGGATAATCTGTTTTGAAGTGGTTCCACGTACGATTGAATCATCCACCAAAAGAACATTTTTATCTTTAAACTCAAGATCAATTGCATTTAATTTCTGACGTACTGATTTTTTACGTTGTGTCTGCCCAGGCATAATAAACGTGCGGCCAATGTAACGATTTTTTATAAACCCTTCTCGATACTTCACCCCCAGGTGATAAGCAACTTCCAGCGCTGATGTTCGACTGGTGTCTGGAATTGGGATAACCACATCAATATCGTGGTTGGGCCGTTCACGTAGTATTTTTTGCACCAGGGTAGTCCCCATACGTAAACGTGCTTTATAAACAGAAATATCATCAATAATGGAATCGGGTCGTGCAAAATACACATACTCAAAAATACAGGGCGAATTCTGATATTTTTCAGCGCACTGCTGATTATAAAAGTTTCCTTCTATATCGATATATATCGCTTCGCCAGGCTGTAAATCTCGCACAAGCTCAAAACCCAGGGCATGTAAGGCGACGCTTTCTGATGCCACCATATACTCGATACCATCATCTGTTACCCGCTTGCCATAACAGGCCGGACGAATACCATATGGGTCCCTGAATGCCAGCACACCTTTACCAACAATAGTTGACACTACCGCATAGCCGCCACGACAGCGATTATGCACGGCTGTTACTGCTTTAAAGATTTCTTCGGAAGTGACCTGTAGCTTATTAAGCGCCTGCAACTCATGGGCAAACACATTGAGCAGGATTTCTGAATCGGATTCGGTATTGATATGGCGCAGGTCATCCTTATAAAGCTGGTCCTTTAACTCTTGCGCATTGGTGAGGTTGCCATTATGTGCCATGGCAATCCCGTAAGGCGAATTAACATAAAAAGGCTGGGCTTCTGCAGCGGATGAACATCCGGCTGTTGGATAGCGAACATGGCCTATCCCCATATGGCCCTCTAACTGGATCATGCTATCCGCACTGAACACATCACTGACCAGCCCGTTACTTTTACGGAGGTTAAATTTATTACCCTCACTGGTAACAATACCCGCAGCATCCTGTCCACGATGCTGTAACAGGGTTAACGCATCATACAGAGTCTGGTTAACAGGACTTCGGCCAACTATACCGACTATACCGCACATAAATACCTCAGCAAGAAATCTATTTAAGATTCAGGTTTAATTAATATGAAAAATACTTTGAAACATCATCAGGCAGATAACCCTGCAGCCAAACGGCTAATGACTCAAATCGTTCTATCAGCATTGATGACTGCCACCAGTCGTAAGCTGGTGCATTGGTCAGGCCTGCTATAAATACAATCGCAACCACTACCACCAGTCCTAATGAAAAACCAATGACCATTCCAAGAACACGATCCAGGCCAGTTAAGCCTGTTTTACTAACAAACTGGCGCACCAGGAAGCTGACAACGGCGCCTATCATTAATGTTAGTACAAATAGTATCCCCATGGCGGCCGCAAGTCGCATGGGTGGTGATTCTATTGAGGTTAATAATGAAGATGCCAGGTTGGGAGAAAAGCTAAATGAAATCAGGCTGGCAGCAACCCAGGTACCTAATGCAATGGCAATTTTTACAAAACCCCATATCAGACCTAACACCAGTAAAACCGTGATTATGATAATGATTCCGAAATCAACGAGAGCCATTTAGAGCAGATTCCAACGAACAGTTGTTTAAAGAACAAATTATAGCAAATTCAGACATACGCTTCACCCAGAATAATCATGGGTGACGTACAACTATACCTTTGATATTTTCTTTCTTGAGGATCTCTTCTTTCAGGGCTTTCAAGCGCTGTTGGTCAAGCTCTGGCCCTATTCTTACCCGGTAGGTTGTTCGATCTGGCTTTTTAAGCACATCCACATAGGCTGCATAGTCCTTTGTCCTGAGTTTATCCCTTAAGTTCTCGGCATTTTTTTCCTGGGAAAAACTACCAATCTGCAAAGCCCAGGCATGCACCGAAGACTCCTCAGACTTGATAAGCTTATTAATTGTTTCGCCTGAGTTTTTCGGCTCCATATAATCCGAAATAGGTTTAAACTCCTGCTTCTCAGGAATTTTCACCTCGTTGCTGTAACGTGATTTATGCCCCGCACCATCTAACCACTCTGGTACCAGTATCACAAGAAATGCCGCCAGAACAATAGCGCCAATTAAACGTTTTCTTAGTTTTCTATCCAATCCTGTTCCAGCACTTAGCTATTTTCATTGAAAAAATTAGTCGCTTCAGCCACGGTATAAAATGAACCGAAAATAATGATCCGGTCTTTTTCAGTCGCCAATAATACAGCCTGCTTACAGGCCTCGGCCACACTCTCGCAAGACTCAAGTTTAACACCTGTGTGTAATTCTCGCACCGCCTGAGCCATGTTTTTTGAATCCATGCCACGGCCTACATTCAGGCCCGCACTAAACCACTGGTCAACTTCAGGTGACAGCGTTTCCAGCACCTCGTGCACCGCCTTATCCGCTAACATTGAAACCACCGCCAATGTCTGTCCGGCAATGGGCTGCTCACCCAGAAGCTCGCGAAGCATATTTGCCGACTGTGCATTATGCGCCACATCGACAATTACCTGAGGGCTTACCCGAAGCGCCTGATACCGTCCCATCAGCTTAACCTGTTGTAGACCCCGTTTTACAGACTGAATACCCGGAGGCTTCTCAAGACCTAATGAATATATTGCCATAATAGCCGCAGCTGCATTCTGCATCTGGAATACACCCTGCAAATTTGGCACTGGCAGGTCATCCAGCTCCATATCAGGCAGGCTTACTTTCCAGCGACTGTTTGACAGCCCCTGAAAAAGATAATTCTGCCCAAGGCAGAGTAACTTTGCATTTATTTTACGTGCGTGCTCGGGCAAGGATTGCGGCGGATTAAAGAAAGCAATCACCGCCGGTTTTTCGCTTCGCATCACACCTGCCTTTTCACGGCCGATCTGCTCAATATCATCACCTAACCAGTCGATGTGGTCGATATCAATACTGGTAATAACCGCAACATCGGCATCAATAACATTGACCGCATCGAGGCGCCCGCCCAGGCCAACCTCAAGTATCGCCACATCAATATTAAATCGCTCAAACACTACCAGTGCGGCCAGTGTGCCAAATTCAAAATAGGTGAGCGGTATACCTGCTCTTGCCTGATCTATTGTTTCAAAAGCCTCACACAGAACCTGGTCTGAAATCGGCTGCTGATTAATTCGGATGCGTTCGTTGTAAGTAAATAAGTGTGGAGAGGTATAACAGCCGACAGATAAATCAGCCTGGTGTAAAATAGACTCAGCAAAGGCGACGGTAGAACCTTTACCATTTGTGCCCGCAATGGTTATCACGGGGCAGAAAAAATCCGAAGAAATGCCGAGTTTCTCAAGCACCTCAGAAACACGCCCCAATCCAAGGTCTATTTCTTTAGGGTTAAGACTTTCCTGCCAGTTTAACCAGTCCTGAAGATTGTTAAAGCGCATAATAATATTGTCACAGAAGCTCAGGAGCCATATAGCTAAAGCTGATTAATTATAAACCCCTGCACGTGTTGTATCTCTGTGAACCGCTATTTAAGCCGCAGGTTTGTTTTGCATCATACTTAACAGGCTGGCAATTTTTTCACGCATGTCACGACGATCGATAATCATATCAATCGCACCATGTTCTAGTAAAAACTCACTCCGTTGAAAGCCTTCTGGCAGCGTTTCACGCACCGTCTGTTCAATAACACGAGGTCCCGCAAAACCAATCAGGGCCTTGGGCTCCCCCACATTAATATCACCTAGCATCGCCAGGCTTGCCGAAACCCCACCCATGGTTGGGTCCGTCATAATCGAAATAAAGGGTATGCCCCGTTGTGACATTTTCTGCAGCACCGCCGATGTTTTGGCCATTTGCATTAACGAGAACAGTGACTCCTGCATCCTCGCACCGCCTGATGCAGAAAAACACACCAGCGGTATTTCGTGCTCCAGGGCAACATTTGCAGCACGCACAAATTTTTCACCCACAACAGATCCCATGGAGCCGCCCATGAATTTAAATTCAAATGCTGTTGCGACCAGCGGGACACCTTTAACCTGACCTTTCATAACGATTAATACATCGTTTTCGCCAGTCACTTTCTGTGCACCCACAATACGGTCTTTATACTTTTTGCTGTCTTTGAACTTTAGAATATCAACCGGCTGAACATTAGCGGCTACCTCTTCACGGGGCTCTTCATCAAGAAAACTTTCGAGTCGCTTACGTGCACCCATTCGCATATGGTGATTGCACTTTGGACACACTTCCTGATTTCGCTCCAGCTCTGCGCGATATAAAACCGCACTACAGGCGTTACACTTTGTCCACAATCCTTCTGGTACCGATCCTTTTTTATCGCCGGCATCCGCATCAGTGCGAATACGTGATGGCATTAATTTTTCAAACCAGTTCATACTCTTAATTACCTTAATAAATCGTCCCCCAGATTCACCGAGGAAACTTTTTTGTTTTGTAAGCCAGATTCCTGCAGGAACCGGTAAAAACTGTAGCTACAATCCATTCATAGCAGAGAGCCAGTATTTTTTAATAAACACAAATGCTATCTACTAATTATTATTTAGAACTTAAGCATCCATTGCTTCGCGCATAGACGATAATAAACTGCAAATTTCCTGTGAAATTTTTTCCGCATTAGCAGCATTCTCTTCAATCCGTTTTACCACAGCACTACCAACAACAACCGCATCCGCAACCGCTGCTACCTGAGCTGCGCTCTGCGCATCTCGAATACCAAAACCAACCCCAACAGGTATTGATGTATGACTGCGTATTTGAGCCACCTTCTTAACCACTGAGTCTACATCCAGATTCGCCGCACCGGTTACCCCTTTTAGCGAAACATAGTAAACGAAGCCACTTGCCTGATTACAGATCATTTCAATGCGCTGGTCAGTACTGGTGGGCGCAAGCAGGAAAATGGGGTCAATCTGTTTTTGCTGAAGGGCAAGCGTCAGCTCATGACCTTCTTCAGGTGGAAGATCAACAAGAATTAAACCATCTACGCCCGCCTCACTGGCCGCATCAGCGAAAGTCTGGTAACCCATCACTTCTACAGGGTTAAGATAGCCCATTAAGACAATCGGTGTATCTGCATCTTTGCTACGAAACTCTTTTACCATAGCAAGCACATCCGTGAGGCTCACATGATGCTCTAGTGCCCGCTCACAGGCTGCCTGGATAACTGGACCTTCAGCCATAGGGTCAGAAAATGGTACACCCAGCTCAAGAATATTTGCGCCCGCCGCCGCCATATCATGTAGCAGACCAACCGTAACCGATGGGTTCGGGTCACCCGCCGTTACAAATGGAATAAGTGCGGTTTTCTGCGCGGCCTTAAGTGCCTCGAATGTAGACTGTAAACGGCTCACAGTTGAATACCCTCAATATCTGCAATCGTGTTGATGTCTTTATCGCCACGTCCTGACAGGTTTATAATTATAATCTGGTCTTTATCCATTGTTTGCGCAAGCTTTGCACCATAGGCCAGTGCATGACTGGATTCCAGTGCAGGAATAATCCCCTCAGTTCGGGTCACCGTATGGAAAGCCTCAAGCGCTTCTTTATCATTAATGCTCACATAGTTGGCTCGACCACAGTCTTTTAACCAGGCATGTTCTGGCCCAACGCCGGGATAATCCAGACCCGCTGAAATACAGTGGGTTTCTATGATTTGCCCATCCTTGTCTTCCATCAAATAGGTTCGGTTACCGTGTAAAACACCGGGCTTGCCTGCGCATAATGGTGCCGCATGGTTAGGCGTATCAATGCCTTCTCCGCCACCTTCAACACCATAAATAGCCACATCTTCATCGGCCAGGAATGGATGAAACAGACCAATCGCATTGGAGCCGCCACCTACACAGGCAACCAGCGCATCGGGAAGGCGCCCCGCCTGATCCAGGATCTGGCGTTTAGCCTCACGACCTATAACCGTTTGAAAGTCACGCACCATCGCCGGATAAGGATGTGGACCAGCGACTGTTCCGATAATATAAAAGGTATCATCGATATTTGTCACCCAGTCACGCATGGCTTCATTAAGTGCATCTTTCAGGGTTTTGGAACCAGAGTGTACCGGCACCACTTTTGCACCCAGCAATTTCATTCGGTATACATTAGGTGCCTGGCGTTTTACATCCTCCGCACCCATGTAAACTACACACTCCATGCCAAAACGCGCGGCTACGGTGGCCGATGCAACACCATGCTGCCCAGCACCCGTCTCAGCAATCACTCGCTTTTTACCCATGTATTTTGCCAGCAGCGCCTGGCCAATGGTGTTGTTGATTTTATGTGCGCCGGTGTGGTTTAAGTCTTCACGCTTAAGGTAAATCTGTGCACCACCCTGCTCCTTCGACCAACGCTCTGCGTAATAAAGTGGACTCGGACGGCCGACATAATGCGCCAGATCATGGTCAAATGCCGCCTGAAAGTCTTTATCTTCTTTAACTTTCTCATAAGCCTGGCGTAGTTCTTCAATGGGCTCCATTAAAGTTTCGGCAACAAACTTACCGCCATATACACCAAAATGACCACGCTCATCCGGCATGGCATTATAATCTTTACACTCAAGCTTGCTCATTAAAGTTGCTCACAATCGATTCGTTTAACTTCATTCATTAACTGCGCCATCAAAGCGGCGTCTTTTATTCCAGCGCTAGACTCCACACCAGAACTTAAATCTACGGCATAGGGCCTGACTTTTCTGATCGCCTCAGCCACATTTCCCGGGTTTAGGCCACCAGCCAGAATAATGTTCTGCCTGAGATCTTCCGGGATACTCTCCCAGTCGAATGTATGACCTGTCCCGCCTGCCGCACCCGTGGCATGACTGTCAAGTAACAGCGACCTGGCCTGGGAATATTCTTCAGTGACCTGTTCCAGGTCACCTGTACCAGCCATACCCAGCGCCTTTATATAAGGGCGGCTAAATGATTCACAAAAGTCGGCGCTTTCTTTGCCATGAAACTGAATCAGGTCAATGGGACAGGCCTCAAGCACTCGATTGACCTGGTCTGTCTCGGGGTTCATAAACAGGGACACCACAGTCACGAATCCGGGCAGTGCATCGCATATTTGCCGGGCCTGCAATAAGCTTACATTACGTGGGCTTTTCTCATAAAACACCAGGCCTATCGCATCTACACCCAGACGAGCAGCCTCTTCACCATCCTCTGGACGGCTTATGCCACAAATTTTTACTCGGGTCCGCATCATTGATCAGCGCCACTTCTCTGATAAACACGGCATTTTACCAGAAATTCGCCGCCAGTCCCCATCAATTACAGATAAATCTACCGTGCCTTTTTGTGAGCTAATTCAATAGCTGATATTAAATCATAAGTTTTTTCTAATATTAGGAAGGATTACTCTTGATCGACACTCAATAATACTTATCATTAGCAAAGACTAATGAACATCTATTTTTTAAACCCTGTCCCCTCCTAAAACAATGGACAGACATAATCAACTTAAGACTATTAAGGATCAAGTTAATGAGAATGTGGACCAAAACTTTAATAAGCGCACTATTAATTGCTTCGACATCAACAGCTTTCGCTGTTAGTGGCGACAAGCTTCCAGGTAAAAAGCAGACCGATTTCAAACTTTACCTGACGGCAAAAGAAGCAAATTCAATGGTATCTAAAAACGCTAAGGACACTCTATTTTTAGATATCCGCACACGTGCAGAAGTTAACTTCCTTGGTATGCCAAGCAATGCTGATGCGAACATCCCTTACTTTACACCTGACTCATGGGAAAACTTTGACGCTAAGAAAAAAGTATTCAAGTTAGCGCCTAACAGCAACTTCCTGACCGCTGTTGAAGAACGCCTGAGTGAAAAAGGCCTTAATAAAAACAGCCCAATTGTACTGATGTGCCGCTCAGGTAGCCGTAGCGCAAAAGCGGCTAACCTGATGAAAAAAGCAGGATACACAAAAGTTTACACCGTTGTTGATGGCTATGAAGGCGACAAATCCAAGTCAGGCCCAACTAAAGGCCAGCGCGCTGTGAACGGCTGGAAAAATGGTGGACTACCATGGTCTTACAAGCTGGACTCGAACAAAATGTATATGGAAATGTAATTTATCACGCCATATAAAGCACGCTAAAAGCATAAGCCCCTGTCCTGTAAGGACCGGGGCTTTTTTATGTCTTGAGAAAATATGTTCAGGGAAAAACCAGCCGATTTACATTTGCCTTTTCTGATGCTTTCAGCTTTTTCGCAAAGGAGGCAGCTGAGCAGGAACACCCAACAGCTTCAAAGCAAAGGCTAGACAGTGGATTAGCTAAACTGCGGCAGAAGACAATAGTCAGGGATATTGGCACCTTCAGGGTATGTCACTTTAACCAGATATAAACCTTTAGCTGAAGCTGTTGGCCCCGCCAGGGTTCGGTCTTTCACATCCATTAATGAAGCCATCCATTCAACGTGTTTTTCACCACTGCCAACCATTAGCAGGGAGCCAACAATATTTCTCACCATATGGTGTAAAAAAGCATTAGCCTCAATATCAATGTATATGAAGTCACCTTTGCGCGACACATTGATATAATGGATATTTCTTCTGGCGTGATCAGCCTGGCAAGCTGATGACCTGAAAGAGGAAAAATCTCGCTCACCGAGCAAAGCCTGTGCGGCTATGTGCATAAGCCTCTCATCCAGAGCACCATGCCGCCAGGTGACATGGGAGTTAAAGACCGCTGAACGTCCCACTCTGTTTAAGATAACATAACGGTACTGACGGGCCGTAGCGCTAAACCTGGCACTAAAATTATCCGCCACCTGCGCAGACCACAGCGATGAAACATCATCCGGCAAATGCGCATTTACACCTAACACCCAGGCTCTTTGCGGGCGCGGTGACTGGCAATCAAAATGCACCACCTGCCCCGTTGCATGCACACCCGTATCGGTTCGACCGGCACATACAACCTGCACCTTTTCATCTGCCACTATCGATAAAGCATTTTCAACACTTTCCTGAACCGTCCGTGTGCCATGCTTCTGCATTTGCCAGCCCGCAAACTGACTACCGTTATATTCAATGCCCAGGGCAATTCTCATGAGTTATCTCTTTTTAAACCCGCTTTCTTGCTGAGTCACACTCGGGGACAGATCTCCGCTTTTTGAGCGCTGTCCCAGGTTGTAAAACCACGTCAGTGATGCGGAGTCACTAATCACCCCGCCCAGTTATGCATTATCGATAATGACAGTCATACGAGCAAGTC
>Ga0316207_10004242_pt1 | contig 12574 bp, 12 predicted proteins | sample 6weekpyrite_MG_FD_204943 | JGI IMG/M metagenome (GOLD analysis project Ga0316207, IMG submission 204943) | Microbial mat bacterial communities from mineral coupon in-situ incubated in ocean water Damariscotta River, Maine, United States -... | ecosystem: Environmental > Aquatic > Marine >... | reverse complement strand
TGCCCCTTGAAGACAGCCATATTCTGGAATTGGGGGCCGGGTCCGGCAAGAACACGCAATATCTGGCCAGCAAAGCCAAGCATGTCACAGCGATGGATTTTTCCGCCGCCATGCTGGATTTGGCACGGGATAAAGTGCGCCAGCCCCACGTCGATTTCATCGAGAAGGACATCACCCGACCCTGGCCGATAAAGCCCGCCAGCATGGATGGTATTGTCAGCAATCTGGTGCTGGAGCATATCGCGGACCTGCATCCGGTTTTTCAATCTTGTCATCGCGCCCTGAAACCGGGCGGCTGGCTTTATCTGAGTGAATTACATCCCCTTCGCCAGTTAAAGGGCTCACAGGCGAGGTTTGAGACAGAAGGAAAGATGAATTTTGTCACCGCCCACCTTCATTTTGCCATGGATTATATCAAGCCAGCTTTAGCCCTCGGCTTTGAGCTGATTGATATTCAGGAAGCGATTGAAAATGGGGAGACGCCCACGTCAGATAACCCGCCGCGTTTGCTGACACTGACTTTTCATCGACAGGATTGAGTGCCTTCTGCAAAAGCAGGAGGGATCAGTGCCCTACTGCCTGTCAAACACCATCATAAAGGCAATCTCGCCCGCATCACTGGACTGCATCGTCTGCGTCAGGGTCATTTGAGAATTATCGCTGCTCATCTCAAGGGTCCACGGATTTTGACCCATATGCAGGTGCAGGCCAAAACGGCCCATTATCCCGCCGCAATTGACCTCGTCCGCCACCACATCGCCAGCCGATTCCGGTGTAAAGCGATAGCCGTTGTCTTCACTCACAATTTGACCGGACGAACCCCCGGCTGAAAATGTGCATTCTTGCGCGGTATGTCCTGTGGGTATCGCCGGCATGTCAGGCCCGGCGGTAATGGTTGCCCCGGTCGCATCTTCAATATACGAACCGTCACAGGCAATAATCAGGGATGAGCCAGAAACTTCACTCATCCGCGGGCCTAATGCGCCATTGCGCAACATCACCAAAGTCTCCATCACCCAATCTCCCACCATCTCGTCCGGGATGGAGCAGTGATGATCGATCGTGTTGGTCAACAAACCTGAGGCAAGCGCCGGGCTTTGCGCCGTCGCAAAGATAGACATGGCAAAGCTTGCCAGAATCAAGGAAAATTTTTGGGCAGGTTTTTGAATATATGACGACATGACGCCCCCTTACCAGACGAGTTTGTATTTTGGCCCGTCTTCACAGTATGGCAGAGATTACATGAATGCACGATGAGGACATTGGCACCTAGCCGCAGCTCATGCTCTCAACCACATCATTTTCATCAATGCGTATTGTCAAACGGTCGGGCCGGTAATCCGGCGCTTGCCTCGTGCGCAAATCCAGCACACGGTAATTTTGTGGCAACAAGGCCGCGCGGATCGACAAGCGCGGCTGACCGACAAAATGCTCGACACTTTCCATTCCGCAAGAGCCGGTGATAGCACGACGGACCGGAGGCGCATCGATTTCCTGAATCTGCCCCAGCGATGGCAAGGCGTCCACTTGCTGGTTTTGAGGTTGAGGCGCAGAATCAAAGGCACAAGCGGCCAACAAAGCCCCCGCAGCCACAATCAAAGCCAGTTTCACCGTAAAACCACTCACAATCACACCTCAACCCCTACCCAATGACGTGCCAACACGCCTCTAGCCACACCGCAATGCAACCACAATGCCAGCCTCATCAAGGTCGATATTCAGACGTTCGGGCCTGTGATCCATCGTCACCATATCACCTGGATGAATAGGACGTACAATCTCGGCCAAGCTTTCCAGATCAATATCGGACAGTTTTTGACCGATCAGATAATCGCGGGAGTGCGCCCCGCACGGATCATCTCCCGGTTCATTGCTGCGGGTGAAAACATCATAATTTCCCGCGGTGGAACAGGCCGACAAGGTCAGCAAACCTAATGGTATAATCAATTGACGCATCATGCTTTTTTCTCCCATCGGCCTTCGGGGGATTGCCGCCAGTAAGAGACAACCCTCTCCTCGTTAGAGGCCTGCTTCCACAAAGCACGCGAGGCACTAACCGCGCTTTCATCACCGCCGTCAAATAACACAATCGCGCGCTCATAGGCATCCGGATTTTCAAAACCGGCCCCATCGAGCAAGAAAAGGCATTGCGCCTCATTGGCGCGGTTGTCGTTTACACTCAACAAGATAGGCTGCTTGTCCGCATCACCGGCAGAGGCTAAACCATGGGGAAGAAAGCTTTCATCCTTCCAGGTCCACAACAACTGATCGAGAGATGCGAGCCGGTCTTCATCCGGCGATCTCACCAAGGCATGCCAACCCCGTGCAAGGGTCTTTTCAAGCAATTCCGGTAGCACCTCTTCCAGGGAGGACCGTTCCAGATGATAAAACCAGAGCTCACAAGCCATTGAGAGTATGCCTCAAAAATACGGGGCGATGTTTCCACCGCCCCGCTTTTCATCACTTTTCGTAATTATCACGAACAAAACGGTCCAGCATACGAACACCCCAACCGGTGCCCCAGCTTGGTTGACGCGGATCATCTTTCATCCCGCCCATCGCCGTTCCGGCAATATCGATATGACACCACGGCTTATCATTGACGAAGCGCTTGAGAAATTGTGCCGCGGTAATTGACCCGGCCAAGCGCCCCTCACCGACATTTTTCATATCGGCATTCTTGGTATCGATCTGCTTGTCGTACTCACCACCTACGGGCAAGCGCCAAACCGGCTCATCGGATGCATCACCCGCTGCAGACAATTGATCCGCCATAGCATCATTATTGGTGAATATACCCGCCCGGCTATTGCCCAGAGCGATCAAGATCGCACCGGTCAAAGTCGCAAGATCGATGATCAATTCCGGATCAAACCGGTCTTGGCCATACCAAAGCGCATCGGCCAGTACGAGACGCCCTTCAGCGTCGGTATTGTGAATTTCAATGGTTTGTCCCGACATCGAGGTGACGATATCACCCGGGCGTTGAGCCGCTGCATCAGGCATGTTTTCAACCAGCGCCACCATGCCTATCGCATTGACATTCGCTTTGCGTCCAGCCAGAGCGCGCATCAAGCCGACAACGGCAGCGGAGCCTCCCATATCGCCCTTCATCTCATCCATGCCCGCACCCGGCTTCAGAGAAATACCGCCGGAATCAAAGGTCAAACCCTTGCCCACAAACAAAAGCGGCTTGTCGCCTTTCTTGCCGCCATTCCATTTCATGATGGCAATATGGCTTTCAAAGGCCGAGCCTTGGCCAACACCCAGAAGCGAGCCCATATTCAGCTCGGTCATTTTCACTTCATCCAGAATTTCGATCTCGAGGCCGAACTCGGATAGTTTCTCGATTTTCTTGGCATAGGTTTCAGGGTTCAGGATATTGGGCGGAAGATTGGTAAGGTCACGCGCATAATCAGAGCCATCGGCAACAGCCTCCCAGCTGGCCCAAGCCTTTTCCGCTTCGGTTACATTATCAACAGCAATTTTGACTGTGGTCAGGGATGGTTTTTTGTCATCTTTCAACTTGGTGCGGAATTCATCAAACCGGTACGCGGCCAAGCGAGCGCCCAGTCCGGCCCGAGCCGCTGAATCGGCATCCGCCTCGCCATTGAGAAGGATGGTAATTTCAGTTTCCCCACCTGTCAGAATTTTGGCAACAATCGCTGCACCGGCTTTTTCAAACCCCTTGGCATTCAGCTTGGACTTGTCGCCCAAGCCAAACAGGACAATGCGGGACGCATCCAGCCCCGCAGGGGCCACGATCTCAAGTGTTTCACCGGATTTGCCTTTGAAGCGGGAAACATCAATGGCCCGGCTCAAGGCACCCGAACTTGTAGTATCCGTTGACTTGGCAGCAACTGAGAGTGTCGCATCATCATAAACCGGGACAGCAATCGCTCCGGAAATGGAATCAGCTGATGTGAATACGATCTTCATGGCAGAACCTTTTAATTAAGTGACTTCGGCGTCCATATGCGGATAAGTCCGAAAAGACGGGTTGAAGAAGTGGTATCCGATCCCGTGCTGAGATAGAAGGCTGAACACGCAGCAGCTTATCGGTCATGATTCTCATTCAACGCTATTTCTTTCGACAAATGCTCTGGCCGTTCATAACGGCTATTTCCGCATTTGCCGCTTTGGCACTGCTGACTCAGAGCCTGTCGAATGTCGATTTAGTCTCCGGCTATTCCGAGACCGCTCTGACATTTCTTTATGTGACCATCCTTGCTCTGCCACATCTGACAGCGCTTCTGGTTCCCATTGCCCTTTTTGTGGCTGCTCTCAGCGGATTGAGCCGATTGTCCAATGATAGCGAACTCGTCGTTGCTTCAGCATCCGGCATGTCCCGCTTATCCGTGCTTTCACCCTTTCTGCGCTTGGGCATGTATGTGTTGATCGCCAATTTGCTGGTCAATCTCTTTGTCCAGCCCATATCTTATCGCGAAATGAGGCGCAGCCTTCATGACATGCGCTCAGATGTGGCAGCCAGTCTCGTTACACCAGGCTCCTTCTCAAGATTAGGTTCCGGCGTCACGCTTTACGCCCGTGAACGCGGCCGGGATGGCCGCATGTATGATATTTTGATCCATGATGACCGGGGAGAACAAGAAGCCTCCACCTACACGGCCAGGGAAGGCATTATCGTTCGCTCCGAAACACGTCCCGCCATGGTTTTGGTTGACGGAAACCTGCAACAAATCGATGAATCCGGAGAATTGAGCTATCTTGTCTTCGAACGGTATGAATTTGACTTGGGCGATTTTGTTGGTCCGGTTGATGCCATGTTCTTCAAGGAAAGTGATCGCTTTTTACACGAGCTCATCTGGCCGGATGCCAATACTATTGCCCGCTCCGGCGGCCCTGAAAGGCCGTGGGCGGAAGCGCATTACAGATTATCAGCTCCCCTCTATAATCTTGCCTTCATCTTGATAGCAGCTGCGGCATATATGGCCGGGGATCATTCCCGGCTTGGCAATAGCCGCCGCGTCATGATCGCAGTCGGATATGGTCTTACACTGCGTCTGATCGGGTTTTCAGTGCAGTCTGCCAGTTCTGATGATGCTGCCATGAACGTCGTGCAATACCTTATTCCTGTTCTGGGAGGCGTGATTGCTCTGGCTGTGATTTATTGGCCGTCCAAAGCCCGCCCTCGTCAACCTGATACATTGATGGAGGCTTAACCATGCCCTTCAGCCTCCTCAATCGTTATATGTTTTCCCAAACTTTGCGCGGGCTTGGTATTTCCCTGCTGGTGGTCGGTGCTGTCATCATTCTGGTAGATTTCGTTGAGCTCTCGCGTTCGATCGGGACACGGGTCGATGTCGGAGCAATAGAGCTATTGGGTCTGACGCTACTCAAAGCGCCCTCCCTGATAGAAACGACCTTGCCCTTCGTATTCCTGTTTGGCGTCTTGACCGCCATGTTTCAGCTCAGCCGCCGCAGTGAATTGATCGTCATGCGCGGCTCGGGAATGTCCGCTTGGCGCATCCTCAATGCACCTATTTTTCTGGCTCTTGTCATTGGAATACTGAGCGCAACGGCCCTCAACCCTCTGGGTGCCGCCGGGAATGCTGCATTCGAACGTAAACGGGACGAACTGATGGATGTTCGTCGCGATCCCAATCAGGAAGAACCTGTATGGCTGAGGGAAGTCAATACAAGCGGATTTACGGTGATCGCCGCGGACTCTTTGGTAGAAGACATTCAGGAATTGAGAAACCCGGCCTTTCTTTTTTATTCCACGACTGAAAACGGTGGACCAAGGTTTGAGCGCAGGATTGATGCAGACACGGCTCAACTTAGAGACGGTTTCTGGGAAATCAGTAATGCGACGGAACGTGCTGCCAACAGTTCATCACTCGAGCTAGGTTTGATCACCCTGCAAACCTCCATCAACCGACAGGCCCTGTTTGAGAGATCCCGTTCCCCAGAAGGCCTGTCTCTTTGGGATTTACCTGAACTGATCGAATCAGCACGACAAGCCGGTCTGGCAACACAGCGCTACGAACTCCGCTTGCACAGCTTATTAGGCTTTCCTTTGACCTTGTTGGCAGCAACATTGATAGCGGCCGGCGCGACAATGCGCCTACACAGGCTCGGAGGAGCCGCCGCTTTCGCCATTTCTGGCGGGGCAGCCGGGTTTGTGATGTTCTTTTTTCAAGAAGTCCTCAGTTCATTTGGAAACACAGGGGCGCTCCCCCCGGTGACAGCAGCATGGGCAGCGCCTGCGTTAACGGCCTTGCTGGCTTTAATATACATTGCTTCAACAGAAGACGGATGATGGCGTGGACCTTCGCCCTTGGTTCCGCTAGGGATGTGATTAACGAAGAGTCTGTGTGCGAGGTAGACAAGGTATGACGCAAATGGCGTCGCGTAATCGCCACTTCATGGCAGTTCTGATGGGGTCAGCGGCTCTCGTACTCACGAATCCGGCTATTGCTCAGGATGCGTCACAACAGGAAACACCTGTCTATCTTGAGGCCGACACCCTCGTCGATCTCGCAGACGGTACAGGATATCTGGCACGTGGAAATGTCCGGGCAAGGCAAGAAGACCGTACCCTCTTTGCAGATGAACTAGAGTACAGGCCAGAAGACAACCGTATTACCGCCCGGGGCAATGTCGTCATCCATGGGCAGGGCGAGTTTCCTCAATACGCTGAAGAAGTCGAACTCGACTCAGCTTTGTCTGCCGGTATTGCGCTGGGCTTTGCGACCATGTTGGAGAATAATGGACGTGTCGCTGCTGCCGTCGCCATCCGGCGAGAGAACGGCTCGGCCCAGTTCCAAGATGCCTATTATACCGCCTGCGAGCTTTGTGAAAACGGAGAGCATGCCCCCACTTGGCGATTACGGGCGAGAGAGGTCATCCAGGACACCGAAGATCAGATGATTTATTACCGGGATGCCAAATTTGAAGTCATGGGCGTTCCCGTCCTCTATGCACCCGTTTTTGCACATGCCGATCCTTCCGCTGAACGTCATTCCGGGTTCTTGTTTCCCTCTTTCGGCGTGTCATCACGCCTCGGCGCTTTCTACCAACAACCTTATTACTGGTCGATTTCACCGTCTCAGGACTGGGTCATTGCCCCCAGGGCTATGGGCAATGTGAACCCCCTGCTCTACACAGAATATCGCAAGCGTTTTTGGTCCGGTTCGATGGAATTGGAAGGCAGCATCACACAAGAGTTTGAAATTGACAGTGATGGAGAACGCTTCGGCGAAGATAAACTCCGCTGGCATGTTTTCGGCGGCGGGGAATGGGATATAAATGAAGATTGGCGCTGGGGCTTTGGCGTTCAACGCACCTCTGACGACCTTCATATTCGACGTTATGATTTTTCTGAACTTGATAAAGACAGGGGTTTCCTTTTGGAGGCCACAAATCGCAGGCTTGTTAGTCAGCTTTACCTAGAGGGGAGGACTCCATCGTCCTACACAAGTGTGTTTGCGGCATCTTATCAATCTCTCAGAGCTGGTGAAAATGATGATACCATCCCGAGCATAGCCCCCATGATTGAATATCGACAGGTGTTTGAGGCCCCTCAAGGATGGGGGCGCGTAAATCTGGGAGGAAACAGCGTTTTATTGGACCGGAAAGAGGGCAGCGATTATATACGCGCCAGTCTTGATCTGGATTGGCGAACCAGAATGGTTGCGCCCAATGGTATAGTCGTTGAGCCCTTTGCACTTGGTCGAATGGATTATTATTCTTTGTCCGATCTTCCTTCTGTAGGCGGCAGCCCAACAGAAGATCGCTTCGATAGAATGCTCGGCTTGGTTGGGACAGAAATCAGCTGGCCGCTCTACAAGGCAGGCGATACGACAGACTGGATCATCGAACCCATGTTTTCGGCGATTGCTGCAACAGATGACCCGGAAAGCAGCAGAATTCTAAATGAAGACAGTCTGTCGCTCGATCTGGACGAAAGTCTACTTTTCGATCCTGTCAGGGCACCTGGCCATGACCTGTGGGAAGAAGGCCAGCGAGTTACCTTTGGTATCAGAGCCAGCGCTCAATGGGGAGACAATGGTTTTGCGCGCGCTTTCATAGGTCAAAGTCAGCGCCTGGATGGCGTTTCTGTCTACAACCCGGCGAGTGGGTTATTTGAAGAAAATTCAGATTATGTCGTTGCAGGAGAAATATCGATTGCCGGATTTTCTGCAGACCTGCAAACCCGGCTTGATTCTGAAGACGGTGATGTAAATCGTCTGGATTTCAGCACCGTATATCGCGGCGACAGATTTTCTGGAGGGTTCCGGTATCTTGATGTCAGCGATGATGCGAGCATCCGAGCCCCACAACGGGAAATTACCGCAGATGCTTCTTTGCGTCTAACTGACCGTTGGAGTGTCATTGGAAGGATAACTAGAGACCTTGATAAGGACCTAACACGCCTTCAGGAGACAGGCTTCCGGTTTAGAGATGATTGCACACAATTGGATATCGTCTACGAACAACAAGACTTGGGAATTGCCCGTCTGGGGCCATCAGAATCTATTCAGGTTCGGATCACGCTGTTCACACTTGGCAGCTTGTCCGAAGATTAATGTACAGCGTCGCGAGATTGCGCCCGAAGCATCTTTGGGTAATGTTCCGCGCTAGCAAAAAAATTGAATGTCAATGAAACGCGCAAAAATATTCTGTCTCGCCCTGATTGCATCGATTTCATCGTTGTGCCTGAGTTCTGCTCACGCGCAAAATGTTGAAGGCATTCGTGCACTCGTAAATGATGAACCGATCACGACGGTCGATGTTCGAAACCGAATGCGCCTGATCATCGCCTCTACAGGGATGGCCCAGATCGACCAAGAAACAATCGCTCGAATTGAAAGTCAGGCCCTTCGAGGCCTTGTCGATGAACATTTACAATTGCAGGCCGCCCGTGAATACGAGGTCGTGGTATCAGACCAGGAAATCAGCCAATCCATTCAGGATTTGGCAGACCGCAACAATACGACGATAGAAGCCATTATCACAGACCTTCAACGATCTGGCGTTGATATAACGACATTACGTCATCAGCTTGAAGCTGAAATTGCTTGGCAAATCATCGTCAATGGACGCTACGGGTCCCGTATTCGTATCAGCGAACAACAAATCGAAATGGCCTTGGAACGCTTGGCGGCCAGTGCCTCTCAGCCCCAATACCGCATTTTTGAAATTTTCATTGAAATCCTCAACGTCAATCAGGAAGAACAAGCTGTTCAACGCGTCATCACTGTGATGGAACAACTTCAGACCGGCGGCACATTTCCTGAACTTGCACGCGAGTTTTCAGATGCCCCCTCTGCGGCCAATGGGGGAGATATTGGCTGGATCGTGGCCTCCCAACTCCGTCCTGAAGTGGAAGCCATCATTCCTCAAATGATGGGACAATTTCAGCAAAGTGGTGGACGTGGAGCGCTCAGTAACCCCGTCAGGGTTCCAGGCGGCTACATGATCATTGCCTTGGTCAGTGCGAGAGATGGCACAACATCGCTTCAATATGATCTTGTTCAGATTACCGTTCCATCAAGCGCTATTGATGAAGGAACAGCTGAGCGCTTTGGCGATTCTCTGGCAGAGAATCCCACCTGCAGCCAAGCTCAATCGGTTTCTGATGACTTACCGGGTTCGTTCGTGACACCTTTGGGGTCAATCAGTTCAGATGCCATGCTAGCCCAGATCAGTGAAGCGCTTGCCCCGCTTCGTCCGGGCGAAAATACCGGAATTATGAACACAGCAGCAGGCATGCAAGCGCTTATCATCTGTGACCGCACCATCGCTGGCCCTGGCGTTCCATCACGGGATGATCTGGAAAGTCAGTTACGGGGCCAGCAATTATCACTCTTGTCACGCCGTTGGTTGCGAGACTTGCGCCGGAGTGGCACCGTCGAGATAAGAGAGTAATGACGGCGCTTTCCCCCATCGCAGTTACGATGGGTGACCCAGCTGGCATAGGACCCGAAATAATCTTCAAAGCCTGGTCCCGCCTTAAAGACAAAGGACCGGGTTTTTACTGTATTGGTGACCCTGACCATCTCGCTCTAATCGCTAAGTCTCTGGACCTGCCATCTCCGCATATTATTCAATCCAGCAGTGAAAGTTCAAACGGTTTTGCGGAAGGCCTGCCTTGCTTACCTGTCTCAAGCCCGTTGGCAGAGCTTGTCCAGAACGGCAACCCATCCAAGCAAAACGCCGCTTGTGTGAAAGCCTGCATTAAGGACGGGACTGATCTTTGTTTGTCAGGGCAAGCGTCCGCTCTGGTCACAGCTCCCATAGCAAAATCTGTGATGTATGGTGCCGGGTTTGACTTCCCCGGTCACACCGAATTTCTGGCCTCTTTGACCGAAAACAGCCCACAACATGGCCCGCGTGGCCCTGTGATGATGTTGGCGAACTCCAAACTTCGTGTGGTTCTCACATCCATCCATCAATCCTTGTCAGATGCCGTTCAAAGCCTGTCAAAAGACAGTATCATCAAGACGGCCCGCATAACGCATCACGCATTGCAAAATGACTTTGGTATTGCCCAGCCCCGCCTGGCTATGGCCGGGCTGAACCCGCATGCAGGCGAACAAGGCGCATTGGGTCAGGAAGAAATAAACATCATCAACCCGGCTGCCGCACAGCTAAGAGATGAGGGAATTGATATTTCAGAGGCCTTGGCACCGGATACCATGTTCCACCAAGAGGCCCGTGAAAACTACGATGCGGCGATCTGCCTTTATCACGATCAGGGACTGATCCCGGTCAAAACCCTCGACTTTCATGGCGGGGTAAATATTACGCTGGGCCTGCCCATCGTGCGAACTTCGCCTGATCACGGCACCGCTTTTGATATCGCCGGAAAAAACCAGGCCAATCCGGACAGCCTTATTGCCGCTATCCAACAAGCCGCCTCCATCTCTGAGTATCGACAATGAGCGATTCGACACTCCCTCCCCTTCGCGAAGTCATCGCCCGGCATGATCTGGCAGCAAAAAAATCTTTCGGCCAACATTTCCTGCTTGATCTCAATTTGACGAACAAGATCGCAAGCCTGGCAGGTGATATGTCCAATGCCAGCGCCCTTGAAATTGGCCCGGGCCCGGGTGGACTGACGCGGGCCATTTTGGCAGCCGGTCCCAAAGGCCTGACACTGGTTGAAAAAGACGCACGCTTTCTGCCCGCCCTGGAAGAGCTCAAAGACACTTATCCAGATTCTTTGAGTATTGTGGAGGGTGATGCGCTCAAGACAGACGACAAGGCCTTATTGGATGAAGGCGAACGCGTTATTTTGTCAAACCTGCCCTATAATGTCGGCACTCAGTTGCTGATCAAATGGATGCAGGCAGAGCCCATCTGGTGGCGGTGCGCTGTTTTGATGTTTCAGCGCGAAGTCGCTGACAGAATTGTCGCGACAGTCGGAACCAAAGCTTATGGACGCTTGGCTGTGATCTCCCAATCTCGCTGTGAAGCTCGACTGGCTTTAAAAGTGCCCGCACAGGCCTTCACACCGCCGCCCAAGGTCGATTCAGCTGTTGTCGCCCTTGAACCCCTCTCGGACGAAAAACGCTTCCAGGACATCACAGCGCTGGAAACCGTCACCGCCTCCGCTTTTGGTCAAAGGCGCAAGACCTTGCGTCGGAGCCTGGCTCAGGCCGCCAGCCAAACAAATGCCAGTGCAGAAGACTTGATCTCACAAGCCGGATTGGATGCAGGGGCTAGAGCAGAAACAATCGACATTGCAGGCTTTCAGGCTTTAGCCAAAGCCTGGCGTGCCGCCCGAACTACTGCTCCATAATTGCTTCGACGAACTCGCCCAGCCACGGGTGGCGGCTTTGTTTCCAGCGCTCCGCGTGCAAAATCAAATTCAGTTTTTCCAAAGCCCGGGCAAAATCATCATTGACGATGACATAATCATACTCATCCCAATGCTCTATTTCACCCTTGGCACGGGACATTCGACTATCAATCACTTCCTGGCTGTCTTGCCCGCGCTTGGTCAAACGGTCCTCAAGAAGCTCCAGTGATGGCGGCAGGATAAAGACCCGGACCGTATCTTCCGGTGCCTGTTCTGCAATCGCTTGCGCGCCCTGCCAATCAATATCAAAAATCACATCCCGGCCTTCACTGACCGCGTCCATAACAGGTGTTTTCGGCGTTCCGTAATAATAGCCAAACACCTCTGCCCATTCAAAAAATTCGTTTTCTTCAATTTGCTTTTTGAAGGCCTCTTCTGAAATGAAGGTATAATCTTGCCCGTTTATTTCACCCGGCCTCGGTGGGCGGGTTGTTGTTGATACAGACAGGACAACATCCGGGTTTTGACTGAGCAAGCGTTTGCATAAGGTTGTCTTTCCTGCCCCGGAAGGACTTGAAAGAGCCAAAAGAACGCCTCGGCGGCGGCCGCGAAACAAAGGGGCTAATCCATCACTCGACATTTTGTACCTGCTCCCGCAATTGATCGACGGCATTTTTCATCGCCAGCCCGATTTGGGTAAGATCGGAATCAGCTGATTTGGAACATAGAGTGTTCGCTTCGCGATTGAACTCCTGAGTCAGGAAATCCAGCTTTCGGCCTGTCGGCGATCCATTGGTCAGAAGC
>Ga0316207_10004241_pt1 | contig 12574 bp, 10 predicted proteins | sample 6weekpyrite_MG_FD_204943 | JGI IMG/M metagenome (GOLD analysis project Ga0316207, IMG submission 204943) | Microbial mat bacterial communities from mineral coupon in-situ incubated in ocean water Damariscotta River, Maine, United States -... | ecosystem: Environmental > Aquatic > Marine >... | reverse complement strand
TTTCAAATCGATCAATAAGGCGTTCCTGGTTTGCCCTTAAGCAGGATTTTATAATGCTTATTCTTTTATCTATGTCTCTAAATAACACCGGTTCTGCAAGCGCTGATAGTAATGGGTCTCTTAAAGCCCTGCCACTATTTAAATATCCATCAAGCTGTGTAGAATAGTCATCAATTTGTTCAAGTAAAACTGGAGCAAAATTAATAACGGCTCTTGCCTGTTTATTACTTTCAAGATGCGCTGCCATATCCACATAATCTTTTATTGTATGTAAATATGTCCAGGGTAAATGGTACTCACCATTTCTTAGATCACGGTATTCTGGCTGATGCATATGCCAGTACAATACGACGTTTAATGGCTGTGTTTGATTATTATCTGACATAATGAACATTTTGCCCGAGCATATCAGGTGTGACTAAAACCACACCATTCGGTGAAACGTAAAATCGTTTTTTATCATCTTCTAGATTTTTACCAATAATTGTACCATCAGGTATAGTACATTTTTTATCAATAATGGCATGGTATATACGACAATTTTGACCAACATTAACATCGGGTAAAATAACTGATGAATCAATTTTTGTATAACTACTAATACAGACATGTGAAAACAATAATGAATGACGAATATGTGCCCCGGAAATAATACAACCACCTGACACCATAGAATCGACTGCCATGCCTCTACGATCATCCGAGTCAAAAATAAATTTAGCAGGCGGTAATTGTTCCTGGTTAGTCCATATTGGCCATTCCTCATCATAGAGATTAAGCTCAGGAGTTACACCAATTAATTCCAGATTAGATTCCCAGAATGCATCAACTGTACCTACATCTCTCCAGTATGCCTGTATTCCACTATTAGCATCAGTGAACTTAAAGGCTTTAACACGGTATTTTTCTATTGCTGCTGGTATTATATCTTTTCCAAAATCCCTGCTCGAATTGGGCGTATCTGCATCACGTATCAGCATTTCAAACAACAGATCTTTATTAAATATATAAATACCCATTGAACATAATGCTTTATCTGATTTACCAGGTATTGGATCTGGTGTTGCTGGTTTCTCTGAAAAACTTTTAATGCTAAGGTTATTATCTACGCTCATTACACCAAAACCTGAAGCTTTATCTATATCTACTTCTATACAGCCCACAGTCACATCGGCACGACTATCTACATGTTCAGCTAACATATCTCCATAATCCATTTTGTAAATATGATCTCCTGCAAGTATCAATACAAACTCTGGTGAATGTGATCTTATAATATCCAGGTTCTGATAAATTGAGTCAGCAGTTCCTGCGTACCATGATGCCTCAATTCTCTGTTGCGCTGGTAGTAACTCTACAAATTCACCGAAATCACCACGTAGATGTCCCCAGCCTTTTTGAATGTGCAAATTTAATGAATGAGATTTGTACTGTGTTAAAACACCTATACGTCGAATACCAGAGTTAATGCAGTTAGATAAAGGAAAATCGATGATTCTAAATTTTCCACCAAATGGAACTGCTGGTTTTGCTCTCCATTGAGTTAATTGCTTTAAACGCTCACCACGGCCTCCTGCCATAATTAATGCTAGAGTATCTCTTGTCAGGTTACTAACAAATCGCTGTGATTTATTACTCATAATAAGCTTTCCTTCTTCTACCCTGAAAATTCATTTGAAAGATTCTGTCAATATATAACGAGTATAAATATGTAATATTACGATAATGTTATAGCAAAAATTAAGCCAATCAGAAAAATATCTATATATAGTAATTTTCATGTATACAGGTAACATTACCGCCATATAATTGTGCATTTAGGACTTCGTTACATAAATAATGCATTATATGCGTGCATAATGACTTTAAATATTAGCAATATTACCTATAAATAATTATTGAACTAAAAGCTGTCATGGATTGATAAATAATATATATCTGAATAGTTGAATTGTGCACGAAATTTGCTTAATTTTATTTATATACAAATTCTTCACTAGCATTAAAATAAAGAATCAAAGACTAACTTAATTAACGGATATGTCGTTCTATGATTAACAATTACGCCGTTCAGGCTGATGCCATCAGTTCATTACTTGAACCAATAAAGAATGACTTAAAATTAATTGAAGAATGTAATCATTATGATCCTTTCAGAGTTTTAGGCAAGCATGAATCTAATGGTTCCGCTTATACACTAATTTATTCTCCCAATACAAAACAGTTAACACTTACAGATAAACAGTTAAAATTGATGCGGGTCAAGGATAGTGATTTTTTTATCTATCTCGATGAGATTAAAGAACAACATTATCTTATAAATTCTATCGATAACGATTATAAAATTCATTCATACTATGACCCGTATAGCTTTGACAGGCAGATTAGCGATTACGATTTAAATCTATTTTCATCTGGACAACATCTACACATATACGAGGTACTAGGTTCACACCCGAAAACGATTGATGGTATTACAGGCATACTGTTTGCCACATGGGCGCCAAATGCCAGCAGAGTGAGTATCATTGGTGATTTTAATAACTGGGAAGGCCACTGCCACTGCATGCGCTCTCTAGGTGAAAGCGGCATATGGGAGTTATTTATTCCTGACATAGATAAACACTCATTATATAAATTCGAAATTAGAAATAGAATGAGTGGCCAAATTGTTTCTAAATCTGACCCTTACGCACAACAACTAGAACTCAGACCAAGAACTGCTTCAGTGGTTAGAGATAACTCGTTATATAAATGGGCAGATGATCTGTGGTTAAAGCAGCGCAAGAATCTCGACTGGTTACATACACCCATTTCTATATATGAATGCCATCTTGGTTCGTGGCAACGTAATAATGAAGGAGGCTTTCTAAACTATAAAGAGCTAGCGCACCTGCTGGTTGACTATGTACAACAAACCGGGTTTACCCACATAGAGCTATTACCAATAACAGAACACCCACTAGACGCTTCTTGGGGATATCAAACAACAGGCTATTTCTCACCTACACGGCGATTTGGCGATGCCGAAGATTTTCGTTATTTTGTAGACCACTGTCATCAACATAATATTGGCATAATACTCGACTGGGTACCAGCTCACTTCCCTAAAGATGAGCATGGTCTTGCAAATTACGACGGTAGTGCCTTATATGAACACGAAGACCCACGTCGTGGAGAACATCGCGACTGGGGGACTTTGATTTATAATTATGGTCGAAACGAAGTAAAGAATTTTCTTATCTCCAGTGCCATTTTCTGGCTTAAGGAATTCCATATAGATGGCTTACGAGTAGATGCTGTCGCATCAATGTTATACCTTGATTATTCGCGTGAGGATGGTGACTGGATACCTAATCAGCATGGAGGAAATGAGAACATTGAGGCAATTGAATTCATGCGTCACCTGAATACAGCTACTCACAGTGAATTTCCCGGTACAATGATAATGGCAGAAGAATCTACTGCCTGGCCTCAGGTCACCCGACCAACTAACATAGGGGGCTTAGGATTTAGCACCAAGTGGAACATGGGCTGGATGCATGACAGCTTAAGCTATATATCACACGATCCAGTACATCGTCATTATCATCATGACCAACTCACTTTTGGTTTGTTATATCTATTTACAGAAAACTTTATACTGCCATTTTCTCATGATGAGGTTGTACACGGAAAAGGCTCTATGCTTAATAAAATGCCCGGGGATGAATGGCAGCGTTTTGCAAATTTGCGCTTACTCTACACTTATATGTTCACCTACCCTGGAAAAAAACTACTATTCATGGGTTGTGAATTCGCACAGGGCAATGAATGGAATCACGATAAAAGCCTGAACTGGGAACTCTTACAATACCCACTACATAATGGTGTTAAAGATCTTATATCTGATCTTAATAAACTATACAGAAATCTGCATGCTCTGCATCAGTATGACTTTGATCACTGTGGTTTTGAATGGATAGACTGTAATGACACTGATCAGTCAGTTCTTTCTTATTTACGAAAAAGTGATAATGAATTTGTTATTATCGTATTGAATTTCACACCTGTAATAAGAGAGAATTATCATATTGGCGTACCCGAATCAGGAGATTATGAAATAATATTTAATTCAGATTCAAATTTTTACTCGGGAAGTAACGCAGGCAGTCATTCAATCATTGAAAGCAATGATGAAAAACTGATGAACAGAAAAGCGTCGTTAACATTAACACTACCTCCTTTAGCTGGCTTAATCATTAGAAAAAAACATGAATAAAGTTCTTTATATTTCAAGCGAAGTCTTCCCTTTAATAAAAACAGGTGGTCTTGCTGATGTTGCAGGCAGTTTACCGATCGCATTATTAAAGCAGTCACAAGATGTACGTTTATTATTACCCGCATACCCTGAAGTCATTAATAAACTTTCCAGTGTCAAAAAAATATCAAGCCAAACGTATTACAACCTTAAGGTAAACATTAATGAAGCACGTCTACCTGGAAGTAATGTCGTTTTATGGTTAGTAGACTGCCCTGCTGTATACGATCGCCCTGGAGGCCCATATATAGACCAACATGGTGAGGCATGGAAAGATAATGCATTTAGATTTGCAATTCTTTGCCTAAGTGCTGTTGATATTGCACTAAATAATCTTGAACTAAACTGGAAACCAGACATCGTACACTGTAATGACTGGCAAACAGGACTAGTACCAGCACTACTTAGCCTACATAAAAACAGACCTGCAACCATATTCACCATACATAATCTAGCATACCAGGGTAACTTTAATTATCAGACTTTCTCTGATCTGAAACTACCGAATGAACTCTGGCACATGGAAGGCATTGAATTCTACAACCAACTCTCATTTATGAAAGGCGGACTTGCCTACTCAGATAAAATAAATACAGTTAGTCCAAATTACGCTAAAGAAATATTACAAGCTGAATTCGGTTATGGACTGGATGGATTATTAAGTAAACGTCAAAAAGATCTTACTGGTATTATTAACGGCATTGATGAAAAATACTGGAATCCCGGAACAGACAACCTGATTATACAAAAATACAATCGCCGCTCACTCCATAAGAAATCTCTAAACAAGACTGCGTTGCAAAATAATTTATCACTTCCCATCGATGAGACCATTCCATTAATTGGCATGGTCAGTAGACTGGTAGAGCAAAAAGGACTCGATATAATCCTTCAGAGTCTAAACGAGCTGATGCAACTAGATATTCAAATTGTAATCCTGGGAACAGGTGATACACATTATGAAATTCAGTTATCAGAATGGGCAATCAAACAATCAGAAAAATTTAAAGTAATTATTGGTTATAGTGAAGAGCTAGCTCACAGAATAGAAGCAGCCAGTGACATATATCTGATGCCATCTACATTTGAACCCTGCGGTTTAAATCAGTTATACAGTCTACGTTACGGAACATTACCTGTAGTAACCGCTGTTGGCGGTCTGTCCGACACCGTAGTTGATACTAATGAAGCAAGTATAATAAACAATACGGCAAATGGTTTTATCATGACAGAACCCACGGCAAAACAACTTACTGCTACCATTAAAAAATCACTTGAATATTACAAAGATAGCAAAACATGGCGCCAACTTCAGAATAACGCCATGAAATTCGATTCATCCTGGGCTACGAGTGCGAATCGTTATATTAAACTATACGGACAGGCATTAGATAAAATTAAATAACAATCTACACTCGAATCACTATTGAATTGATTTTTTCCCTGAAACAGATAAGCAATCTTTCCTCCATAGACAACTCATCTGATCACACTCTCCAGTTATAGCAGTAGAAAAACAACCAAAATTTCCCTCAGTTAGCTGAATCGTCTGAATCAGTTCTGCCTTCTTTAAACGTGAATACTTTATACCTAGATCTTTTGCCCGCACACGTATTTCTTGCATATTCATTCTGTAACCCTCCAGTTAAGTAAATATGTTTAAAAATCATTTCGTAATAATTTAAAAGCCTTATGACTTATTACAAAACAGCTGCCTGATCAATAAACCAGTTAATATCACCAATACTATTAATTGGTAACTTTTCACCCTGTTTTATTCGAGATAAAATTTCTGCCTTTGATTTTCCTGCTGTCAGAACCATTCGTACTCGTGCTTCAGATAATTTTTTAATACTGAATGTCACACGCTCAGCTGGTGCTTTAGGTGAATCATATACAGGAACTATGTCACGCTTATCATTTAAAGCTTTATTGTCTGGAAATAGACTCGCTGTGTGCCCATCCTCCCCCATTCCGAGAAAAGCAATGTCTATGACATCCAGATCTTTAATTTCATTATTAAATAGATCAATTGATTTTTCTATTCCATATTCTGTGGGAATTGTATGAAAAAAACCTGCTGGTATTTTTGACCATAAGTTTTTTCTTAACATAACATCATTTCTCTCAGAATCATTTTCAGGTAGAACCCTTTCATCACCGGGATACCAGTGAATACTTTGCCAGGGCAAATCCATTTCAGAAAGAAAATGAAGGCTGAGTGCAGGTGATTTACCACCTGGCAAAACAACATGACACACCCCGCGCTCATTGATACACTTTCGTATCATTTGCGCCATAAAATCTGCCGCCTCTTTTGAGGCATGTCTTAAATCTTTATTTACAGACCACTTATGCATAACATTAACTCGGTTTATGCCAGCCGCCAACACAGTCCTCAAACAGTTTATCCATGCCTGACACATCCCATGTACCAGAGCGATAACGCTCTACAGAGATTCTGTCTTTCCAGGCATTTAAGATTGGTTCGATTATTGCCCATGATTCTTCAACTTCATCACCACGAGAAAACAAAGTTGCGTCACCTGTTAACACGTCGTGTAATAATACCTCATAAGCATCAGAGACATCTAAACCATCTTCTGCGTATGGCGCTCTCATGACCATTCGTTGAGTATCTGTTGTAAGCCCTGGCATTTTTGCGTTCATCCTAAGCGCTATACCTTCATCTGGATGCACACGAAAGACCAGAGAATTTGCCGTTGGTGGATTAGCGTGAGTGTCAAAAAGATTGAAAGGCGGCTTGCGAAAACGGATAACAATTTCAGAGACCCGCTTAGGTAACCTTTTACCCGTCCACAAAATAAAAGGCACACCCTGCCATCGCCAGTTGTCTATATTAAAACGTACTCCAGTAAATGTTTCTGTGACAGATTCAGGTGATACATTTTCCTCCGCCACGTAAGCTTTTGCTTTCTTACCGTCCACTTCGCCTGTACTGTACTGAGCCGCAACTGTTAGCTCTTTGATTTGGTCATCTTCTATCGGCCGTACAGCACGTAAGACTTTTATCTTTTCATCACGCACTGCATCAGCGGTAAATTCTACTGGTGGCTCCATTGCAACTAGTGTCATTACCTGCATTAAATGACTTTGTATCATGTCACGCAGGGCACCAGATTTTTCATAATAATTTGCACGATATTCAATACCAATAGATTCAGCTGCCGATATCTGAATATGATCTATAAAATTTCGATTCCAGAGCGGCTCGAGAATACTGTTTGCAAAACGATACACCAGAAGGTTTTGCACACTTTCTTTACCCAGATAATGATCAATGCGATATATTTGTGATTCGTCGAGCAATGCCTGTAATTCACTGTTTAACTGTCTTGCACTCTCCAGATCCATACCGAATGGTTTTTCAATAACCATTCTTCTGAAACCATCGTTTTCATTTGTTAAACCCAGTTTATGCAGTCCTGCTGCGACAGTGGTATACCAGCGAGGTGGAATGGCACAATAAAACATAGCATTTACAGTGCCCTGAATTTCCTCTAAGGAGGCGGCAATATCTTTATAAGTTTGCTCTTCCTGCAAATCACCACTAACCATTTTGAACATAGACGTAAATGAAAGCCATTGCTCATCATCCATCTTTATATCAGGAGCATAAGTTTTAAAGCCCTGATATAACTCGTTAAGCCATTGTTCTTTGCTGCGACCTTTAAACACACCTATTATTTTACTATCGCCATGCAATAAACCACAGCGCAACATTTTAACAAGTGCTGGTACAAGTTTTCTTTTTGTTAGATCGCCACCCGCTCCTAGTATGACAATATTAGCTGGATTGGTTGGTTCACCAATACAATGAGTTGCTTTAGATTCTTCCATTAATACTCCTGGTTCAAACTCTTTCATTCAGCCGGACGTATACTATGACCGCCAAAACCTGCACGCATTGCATTTAATACCTTACCTGCAAAAGCATCATCCTGACGACTACGAAAGCGCATTTGTAATGCGAGTGTTAATACCGGTGTTGGCACCCCTAGATCAATAGAGTCCTGTACTGTCCAACGCCCTTCACCCGAGTCATCTACATAATCGCTAAGTGCAGATAAATTTTTATCACTTTTAAAAGCATCTGCTATTAAATCAAGTAACCATGACCTGACAACACTTCCGTGTTGCCATATTTCTGATACCTGGGCGAGGTCTATATCCATTTCATTTTTAGCGTCCAGTAATTCAAAGCCTTCCGCAAATGCCTGCATCATTCCATATTCAATCCCATTATGTACCATTTTGACATAATGCCCGGCCCCGGCAGGCCCAACGTGCCCCCAGCCTTTATCTTTAGCTGGTGCCAGTGTTTCAATAGCTGGCTGAACCATAGCAACTGCTTCATCTGTGCCTCCCACCATAATGCTATAACCATTCTCTAAACCCCAGACACCACCTGATGTGCCTGAATCAACAAAATGTAATCCCTTTAACTGTAAATATTTTGCACGCTGTTTACTTAAATTGAAATTTGAATTACCGCCGTCGATCAGTAAGTCACCTTTTGTTAGTCCAGCTTCAATTAAATCTTCAATACTTTGATCAACATACTGATGTGGCACCATTAACCAGATTGAGCGTGGTGCATCTAAAGACTTTATTAATGAATGAAGAGTTTTAGTTGCTACAATATTTTCGTGTTCCTCAGCAAGTTTAACAGCGCTACCTGCATCTACATCATACGTTACAACTTCATGTCCACCATTAACCAGACGGCGCGTCATATTTGCACCCATTTTTCCTACACCAATCATAGCCAGTTTCATAAAATCTCTTCCTGTTTTTAAAACCTGAATAGATAAATCAGGTATTCTATAAATTAATTCAAAGCAAGGTTTATACCATACAAATATTGGACAATGTATTCAGTTATATCATAGGCTTTTTTTAGCTATATGCTTAACTTTATTTATACTTTTCATAATTGGTACGCGATATGCAGTTGCTATTAATAAGTGAATTTATTATTTTAAATTAATCAAATGCACCATTATTGATCATAAAGCCTATATGTGGTGAAAATACACTGTAATTATGATCCATAATAGAGCATAAATATAACACCAAAATTAATGAGAAAAAAATGAATAAGCAAACCCTGGCAATAATACTTGCAGGTGGAGAAGGTAGTCGCCTACAACCGTTAACTAAACTTAGAGCCAAACCATCAGTTCCATTCGGTGGTAAGTATCGAATTATAGACTTTACACTAACCAACTGTTTACACTCTGGGTTACGTCGTATTCTGGTACTAACTCAATACAAATCACACTCATTACAAAAGCACTTAAGAGATGGCTGGTCAATATTTAATCCTGAGTTAGGTGAGTATATTACACCTATTCCTGCTCAAATGAGACAGGGTAATAAGTGGTATCAGGGCACAGCAGATGCCATTTACCAGAACAATTACCTGCTGGAACGTAGTGGCGCAGAATACACTTTAATTCTTTCTGGTGATCATATTTACCGTATGGATTATGACAGTATGATCAAAACCCATCAAAAACATAAATCTGATGTTACGGTTGCCTGTATGAAAGTTCCGCTTGAAGAAGCGAATCAGTTTGGGGTAATGACAACAGATAATGATCATAGAATCATTCAGTTTGAAGAGAAGCCTGAAAAGGTAAATCCATGTGAAGACGACACAAAACATGCACTCGTGTCAATGGGTATATATGTTTTCAATACTAAATTATTAATTGATATACTCGAAGTTGATAGTCAAAACGAAAATTCCAGTCATGACTTTGGGAAAGACATACTACCTAAACTAATTAAATCCCATAATGTTTATTCTCATCGATTTGGAGAAAAAGATGGACGCGTTTCTCCTGATAACTACTGGAGAGATGTAGGAACTATTGAATCATTTTATCAGGCTAATATGGATTTGCTAAAATCTATACCTCCACTTGATTTATATCAGAACGATTGGCCGATACGTTCTTATCAGTCACAAACACCACCTGCACGGGCAGTACCCGGTATTTCAGGAAACGAAGGCGTCTTTATTAATTCCATTTTATCTGGAGGCACAATTATTTGCGGCTCTAATGTTTCACATTCTGTTCTAGCACAGAATATATTTATTGATGACGGTTCAATGGTCGAAGACTCTGTTATCTTTGATGATGTAAAAATAGGTAAAAAAGTACGCATTAATAAATGCATTATTGATAAAAATGTTGAAATACCAAATGGAGAAGTTATAGGTTATGACATAATAAAAGATAAAGAGAGATTTACCGTTACAGATAACGGCATAGTCGTTATACCCAGTGGATATAGTTTCGATGTAAATTTACTGCCTTAATCAACTCAATAATATAATTATTGATAAAGAACAATGTTATAATTAAATACATAACAGCATAATATAACTCATAACCTTCAACCCTAGTTCTTACCTCAAACTTCTTACTTTTAAGATACTTATCTTTATAGCGGTAACTTTCTATTTAATAAATATTAACACTAGATTATAGAATTAATATTCCCAATGAAATCACGAGATATTTTTAATTCTAATTTAATTTTAGACAACTATTATCATTAACTTTTATAGTTTCAAAAATCATAATAACATGACTTAATAAGCTATTTTTTAATATAAATTACTGATATATCTTTTTGACTATTCAATAGTTGACAAAACACATCTATTTAAAGCCTATAACTACTGATTAAGAAGCCTTCAATGGTGGCAAGCAATTTTTATATTCGAGCTGTATTCTACTTATTTTTACCGCAGAACTTTTATCACCCGACATTATGCCTAGCAACATGCCACACATAATTGATAATGCGTTTGAATTTTGTAAAATTTGAATAATAATATACAGCGGATAGCCCGAATCATGCCGATTAACAGCATGTATACCGCAATGAACAAATGAATTCATTGCTTTGCCTGACACGCCCTTAAACTCATTTAACATTTGAGTAGCCTGCTTGGGAGCCTTATCATTAATCTGCTTGAGCATCAGACTAAGAATTGGCATATTGCTCGCCTTTTGCTCTGTCTCAGGGGTTAAATCTACGGCCAGTTTAGACACAGCAGTTTCACTTGCAGCATATAATAACCAGACGGCTCTAACTATGGCTTCATATTGTAGACGCATCAATCCAATCGCAGATGTAAAATTACCCGCTTCAATGAGCAATCTTGCACTATTTGCATACTCAAGAGAAATACTACACACTGTTCGTGTAACGGTAAATCTGTCTGTTTTATCAAACAGCTCAAGATCCAAAAGAGGCACAAGCACTCTCTCAAGCTCAATAGAACGTTCTATTATATGTTTAATGTCTGACATGATAATTATTGAAAAATTTGATTCATAAAGTATAGATATATAATGGGCAACCGATAAAAACTATAATATGTTTTTTATTTCTTCAGATGTTTCTCTAGCATTATTTCTATGTTAATTAATCTTTTATCCATTTCGCGAGTACGCTGCTCCATAATATGCACCTCGCCTGCCTCTCCTTCTCCATTTTCACGATCATTTTTCTGATGCTCGGCCTGTAATGTTTCTAAAACTATTCCAATCATCATATTTAAAAATACAAATGCCACAATAAAAATGAATGAAAGATAATATATCCAGCTCAGTGGATATACAGCCATAGTCTCGTACATTACATCGGTCCAGTCTTCAAATGTCGCAACTCGAAATAAAGTTAACATAGATATGGAAATATTGTCCCATAGAACCGGGTTAATATTTGCAAAAAAGATACTACCCATCGCCGCATATATATAGAAAAATATAAACATTAATAAAGAAACATAACCCATTCTAGGAATTGCGGTTACAAACGCTCCAAGCAAAACACGTAATTCAGGAATAATTGATACAAGCCTCAACACACGAAATATTCTCAGTAAACGACCTAACATAGCTGCTTCACTATTCTCAACCGGGATAATACTGGCAACAACAATGATAAAGTCAAACACGTTCCAGCCTTTGCTAAAAAATTTAAGCAGATTCTTTTCAGCTAACATTCGAACAATAATTTCAAAAAGAAATATTGCCGTAACTGCAACATCTAAAATCTTAAGCATTTTAAGTGCAGCAGGAGAAATGGCATATGTTTTTGCCCCTATAACCAGGGCAGAAACTAGAATGACCAGAATCACAAAAGTTTCAAATATTTTATTTTCACGTAAATGAATTAAGCGTTCTTGAAGGGCTTGGAAATCGACAGACATAAACAACTACTATT
>Ga0316207_10004240_pt1 | contig 12574 bp, 2 predicted proteins | sample 6weekpyrite_MG_FD_204943 | JGI IMG/M metagenome (GOLD analysis project Ga0316207, IMG submission 204943) | Microbial mat bacterial communities from mineral coupon in-situ incubated in ocean water Damariscotta River, Maine, United States -... | ecosystem: Environmental > Aquatic > Marine >... | reverse complement strand
TCCATACCTGTTGGCCAAAGTTTACGTTTAATTTATACCGTGCAAGCTGATGCGGATATCGGCGCCGGACAAACACTGACTAATCAGGCGCGTGCAACACTTTATTATTCTTTTGATGATGAAGATGTTCCTGCATTAGGCGGCATAACAGGTGTTCGTGAAGTATATGGTCCATCTAACACTGCAACTACAACTTTAACGACGGCTTCACCGGGAGTGTTATTAAAAGAAAACCCTGCACCAACGAATGTAACGATAGGCGAAACCTTTAGCTATCGTATTACTGTTCCACAAACGGCGGTAAATACCTGGTTACATGATGTCAGGATAACTGACAATCTTTTAGCCTCTGCTGATTTAACTTATGTAAGTGTAAATAAGGTAACAGGCAGTCAACCCTGGACGCCGGCTAATACCGGAACAGCGACTAACCTTGTTATAGAAGATGCAACTATTGGCATAGATATACCGCCAAATGAACAAGTCGTTGTTGATATTACGGTTCGAGTTTTAGATGCAGGCGCAAATATAACAGGACGTACCTTTACTAATACTGCGACATATACCTATAACCAATCAGCAAATGATAATACTACACAGGTTGCGGGTATGGCCGGTTCGACCACAAACATGGCTATCATTGAGCCCGAAAACTTAACCATAGAAAAAACAGGTCCGGCTGCAAATATTAATATTGGAATACCTGAAACCTTCACCTTAAATATTCAAAATATTGGCAACTCAACTGCATGGGATACCACCATTGTTGATGTCTTACCTGACTTTGCTCCTGCGGCAGGGGGCATGTGTGATACTGCACCAACAAATATCGTTGCGCAAATGTATCTTGCAGATGGGGTTACTCCTGTTGGTGCTGTTCTGGTGCAGGGGACTGATTATGTAGTGAATTATACTGGTTGTACATTAACCCTGACCATGCAGACTGCAGCAGCAGCGATAGTCGCATCCGCAACAGAAAATAATCGTTTAATAATTACTTATCAGGCCGAACTGGATTCAGACACTCCTCATAATTCTTCGCTAACTAATTATGCATGGACATCTCAATGGTTCAGCCTGGATACCGCCGGTGCTGGAGCAAGCGATGAGATACGAACTTATACGCGTAACTTTACAGCGGCTAATCCTGGAACAAATGGCACGCTGGATCATGAAGCAGCTTATACGGTTACTACAGATACTCCGGTAGTAACAATTACAAAAAATGTTTATAACGTGACAACAGGGCAGAGTGGTGTTACCGCCAGTCCCGGAGATACATTACGTTATAGTATTGATATTACGAACACCAGTGCGGTTGAATTATTTGATTTTAGTTTTACTGATGATCTTGATGCGCTAAATGCGACAGCCATGTTTGCTGCAGGTACTTTAAATGTCATTACTATACCTGTAGGTGCTGATAATACTAATACAAATGCTACAGCTGGAACAAAATCGACCGGTTTAGTTGATATCCGTAATTTATCACTTGGTGCCATGGGTGCAGGAAATGACAGTTTATTAATAGAATTTGAAGTTCAGTTAGTTTCTTCAATTGCAGATGCAACAGTAGTATTAAACCAGGGCCGTATGACAACGAATGGCCTTAATTTCCTCACAGATGATCCAAATGTTGCTGGTGCTACAGATCCAACTGAAACATTAATTAATTCAGCACCTTCTTTTGAAGTTAAAAAGATATCAACTGACTTAACTGGTGATCCAAATGTGTTGTCTTCAGGTGATACATTACGATACACCATTACGGTTAAAAATATTGGTACTGAAAATGCGATCAATACATTTATACGTGATCAGTTACCTGCAAACACAACCTACGTAGCCGGAAGTACAAGGCTCAATGGCAATGTGGTTACAGAACCCATTCCAGGTACATTACCATTACAAGCGGGTATCGCAGTTAATGCAGCAGGAGATATAACAGCAGGTAATATGCGTGCTGATGCAACTGCCACAATATTAAATGTTGCAAGCATAACTTTTGACGTCACCATCAATGCAAATGTTGTTAATGGAACTATTATTTCTAACCAGGCTTATGTGTCTGCTGACGGTGTTGCCAGTGGAGCAATGGCTGATACACCATCTGATGATCCCGGTACGCCTCTTGTAGCAAACGATCCCACCCGGGATGTCGTAGGTAATCAACCGTTGCTAGATGCATTAAAAACAGTAAGCATTGTTGTTGACAATGGCACTCCTGGTATTCTGGATCCCGGTGATATTATTCGTTATTACATCACTATCACAAATAGTGGCGCCGCTGATGCAACCATCGTGAACTTTACTGATGCAGTACCAGTCGACACTACATATGTAGCCGATAGTGTTACTCTAAATGGTTTGCCTGTTGGCCAACCGGATGCAGGTGTTTCACCATTAATAGCTGGTATTGATGTTAGCTCATCTAATCTTACTCCACCTTTACCATCAGCGGGCGACGGCATTGTCTCGAGAGGAGAAAGTGCAGTTATCACATTTGATGTTCAGGTTAACGCGGGTACAGCAGTAGGAACAGTTATAAGCAACCAGGGATTTGTTGATAGCTATGAATTACCAATAGAACCCACTGATGCAGATGGTATAGATAGCAATGGTGATCAACCGACATTAATTGTTGTCGGTAATGCACAACTATTATCAATAGTTAAAAGCGTTGCTGTAGTAGGCGGTGGTCCGGCGGTTGCAGGTGGTCAACTGGAATATCGGGTAAACGTTACGAATATAAGTAGTGTTCCGGCAAATACAGTTTATATAACAGATAATTTAGATTTACCTGTTGCTGCTCAAGTTACTTATGTAGCTGGTTCAGCCTTACTGGATGGATTAGCTGCCGGTGTAAGTTTCTTAGATCCGGTTATAACGGCTAATTATTCTGCTGTATATGGTGATTTAGCCCCGGGTGGTACGACAGAGTTAGTCTTCCGGGTTCAAATTGATAACATGCTACCCATTGGTACCACGATAACGAATAGCGCAACGGTTTACTGGAATACAACACAAAATGCCAGCGCGAGTATATCGATTGATGTCGGGGCAATACCTGGCGTAGCAAATGTCACCGGTACCGTGTGGCATGATGCTAATTTTAATAATACATTAGATGGCAGTGAACGTGTTTTACCTGGCTGGTTTGTCGATATTTATCGCAATAATATTTTACTAGGCACCGTTATAAGTGATGTTAATGGTGTTTATAGTATAAACGGCTTGTTGCCCAATTATATTGGGCCAGAACGATATGAAATAAAATTCCGTGCACCGGGTTCAACAAGCACAACCGCATTATTAGGTTATGCTGACTCACCACCAGCATTAGGTTTCATAAACAGCCTGCATCGGATATATGATATTGTCTTATATCCTGCAACAAATGTTATAAATATGAATCTACCCATTGATCCTAATGGTGTAGCTTATAATTCAATCGAACGTACCTCTATTGCAGGTGCCACAATCTCATTATTAAATGCAGGAACCGGCCTGGCAATCTCTTCAGGTTGTTTTGATGATGTAAACCAACAGAATCAAGTTACAACTGCAAATGGTTATTATAAATTTAATTTAAACTTTAGTCAGGCTGACTGTGCTCCAGGTGGCAATTACTTAATTCGTATTACACCACCCGTGACAGGATATAGCCAAAATCCATCAGTCGTGATGTTGCCTCAGACTGATGCGACTACTGCAGCTTTAAATGTACCAGCTTGCCCGGGCGGTGCATCGGACGCTATCCCGGCAACTGCTAATATATGTGAAGCTGAAACATCAGAGTTTGCACCCGTACCATCAGTTCCGGCTGGCGCGGGCACAACTTATTATTTACATCTTACTTTAGATAATGGTGCGACACCTGATGAAAGCCAGTTGTTTAATAATCATTTGCCTGTCGATCCCATTCTGAATACAGCAGTATCGATTTCAAAAATTTCATCATTAGTTAATGTGACGCGCAGTCAGCTGGTACCCTATACCATAACTGTAAGGAATAAATTATCTGTGGCACTTAATGACGCTAATGTTATTGATAGTTATCCTGCCGGGTTTAAATATGTGAAAGGGTCTGCCCGACTAAATGGTGTAGCACGTGAGCCGACAATAAATGGCCTGCAAATGACCTGGAGTAATATTGATTTAATACCAGAAGAAAAATTAACGTTTAAATTTTTGCTCATCGTTGGTGCCGCTGTTAATGAAGGAGAATATATTAACAGGGCGCATGTAATAGATACGTTAACCAGCACTGCGGCATCAAATATTGCATCAGCCACCGTAAGGGTAGTACCCGATCCTGCATTTGATTGTACCGATATCATAGGTAAGGTTTTTGATGATAAAAACCTTAATGGTTATCAGGATGAAAGTGAAAAAGGTATAGCGGGTGCACGTGTTGTAACCGTAAAAGGTTTAGAAGTGACAAGTGATAAATATGGACGTTTCCATATAACCTGTGCAGTTGTGCCAGATGAGACACGCGGGAGTAACTTTATAATTAAACTTGATGACAGAAGCTTGCCGAGTGGTTATCGGGTGACAACAGAAAATCCAAGAGTCCAGCGAGCAACCCGCGGTAAAATGCTTAAGTTTAATTTTGGTGCTGCGATACATCGTGTTGTCAGTGTAGATATGGCAGATGGTGTCTTTGGAAAAGACAGCGATGAAATGCGTTCTCAATGGAGATCGCGTATAGATGTATTAATAAATCAACTAAAAGATAAACCTTCTATTTTACGTTTATCTTACCTTGCAGATATTGAAGACCCGGGATTAGTTGAAGATCGTCTGGAAAAAGTTAAGGAAGACTTACTGGAAAAATGGGAGAAAATAAATAAATACAAACTGACAATTGAAACCGAAATATTCTGGCGCAGAGGTGGACCGCCTGACTTTGGGGGTATTGAATGATGAAAATAATATTATCAATACCAAAAACTATATCTGTGATACATGATGTTTACGTGATGTTGTTTAAACAGATGACTATATTATTTATAGTTGGTATATGTTTATCATTCAATATAAATGCTGAAACAGTCGTTTCTCCATCAGAAGACAGTGAAAAACATCTTCCTTTTGATGAAAAAATACGACCATGGACTCAAGAGACACCGGTTAATATCTTAAGAAAGAATAATTTGCTTGCTGATGAAATAGATAATGAAGAAGATGACTTCGACGAAAATGAAACGGCAGAAAAAGAAAAAGTAGAAATAAGAAAGGTATTGCAACAAAATGCTACAACATTAAAACTTGAAAATGTCGTTCCGCCAATACAATTCAAGTCAGGACAAGCAGATATTCCTGACAATTATGTTGAATTGTTACGAAATATATTAGATGGTATGAAACATAGAGTGAATGTAAGACTTCATTTTGTGGGGCATACCGATAATGTAAAATTGTCAGGTGCATTAAAAGAAATATATGGTGATAACACGGGTTTATCTCGTGAAAGAGCGGGAACAACTGCAGAATATTTTCAACGTGCTTTAAATCTACCACCTGAAGCAATCTCCTTTGATGGTCTTGGTGAGTTTAAACCTGTTGCCAGTAATAGTAGCAATGCCGGTAAAGCTAAAAACAGAAGGGTAGAAGTAGAAGTTTGGTATGACAAAATTGATGAAAAATTAGTTGAGCAAACTGTACAACTTAAACAGGATATAAAACGGGTAAAAATTTGCCGTATTGAAAAGCTCTGTAAATTACGTTTTAAAGAAGGCCATTCAAAGCGCGCACAACTGAAAAATTTAGTGCCACCTTTACGTTATGAAGAAGGTATGGCTGAAATCCCTGCACAATTTATTAAGCAGCTAAAAGAAGCGCTGTATAATCTTAGAAACAAATCAAATGTACAGATTAAATTTATTGGTCATACTGACAATATTCCTTTAACAGGGAGACTCGCACGTATCTATGGTGAGCACCTGGCTTTATCAAAAGCGCATGCACGCCGCGTTGCATTAGCTGTTCAGTCAGCAATGAAATTACCTAATCGTGCAATAGACAGTGATGGGCGTGGTGCAGCTCACCCCATTGCTTCAAATGAAGTCTCTACCGGTCGAGCGGTTAATCGCCGAATTGAAGTGGAGTTTTGGCATGATGATCCGTTAGAAGAAATATCCGGTGAACCTCAACTTTGTCCAGAAACATCTGCAGCTGAAACAGTAACCCGAGTCTATGATCCGCCTGCCGGGAACGTTGAGCCGATTTATTTTGAAAAAGGTCAGCCTGTCATCCCTCCGGGTTATATTGAGCGTTTAAAACGTATTATGAGTGAGGTTTCAGATAAAGGTAATGTTCGTATACGTTTTACAGGTTATACAAACAATGCCCGTCTTGATCGTCGGACTGCAATGGTTTATGGCGATGATATAGGATTATCAACTTCACGTGCACGTCGGGTTAAAGATGCGGTTAAAGAACTCGGAACTTTATCTGAACAGCAACTTGAATATGAAGGTAAAGGTTTTGTCCATTCAGATGATGTTGTTAATGCTGGCTTTCTTGAGTTTGATCAGTCACGTGTTGAAGCGCGTGTGGTATATGATGATTTAGCGATTTTAGATAATCAAAGCGGCCTTGAAATAGAAAGAATTTCGCGTGAACTGAAGGTGCAAAATCCCTTCGCACTTAATCTTATGCGAATTTCTATTGATGGTAAACCGATTGATGATCCAGGTAAAAGCAGTGCAGATATTCAACGTTGTACAGACGTATCATTAGATAAAGCGGATATTCAATTTAAATTTGATAATTTAGCACTTAAACCAAGATTAAATGTTACTGCATGGCCAAATGTTGTTCGATACCGGGATAAATTAACAACAAGTTTCCCCGAAAATTTAATAACGTTTAAACAGTATACAAACTATGAAAATGTTATATATAGAGCTGAGGTAAGAATATTTAAAAAAGATCAGTCAACCCGCGATGCGCCTGAACAAATTATTGAACTGGCTGAAAATGGCGAAGCAGAATGGCTTGTTAAATATGATGATTTCATTGCACCTAATATTGAGTTGAAATACGTGTTACGTGTATACGATAAAAACTATAATTTTGATGAAACTCATCCGCAACCGTTATGGCTGGTTGATGAGGTTAATCAGGAAATAAAAAATCAGGAAAATGAAGCAGAACTTTTAACCGGTTATGGTGAAAACCGCCTTGCCTTACAAAATATTGATCTAAAAGGTGGCTCAGTTAAGGTTTATGGTAAAGGTGTACCAAAAGAACATGAAGTATGGTTTGCTGGCCGCTCTATCCCTGTGAGCAAAGAGGGTGAATTTGTTAGTGAAGAAATTTTACCTGCAGGTCTTCATACCCTTGAAGTTGCTGTTCTTAATAATTCAGGCAATGGTGAATTATATCTTCGTGATCTTGAACTTAAAAAGAGTGACTGGTTCTACGTCGGTATAGCCGATATAACTGCAAGTACAGATGCAACTAATGGTCCTGCAGTATTAATTAACCCTGACAGTGTTCACTACGACAATGATACTGATATAGATGGCCGCTTAGCCTTCTATACAAAAGGTAAATTTGGGAATAACTGGAAGCTGGTAGCAAGTGCCGACACCCTAGAAGGCCCGTTAGATAATATATTTAGTAACTTTGTAGATAAGTCGCCAGATTCTGTCTTTAGACGTATTGATCCTGATTATTATTATCCGACTTTTGGTGATGATAGTACGGTAGAAGAAATGGCACCCACCATGGGCAAGTTCTACGTCAAATTAACGAATGGCAAGAACTATGGCATGTGGGGTAATTTTAATGTTGATTACACCGATAATAGCCTTGCACATGTTGATCGTAATTTATACGGTGCAAATGTACATTATGAAAATAACTCTATAACTGAATTTGGTGAAAAAACCTTTAAATTAGATCTTTTTGCCGCTGAACCCGGCACTATTGCAGGACGAGATGAATTTCGAGGTACAGGGGGATCACTTTATTATTTAAAACACCAGGATATTCTTGCGGGTTCTGATCGTTTGCGTATTGAAGTACGCGATAAAATATCAGGTTTAGTACTGGCCGTTAAAAATCTGACCCCGGCACTTGATTACGATATTGATTACATTCAAGGCCGAATAATGTTAGGTGAACCTTTATCTTCATCAAGTGGAGATGATCTGATTGTTGATAATGGTAATGGAGGAAGTAACGAAGTTTATCTGGTATCACGCTATGAATACAGCCCGGGATTTGAGAATACAAAAGAATTATCAACGGGTGGACGTACTCACTTTTGGTTAACGGATTATCTCAAACTGGGTGTAACAACAAGCTCTTTTGGTAGTGGTAATACTGAAAATAGTGTGAATGCATCCGATATAACCTTACGTAAAAATTCAGGTACATGGTTGAAGTTTGAACAGTCATCAAGCAAAGGATTAAGTGGAGATACAGTATTTTCAAATGATGGTGGGTTTAACTTTGAACAGCTTAATCCATCATTAAGTAATACGGTTAGCGCGGGTGCCAACCGAATTGATGTGAGTATACGTTTTGAAGATGTCATTGAGGGTCAAAAAGGTAAAGCAACCTACTATTCTCAAACATTAGATGCAGGTTACTCTGCACCTGGTTTATCGGCCTTAACTGAAACCAAACAAACAGGGGGAACTGTTGAGTACCCTGTTTTAGATAACTTAACACTTAAATTAAAAGCAGATGAAAAAACTCAGGATGCGGGATTAAACACATCGGCATTAGAACTTGATGCAAATTATGGCATTACTGAAAGCTGGGCCCTGGCAGCCGGTTTAAGAACAGACAAGCGAATAGATAATTCAGCCATTGTTCCTCTCACACAAAAAGAAGGTAAAAGAACAGATTTTGCGCTTAAAGCTTCATATGATTCTAAAGAAGACTGGAATGGGTATATTTTTGTACAGGACACATTAAAAACAACCGATAGTCGGGAAAGTAATGCGCGTACCGGTATAGGGGGTGATTACCGTATAACGGAGAAACTAAAAGTTAACGGTGAAGTTTCTTCGGGTGATCTGGGCAGCGCAGCAAAATTCGGAACAAGTTATCTTGTTTCTGACAGAACCAATATCTATCTGAATTACGCCCTGGAAAATGAACGCACGGATAACGGTCAACGTGCAAGAAAAGGTAATGCTACTTCAGGTTTTAAAACCAGCTATTCAGATACTACAAGTATTTATCTTGAAGAACGATATAGTCATGGTGATGTTCCAACAGGCCTGACCCACTCCATGGGGGTTGATTTAGCACCCACTGATCGTCTTAATATTGGTGCAACGATTGACCTTGGACGTCTTCAGGATAATAAAACAGCGGCGACCATTGAACGCGAGGCGTATGGAATTAAGCTTGGATATAATTTTGACAGCTTTAAATATGCCGGTGCAGTTGAACAACGTACTGACAATACTGAAAACCCTGATTTGTCTAAATCGTCACGTGTAACAACATTATATAAAAACAGTCTTAAATATCAGGTTAATCCTAACTGGCGCTTAATTGCTAAACTTAACCACTCGACAAGCACAAGCAGTCTTGGTGAGTTTTATAATGGCAACTTTACCGAAGCAGTCATGGGATATGCATATCGACCGGTTGACAATGACAAGCTTAATGCTTTGTTTAAATATACTTATTTCTCAAATTTACCCGCTAAAGATCAGGTTACATTAAGTAATACTTCTGCGGAGTATATACAAAGAAGTCAAATTCTTTCTTTTGACTTTACCTATGATATTTCTAAAAGCTGGAGTCTGGGCGGGAAGTATGCGCACCGTAATGGTGAGATTAGTTTAGATCGTGTTAATCCCGTGTTTTTTGAAAGTAATGCTGACTTATATATTGTGCGTGCAGACTGGCATATGACACATCGCTGGGATCTTTTAATAGAAGGGCGATTATTAAGTTTACCTGAAGCGGGTGATACGCGTAGTGGTAGCTTGTTCGCGTTTTATTATCATTTGGGTGAAAATATAAAATTGGGTGCCGGCTATAATTATACAACATTCTCTGATGATTTAACGGATCTTGATTTTGATAGTCAGGGTGTATTTATAAACTTTGTTGCCAAAATGTAAATAATGCTCTTATTGAATATAAAAAATAGCCGTTAGTTAAATGTATTCTATTATATTGTTAGTATGAGATAGTATATTATTAGCTCATATAAATTTGATAAATATAACAGGCTTTCCCTGTATGCATCGCATATTCAAATCTACCACTCTGGGTATCATAACTGCTTTTTTAGGCGCTTTTGTCTATTTCTTTGTTAATGGCTTTGAGCTGGAAGAAGGTTTAGGCCTGAATACACTGTTTAAAATACGCGGTAGTATTAACGCACCAACAGATAGTGTTGTGGTTGCAATTGATAAAAATTCATCTGATTATTTTGGCCTCGATAATGAACCGGCTGAATGGCCTCGTCATTACCATGCAAAGTTGATTGAAACATTAACAGCACGTGGTGCTAAAGCTATCGTTTTTGATATTTTCTTTAAAGAACCAGGGAATGAGCTGGAAGATGAAAAACTGGCCTCTGCTATTAAAAAAGCAGGAAATGTTATTTTATTTAGTCAGTTAAAACGAAAAATACTTTCTCAACAGGGGCGTTCTCCACAGTTTCAGGATTTAAAAAAATCCATCAATATTGAAAGCTTGATCTATCCTGCAGATACCATTGCTGCTGCGCCAGTTGCACTTGCCCCTTTTGCATTGTTGAAGTATCCACAGCAAGTGACCCGATTCTGGACTTTTCGTGTGCCAGCGGGTGAAATTCCAAATATACCCGTTATGGCATTTCAATTAGCGAGCATGGAACATTATAAAGTTTTGCATGAAATTATACAGAACATTATCCCTCAACAAGTTAATGCTTTACCCGTAAATATTAATAAAATTTTGCAACTGCAACAATTAACTGAGCGGGTAAGCGAGTTAAGGTTGTTGTTTAAGGAAAACCCGCAACTGGCAAAAAAAATAAAAAAAGTTATTAATAAATCGGATAAATACAGCAAAAAATTTAAACATACTTTGTTTTCTTTGATAGATATGTATCACGGAACCAACCAGTATTACCTTAATTTTTATGGGCCACCCAGAAGTATCAAAACTATTCCATATCATGAAGTTATTGCGGCAAAAAATAATAATATTTTTGATTTTAATGGCAAAGTTGTTTTTGTCGGTTTTTCAGAGTTTTTGCAACCTGAACAAAAAGATAATTTTTATACTGTTTTTTCACAACCTGATGGCCTTGATATCAGTGGCGTAGAGATAGCGGCAACAGCATTTAGTAATTTGTTAAATGCGCAAAGTATTAAAACATTAAGCCCGTTTAACTTTATTGTCTTAATTATGCTTTATGGTTTTTTAATTGCCTTTGTTTGCCGTTATTTACACACTATTCCTTCAGTCATAATTGCGTTAGTCATTACCACAAGTTATGTAATAATTATTAACATCGTATTTCAGGAATATTACCTTTGGTTGCCATGGGTAGTGCCGCTATTGATCCAGTCACCGTTTGCGATATTTGTTGCTCTGCTGTGGCATTACACTGAAACACGGCGTGAACGGGAACAAATTCGAAAAGCTTTTGGTTTTTATTTACCTACTAACGTGGTTAATAAAATTGCGCAAAATGCAGGGCATCTTGATGCCCAGCATCAAAAATTATATGGAATATGTCTGGCGACAGATGCTGCACAATATACCAGTATGGCGGAACAAATGCCGCCTGAACAATTAAGTGAGCTTATTAATAACTATTACGAACAATTATTTGCGCCTGTACGTAAGCATGGCGGAATTATTTCAGATGTTATCGGCGATGCAATGTTGGCAATTTGGTCATCTCCCCAGTCCGATCTCAACTTGCGTACTCAGGCATGTGAAGCTGCATTAGAAATAAATATGGTCATGAATAGTCGAAATAGAGATGAAAAATACCTGTTGCCCACCCGGATTGGTCTGCATGCCGGGGAGTTAATGTTAGGAAATGTTGGTGCGATGGATCATTTTGAGTATCGTGCTGTGGGTGATATTGTAAATACCTCTAACCGGATTGAAGGCCTGAACAAGGTTATCGGTAGTCAGGTTATTGCTTCTGAAAATGTGGTCACAGATGTAAAAGGTATCACTATGAGATCTTTAGGTAAGTTTCGACTTCCGGGCAAACAGAAATCCCTTCAATTGTACGAACTTTTGTGCCGTGATGATGAGCTGGATTGTGATAAATACCACATACAAGTCAAGGAAAGATGTGAGATGCTAGAGACAGGTATAGTCGCATTTCAGGCACAGGATTGGCAAACAGCCATAGCAGAGTTTACGGCACTAAAGAGCAAATATTCTAATGACAAACCAGCAAATTTTTACTTAAAATATTGTGAGATAGCTCGCAAAAAGGCGCTTCCTGATGACTGGGAAGGCATTATCGAGTTAAACGAAAAGTAATGAGTTGTGATTTTGATTATTAGACTTGAAAAAAATAAGGACATTTTCTTCGTATAGCATCGTAACCTCTCCATCATGAAATTATCCT
>Ga0316207_10004238_pt1 | contig 12576 bp, 11 predicted proteins | sample 6weekpyrite_MG_FD_204943 | JGI IMG/M metagenome (GOLD analysis project Ga0316207, IMG submission 204943) | Microbial mat bacterial communities from mineral coupon in-situ incubated in ocean water Damariscotta River, Maine, United States -... | ecosystem: Environmental > Aquatic > Marine >... | reverse complement strand
CTTGCTTCTTTGACACGCCACTCAATTCAGACATGGCTGCGCCAACCTTCTGAACCTCTTTCGGGCCCATGTGTTTTAGCACTTCAGATGCACGCTCTTCACCGAGCGACATCAAGAAGATTGCCGCGCGCTCGATACCATTCAATTCCGAATCTACTGTCATCAGCCCACTATCCCCCATCTGTCGCCACCCATGTCTTCATTACCTGAGCAACTGTGCGCGGATCTTGATCAACCATCGCGATGGCCGATGCGATATTTGACTCATGTCCATCTTGTTGCACTTGTTGCGCGGCAGCTTGCGGTGACAAGGTAACTTGAGCACCATCTTCATCAACACCTTGTACTAGCGACAGCTGTTGACTTTGCTCTTTAAAATCAACGCCTTTTGCTGCCAACTCTCTCATGACAGGGCGTAATACACCAAATACAAGTAACAGTACGGCCAAACCACCCAAAACTTGTTTACCAATATCCCAGACCCAACTCTGCTCCCAAAGTGGTACTTCAGGTAATGGTTCCGGTTCAGCGATGGGACTAAATTCAGCATTAATCACATTCACACTATCACCACGACGAACATTAAAACCAACAGAGTCTCTAACCAATTGGTTAAATCGTTTAATTTCATCCTCAGTGTATGCAGTTGTTTCTCCACCTGCTTCCGCTGCTTGCTTGTTATCAATAAGAACTGCAACTGACAGCCGCCTTATACCACCCGTAGCAAGTCGCGTATGACTAATCGTTTTATCTAACTCAAAGTTACGCGTTGACTGAAGCATTTTATTAACCATTTCAGCAGCAGCAGTAGGCTCTCCAGTTGTTACCCCTCCCGCTACAGTTCCGGCCTCAGGAGGCTGGTTACTCAATGCACCTGGTACACCCACTGGCCCTGAACCACCCGCACTAGATTCACTACTTGTTACTTCGCTCCGCACTGCTGATTGATCTGGATTGAATAATTCCTGCGTTTTTTCTGTAACTGTAAAATCAATTTCTGCATTTACCTTTGCGCGTACTCGTCCGTCACCAACAATTGGTGAAAGAATTTCTTCAATACGAGCAATATACGATTGTTCAATCTTGGTTTTATATTCAAGTTGCTTGCTACTAAATGCCATTGCTTCATCATGTTCACTGGTAAGCATTTTCCCGACCTGATCAACAACCGTTATCATACTAGCTTCTAACTCAGGAACACTTGAACTGATCAAACCAACAATCGCTCGAACTTGGCCTTGCTCAAGATAACGACCAGGATATAAACCGACTGTGACTGACGCGCTTGGTTTCTTTCTATTGCGAATGAATACAGATTGTTTTGGAACAGCAAGATGTACTCTAGCCGATTGTATAGATTTCAAACTTGATATCGTGCGAGCCAATTCACCTTCTAATGCGCGTTGATAACGAATCGATTCAATAAACTGGCTACTACCGAATGAATCTTTGTTATCCATTATTTCAAAGCCAACACTACCACCCTCTGGTAAGCCTTGAGACGCTAACATCATACGCGCTTCATGCATTGAATCACCTGCGACCCAAATTTTTCCACTCGCATCATCAATTTTATACTCAAACCCACCCGATTGAAGTGCTGTAGCTACCTGAGCAGAATCCTGAGGAGAGATGTCGCTGTAAAGCAATCGATAATTTGGCGTCTGAGACCACATTACAACCGCTAATCCAATAGCTACACTCGCCGCCAGGCCAATAAGCAAACCTAACTGCCTTAAAAGAGGTAGCCCACCCATGCCAGTAAATTGATTACCCACATTTTCTGCTTGTACAAGTGCCATATTTTATATTCCAGTCAGTGTTATTTAAACAGGCATGTTCATTATGTCTTGATAAGCCGATATCAACTTATTTCGAACTTGAACCATGGCCTGAAATGAAACGCTTGCTTTCTGTGCCGCCACCATGACCTCAGATAACGCAACACTTTCATCACCTTGTTGAAATGCTGTCGATAATGCGCCTGAAGCTTTCTGTGTTTCATTCACTTTATCAATTGAGTTTTTTAGCATGCTTGAAAAATCAGGCAAATCATTTTGTTCGGGTTTGCTCGCCTGACTCCCTTGCGCGGCTTGTGCCATACCTCGCATCTGGGCGAGTAATTGGTTTACATTCATTTCATTCATATCATTTAACCTCCAACAGCAAGCATCTCTTAACCTGGGAACACAACGCCTTCATCACGCATACGCGCTAATTTATAACGTAGGGTTCTTGGGCTAATACCTAATGTATCGGCCGCGACCTTACGATTTCCCATGCAATTTTTTAGCACGTCAATAATTCGGTTATGTTCAGTACGACGAAGGTCGTTATCTAAGGTACTATCTGTTATTGATTTTTCTTCATTTGTTTGAGAGTCATTATTAACTTTTGATTGTACGGTAGCCGCTACAGGTTTCTCATTGGCAGGCTCATACATAATATCACCCGCATCAATAATACCGTCCTTATGAAGAATCAACGCACGCTGTAACACATTATCTAATTCACGCACATTGCCTGGCCAGTTATGCTCATTTAAACATTTCCCCGCAGCTTTATTGATTTTAGGGATAACAACACCCGCTTTCATCGCATGACGTATTAGTAACTGTTCCGCAATAGGAACGATATCATCTTGTCGCAAACGCAATGGCGGCAGCTCAATAGGAAAGACATTTAACCGGTAATAGAGATCTTCACGAAAATTTCCCGCATCGACTTCTTCGCGCATTGCCCTGTTTGATGTTGCTAATACGCGCACATCAAGCGGTATAAGTTCACTCCCCCCTAAGCGTTCTACTTCACGCTCTTGGAGGACGCGCAATAATTTTGCCTGCAAACCCGTATCCATTTCGGAAATTTCATCCAGTAGTAATGTGCCGCCCTGCGCTTGCTCAAACTTACCGATACTGGCCTTATACGCACCAGTGAAAGCGCCTTTTTCATAGCCAAACAAAGTAGCTTCGAGCATGTTTTCTGGTATTGCCGCGCAATTAATTGCGACGAATGCTTGTTCTGAACGAGGTGAGTTTTTATGAATATAACGAGCTAGTACCTCTTTACCAGTGCCGCTTTCACCTGTAATCATCACCGTTGCTTCACTGTCTGCTACTTTATCTGCCATACGAAGCACATTACGTGTCACTTCTGATACTGCAACAAAATCACTACTTACAACGTCATTAGCCACGTATTTTTCAACAGTGTTGACCAAAACCTCTGCATCAAATGGCTTTACCAAATAGTCCACTGCACCATGTCTAATCGCATCAACTGCTTTCTGAACATTGCCATGCGCCGTCATTAAAAGCACCGGTAATTTACTGTACTGTTGTTTAATCACTTTTAGTAATGCATGACCATCCATCCGTTGCATTTGCACATCACTAACAACCATATCAATCTGCTCTTTCTTTAATACATCAATCGCCATGCGCCCATCATTAGCCGCTATGGTACGTAAACCTGCCAGTGACAATGTCTCGCAAAGCGCTTCTTGTAAATCCTGGTCGTCTTCAACAACAAGTATAGTTGCTTGATTCATCGTGCTACCTCGGTTTCGTTACTCGTTTGTGAACGATTCATTATTGTTTCTGTAAATTCTTCTGTGTCCGTGTGGCGAGGAAGTATCATGCTAAATGTACTTCCCGCATCTTCTTCAGAATTAACTGTGACTGCACCGTTGTGTGCATGAGCAACTGCCTTCACCACCGCAAGGCCTAGGCCTGTGCCACGACTTCCCGTTGTAAAAAACGGTTCAAATATTTTTTTCTGATTTTCTTCTGAAATTCCAGGCCCATTGTCTTGCAGTGAAATAATCATCATGGGCAGGCCATCGTGATGAATTGAGGTTGCCTTTAATGTAAGCTCAACCTTGTTACCACCTGCATTCAAGGCATTGCTGATAAGATTTTGGAATGCACCTAATAAAGATTCGCGCGTTCCCAATACCCTCATCTGTTTGTCTTCACAATCAATATCGATAACTGTCTGGTGTTGCTTACATTGCATTTCCATTGACTGTGCTAATTCATTAAGAAATTCGTTTACGACAATTCTTTCGCCACCTGCGCTGCCGCCTTTTGCAAACATCAACATGTCATTCACCTGATTTTCTAATTGCTGCAGGCTTGAACGAATTCTTGTCGTAAAGTGCACACGTTTTTCACTGTCTATCTGATTAGCTAATAATGGAGCACTGTATAGCAGCGCAGAAGAAAGCGGTGTACGGATTTGGTGGGCAAGTGTTGCTGCCATTTCACCCATATCAGACAGCCGTTTACTGCGGTTTAAGTTGTCATGTAATGCCCGTGTTTCGGTTACGTCTTGTAGGAGTAAGATTTGCCCGGGTTCAGCACCTAATGCCTGTGTCGAAAGGTTTACCTTGCGTCCATCACGTAGTGAAATGTCATGACCATCATCGCTTTGTGGCGCAAAGGCACGGTGAATAATATCTATCCATGCCAAACCAACTAATGGTGTGCCGAGCAAATCTATTGCCGCTGGATTACATTCAATAACAATTCCATCGTTATCCAATACCACCACACCCGCTGGTAATGCCTTAAGTAAGCTCTGCAGGCGATCTGCTACGCGTTCTTTCTCTGTTAGTTCACGCAGACGATCGTTATTTGCAGTCGCTAACTCTCGATCAAGGTGGACCACTTTATTTTCCAACACACGGTATGAGTCAGCGAGTTGCTGGGACATCTCATTAAATGCCTGAAATGCATCTTGCAGATCTGCGTGTTGTGGGGATAGTGCCTGTTGAACCATGATCTCTTGCGCCTATTCTGTGACGATTACTTTCGTTACAGAAACAAGGAGCAAGAAGCGTGCCTGAATTTACGAATTGTTTTATTTCAAAGACTTAGAAAAAATGCTAGAAAAAAACGTTCTCAATACGTCAGAAACCCGACGCTTCGTCCGAACGTTGTAAACCGTGCTTACGTAATTTCTCAACCAAGGTGGTCCGTCTCATGTTTAATCGCTTCGCAGCATGAGCGACGACACCATTGGCTTCATCCAGAGCCTGTTTAATCAGATCATATTCCAACTTCAACAGGTGTTCTTTCAGATCAAAGTTTTCCTTTGGTAACTGATTTGTTGCATTACGGTAAGTGTCTGCGGGGAATTCGCCCGGTTCAGGATCTACATCAGTCTCAGGAACCGTGATGCCCTGTATGCGGAATTTCTCCGGTAGATCTGTCAAATCCACAACACCATAGGGGTGTAAAATAACCAAGCGTTCAACCAAATTAGCTAATTCACGCACATTACCTGGCCAATGGTATTGGCACAAAGAAATAATGGCTGCTGGCGTCAAACGCACAGAACCACGCTTTTCGTTTTCAAAACGGCTAATGAGCTCATTTATCAACAAGGGAATATCGCTGTTTCTTTCGCGCAGTGGTGGCATTTCAATCGGGAAGACATTAAGACGGTAAAATAAATCTTCTCGAAAGCTACCATCTGTAATACGTTCTTCAAGGTCACGGTGTGTTGCCGCAATAATACGCACATCTGATTTAATACTCTTATTACTACCCACTCGCTCAAAGGTACGTTCTTGCAACACCCGCAACAATTTAACCTGCATATTCAGGCTCATATCGCCAATTTCATCGAGAAATAAGGTGCCCCCTTCAGCCATTTCAAAACGGCCTTGCCGTGAAGAAATCGCCCCTGTAAAAGCGCCTTTCTCATGCCCAAATAATTCACTCTCCAGCAAGTCGGCAGGAATTGCCCCACAATTAATCGGCACAAATGGTTTATCACGTCGCTGTGAATTGTAGTGTAGGTTTCGTGCAACGACTTCTTTACCCGTGCCAGATTCACCCAGCACTAATACGTTGGCTGAAGAACTAGCGACTTGTTCCACCAATTTACGTACGTGACGAATTGCCCGGCTGTTACCAACTAAACTACGAAAAAGTGTTGAGGTACGTCCTTCATCGTTAACTCGGCGACTTTCACGATAAATTCGCGCCTTTTGTAGCATACTGTTGAGTTGGGTATGAGATGCGGGAATAATGATGCCACCAAGAATCCCATTGGTAGATTCGATACTACCAATCTCTTGAATTGCATCATGATCACTTAATAATAGTACTGGAATATCTTCTTCTAATTCTCTGATTGCATTAAGAACGTCATTTCTTTTGTCGTCCCCACCACAATCGCCAACCAGGATAGTTTGAATATTAGAAACCGCCTTGGTTTCAATTTGCCAGTTATCACAATTAACGCTAACCACATCTTTTTGTTCTAAGAAGGTAAATATAACCTTTAGATCGCTTATACGTTGTTCATTATCATCAATGATCAATATTCTGCTGGTCATCATAGTGCGTTAACTTCCTACAATTTCGGTTACATATTTTGTTATTTTTTTGACGCCGTACGTCAGAAACATAAGTAAAGCAGCTGCCTTCCTATATGTCAAAATATTGTCATCAGCTAACGGTAAACAATTGTAACTTGCGCCATTTATCAGACGTCTAAACAAATACCTTGCTTATATAGTAGGTTTATATGGTTTATAACGACATGCCATATTCCTGACACTAAAAAAGCCAAAATCACTTTTTTTGTTCAAAAAATAAGCACTTGGTGAGACCAGCTAATAAAAATCTAACGTAACGAGGTAACTTATTCTGCCTTCTTTAACTGCGCAACAGCACGGCGGTGATGCAAGAAAATAAACTTCTCTAATAGCTGTTGAACGTCTTCAGACTGCGGCTCCAAACTGACCACGCATTGTTGAGAAAGGGCTGTTTTCACTTGGCCACGAAGTCGAATCGGCTTTGGATATAAATCATGAAGGTAAATAACAATATCTAACATTGCACCAGGTCTCGGCAATTCACCAGATTCAAACCAACTAATCTTATGTGCGCCGAGACGAAGCTCCTTGTTATTCGGCATCTTAGTAGAGGCACGAAGCAATTCAGCAACCATTTGCAGCGTCATATCGACTTTTCTCTCAATCATTGAAAGAGCAGTGTTTTCTTCATTTTGTTCTGATGTGTGATGTTCACTTAAATTAAGAATAACGTGTAAACATTGCTCATTTTCAGCCGAAAACGTTTCTAAGGGAACCGCTGCTGATTCAGACCATGCGAGTGGTAGATTGGCTTGGTATGCCAAGCCATCACCAAAATCATCTATATCAGTCACTCTATCGTTCATGACTTAACTATAGCAAACAGATAACAAAGATGAAGAGGGAAAGTGTAGCTAAGCCTTTATTTCACGCCGCAGAGTTGGATAAATAGGCTTGTTCAACACGCTTGCTACGGTGTAAATCTTTTAGCTCGGTTGCAACATCACGACGCATCGATTGGCTGTACTGGATAATTTGTTTTTCAATCGCCTGTAAAACTTGTATGCGGTCACGTAGTAACTCAGTCTCTAATGTGGGTGCCACATCTGTAAAATAACTTTTTAAAATTGACTGGCGTCTTTCGTTTAGTTCAATCAGGTTTTGCCAGTCTGACTCTTTAGCTGCATCTAACATATGGCCCATCATGTCCAACAATCGAGTCCACTGAACATCCTGATTTTGATCTACATTAGCCACCAGCGGATGCCTTCCTCTGTTGTGCTTCTTCCAGCTCGGCTGCCTCTTTCGCAATACCATCCCAACCGGATTTTATTTCACGCATTAGACCCAATACTTCATCAAGTGCTGATTCATCATTACTGACATTAGCGGCTAATAAACGTTGCCCCATATACTCATACAATGCATCTAGATTCTCTACTAGATCACCGCCCATCTTTCTATCCAGGCTAACTCGTAAACCATCAATAATACTGATCGCCCAACCAATTTGCTCGCCCTTTTGAGCGATTTCACCGCGAGCCATAAAGCCTTTCGCCGCAGATATTTTCTCGAGCGCACCGGCCATCAACATCTGAATCAGGCGATGAGGACTGGCACTTTCAATACCATTTTGAACCCCTACTTGCTTATATTGATCCAGTGCATTTTTCATTGCCATGTTCATAATTAATACCTTTTAAACTGCGTGTAATATATGCATTACTTCTAATTACTGTATCGACCTGTGGTCAATAAACTCAAGCCTGATTACTAAAAATGTTATGCCTTTTCTCTAGTTTAATTTCTGTTTGTGCTGCCAATCGGCGGTAGTGCTGCTAACTGCTGGGTTAAAAAACTGCTGGTATTTTGTAACTGTGCAATCAATATATCTAGCGCACCAAACTGCGCACGTAATCGTGCCTCAACTGAAATCAATCGATCCGCGAGGGCATTACGATCATCGGCAATACCTTCTAGACGGTCTTCTAATGACGTTGCCGCTGACCTAAAAAAACCATCCGAAGTCAACAATGAATCAACATAGTTACCAAGTTGATCTGCATAGCCACGTTTAAAATCGACAGTCCCTCGATCACCCAGGCTTCCCCCGGCAATTGATATTACAAGGCCTGTAGCTGTACTCGCACCCGTTAATAATTGTCCATTACCTGTTGCTGCCACACCACCAATCGTACCTGCAACATCAACACCATCAGTGCTGGTTGCAGCGATGCCAACTAAATCTGTTTGACCATTACCGCCAGTAATCTCGACTGTTGAAGAAGAGCCATAACTTCTCGATGTTAAACTCAATACACCTGCAGATTCCGTGACGTCAATTCGAATACCTGCATTCGAAAACGCTGTCGCATCGTTAATCTTTGCTCTTAATTCAGTCACTAATTCAGCAGCCGTGTATGTTGTTGCAGCTAAGGTAATGCTGGCGCTGGTACCATCAATATCGATAGTAATTTCATCATTCACGCCTTCAGTGATTGTGAGATTCGCAGCTGCTGAACCGACTAAATTGCCTTGTGTGGCCAAGGTGGTGATATTAACAGCGTAGTTACCTTTGACGGTGTCTGATGTCGATGAAATGAAGTCTATTTGTGCATCACTGGTTTCACCATACGCTGCAAACAAACTAATAAACTTATCAAAATTGTCATTCAACTGTGCATCGAGAACAGAATCGTCGATCCGTAGCCGTCCCGTCTCTGGATCCGTTGTGATCCCGGCTTCAGCAAGGATAGTAAAATCCTCACCCAGCGCACCAATGGGGTTACTGACTATTCGTTGAATATTTGACGTTATACTCCGTGTTACACCATCGCCATTCAACTCACCAGCGACACGTGTATCAGGATCATAAGCGGTTAGCTGATTCACTGTGCCAATAAATCCATTATATGAAGCGACAAATTGCGTCACGGCTGATTTTACATTTGCTGTATCAACGTCGACATTAAGGTCGGCGCTGCCAATTGATTTGAGGTTGAGACTGACGTTATCAATGACCTCTGTCACGGTATTACTATTGCTCGTGATCGCGATACCATTCAATGTTAGCGCTGCATCTTGTGCTGCATCATTTTGTTCTAAATGTGTTGCTGTGCCATTAAATGTTAATAGTGAGAGACCAGACGCGTCATCGCTATCACCATCATTATCACTAACAGAAATCTGTAGACTATTATCCTCACCTGTCTCATCTGAACTCACGGCTAAACGATAATATGTACCATCATAAATCAGAGATGCCGTGACACCGATATCAGCATCATTGATTGCATCACGAACACCTTCAAGACTACTGTCAGTAATCGTGACTGTTTCTGTGGCTTTATCAGGATTTTGAGTGAAACTTGTATAGGTATTAGGCGCGGTAAAATCAGTCGTGCCGAATTTAAACGTTAATGTGCCCGTGCTCAGGGTGTCTGTGCTTTCAGTAAACTGCGCACCAGCCAGTGCCGGATCAGTCGATAATTTGTGGTTTTCAGCCAGGCTCGTCACGTTAATATCATAACTGGCCTTGCTTATTGAACCACTACTGCTTGCAGTAAAAATATCGCTGTCACTACTGGAAGTGGAATTAGAACGAAATGTCGAAAAACTTTTTAGACTAGTCAATGAACTCGTCAAGGAAGACAGAGAACTATTTAATTGTCCATAAGCAGATAGGCGTAATTCCAGATCTGACTGGCGTCGATCTAATCTCGCTGTCGGTGCTGCGGCCTCTGCCTCGACCAACTGCGTTACAAGACTATTAATATCAAGCCCTGAACCAATACCTGCTGATGTAATTGACGCCATCGTACCCTCGACTAAATCGTGATACCTGTTACCTATGCATGATCAATGCCACACTAAACTTGAGCAGAAATAATAAGCCCTTCAAGTCTTGCTTCTGATTCTTCCACAGCTTGATCACGAAGTTGATGAGCCAGTGCGAGTGCCTCTTCAGATGGGAATTCACGAATCGTTTCTTGCGTATCAGCATCAATAACAGTAACAATTGAACGCCCTAACGGTAAGGCATCGTCAACCCTAAACTGCAGGTCACGATTAACCGTCTGCACGTAATCATTAATATCACTTACTGCCTGTTCAACTTCCGTCTTAACCGGTCCTAGCTCTGTCGTCGTATCGCTTTGTTCTTCAGCGGCAATACCTTGCCGATTATTAACACTCGCTGCCGCTGCCTGATTTACCGGCTCCGATTGTCTAATGTTCAGAACTGCCGATGTGATTTGACTGTTGATTTCGTTAGTCATAACCATCACCTCTTGTATAATTTTGACTTTAAGAAATGCACCCAGACTATTGTCTGGGTGCGATGCCTTTAACTAGCCTGTTATTGAAGTAGGCTCAATGCCAATTGTGGCAATGCGTTCGCCTGCGACAAGATGGAAACACCCGCTTGTTGCAGAATCTGGTTACGAGTTAATGCTGCTGTTTCAGAAGCAAAATCCGCATCACGAATACGTGAACGTGCAGCGCTTAAGTTCTCAACCGATGTTGAAAGACTTGAAACAACCGATTCAAAACGGTTTTGAATCGCACCAAGACTTGAACGAGAAGTACTAATCGAGGTCAATGCACTGTCCACAGAAAGGATAGCGGCATTAGCACCGGCCACTGTAGAAATATCAGTGTCCTCAATAGTTGTGCCTTGCAATGCGCCTGAAGCCGTAATCACTTCAGCTGTCAAGCCAGCATTAGCAGGAGCAGTACCCGCGATAGTCAAATCACCTGAGGCAGATACAAGCGTGGCGACAATACCACGCTGGGTTGCACCATCAACTGCTGCAGAAAAACCTTCAGCCGCCGTCTCAGTACCACCTTCAGCTAGTACGAAGTTACTACCATCATCCTTAGTAATTCCAACAAAACCTGCGCCCGATGTACCCGCGATGGCTGTGTAACCAGACAATGAATTAATCGCTGCGAAGACTTCAGCAGACGTAATCGTGACATCCGTACCACCATTAACCGCACTCGAAAGGTCAACTGCCGTACCGTCGATGGTCAATGTATAGTCAGGATCAACTGCTGCGGTGGCAAGAACACCATCAGTTGTTGTGAGAGTACCAGCAGTTGTACCTGCAAAGGTTGGATCCGAAGTACCAAAACTAGTTGCTGTTTCAGTGATTGAAAAATCTTGTCCATCAGCACGAACAAAATTTAACTCATCAGCTGCAATCGCGGCTGCAACATCGGCATTTGTACCAATATCAATGGTGAAACCATTGTTGGCTGTTTGTCCATCAGTACCAAAGGCTGCTGTTAACGAAATTGTAATTGCAGCCTCAAGTCCAGCACCTAATGTCCCATTACTGGTAGTGTTTGTATAAGTATTACCCTGGCCATCATCCAATACAATATCAAATTGGTTGACGTTATCGGTATCAACACCTTCCGTGATAGCACCTAATGCACCCGTGGTTGCTGGTGTCGCTGCAACAGCTGGCGTACCCACAACATCTGCAAAGGCGATATCAGCCTGTGTATTTGTCGCGGTTGCTGTTAGGTTAACATCAGAAGCAGTGATTGCATTCGCAATTGCTAGTGCGTCAGCCGTTGCCGTAATGGCATTACCATTAACGGTTAAATCACCCGCAGCAAAACCTGCTTGAACAGCAGTACCGACTGTGGCTGTAGCGCCGGTTGTTTGGCCTAGTGCAGAAGTACGTGAACTTGAGATATTATCAATAGATACTGTTTCGCCAGCGTTTGCACCTACTTGGAAAAGCTGGCTAGCAAATGAACCGTCTAATAACTTAACACCGTTAAACGCACTGGTTGAAGCAACACGATCAATTTCAGATACGAGCTGGGTAACTTCTAATTGCAGTGCTGCTCGGTCAGATGCTGAGTTTGTGGCGTTAGCTGATTGAACCGCTAGCTCACGAACACGTTGTAAGTTGTTAGTGATTTGGGCCAAATCGCCTTCAGCGGTTTGAGCCAGTGAGACACCATCATTCGCGTTACGTACCGCCTGATTCAGACCACGAATCTGTGTGGTAAAACGTTCAGAAATCGCGAGGCCCGCCGCATCATCTTTTGCGCTATTAATACGCAAACCTGACGATAAACGTTGTAGGGAAACGCCCAGTTCTGCTTGGGAACGGTTGAGGTTACGTTGCGAGTTAAGTGACGCAATGTTCGTGTTAATAATTTGAGGCATTTTACTTCTCCTATACCCCTCTGTACTAGTCCTCTATGGGTCAGTACTCGCGGAG
>Ga0316207_10004237_pt1 | contig 12581 bp, 11 predicted proteins | sample 6weekpyrite_MG_FD_204943 | JGI IMG/M metagenome (GOLD analysis project Ga0316207, IMG submission 204943) | Microbial mat bacterial communities from mineral coupon in-situ incubated in ocean water Damariscotta River, Maine, United States -... | ecosystem: Environmental > Aquatic > Marine >... | reverse complement strand
ATCGATTGCACCTGCAATTACTTCGATAAAACGCTCCAGCAGAACACGCAAGTCATTGAGTAGCTGGTGGTTGGTCAGGGCAACAGCAGCCTGTGAGGCCAGGGATTCGGCAAGGCGCTGGCTTTCAGCTGAGAATGGGATGACTTCACCACTTCGAGTATCGAGCGCATTGATTAGTTGCAAGACACCGATGATTCGGTTCTCGTGGTTTTTCATTGGCAAGGTCAGAAAAGACTTTGAATGATAGCCAGTCTTCTTATCGTAGTCCTTGGTGCCCTGGAAATTGAAACCGTGAGCACTGTAGGCATCTTTTATATTGACCACTTCACCGGTTAGTGCCGCGAATGCGGCAATGGTCTGATTGTTGGGTTGACCTTTATCATCAAACAGCGGAACAGGCGCAAGTTTGACTTTATTCTGTGTTGTACCACCCAAGGCGATCCCGAGCGAACGGGTGCGCATAATCTCAAATGTGAGTGTGTCTTCATCGCTAAGCAGGTAGAGCGTGCCACCATCAGCATTGGTAAGCTCCTGGGCACCTATCAAAATGTGCTCGAGGAGTTGATCGGTATTTTTTTCAGCCGAGAGGGAAATGCCAATATTAACAAGTTGTTTAATATTGGCTAGCAGGTCTTCCTTGTCATGCCGGTCATCCAAAGTATCAGGTGTATCCGATTTTGGTGTTGGCTTTCGTAAAGTGTCCATATCGAGGCCTCCACGGCTTATTCGATAGGTTAACTATAGACCTTATTCTGTACTGAAACTGTCAGATTGTACAGTTTGTGAGCGTAAGTAAATTCGCACGATTAGGTGAAATACTGGCTATAAGCAATTGTATCTAAAAGCTTAAATAAAATGGTGTATTTACGTTGCTCCTGCCGCAGTTTCCGATTGGATGCCTGTTTCGATTACATACAGCAACGTTTATATTTTTTTCCACTACCGCAGGGGCAGGGTTCATTCCGACCAATCTTGGTGACTTTGACAGGTGCGCCTTTTTGTAATTTGCCATCAAGGTAACGCCACTGCCCATCTTCACGAGCAAACAGGCTGCGTTCGTGGAGTTTTCCGTCATGACCATTCAAGGTGTAGCTGGCAACAAATTCCACTTCGCCTTGTTCATCATCGGGGCCACCGGCCAGCGTGTCGACGATCTCCAGGCTTTGCCAGACGAAACCTTCATCGTTTGGATCGACTTTGTTGGGCCGGGTAGAGGAGTGCCAACTTTGTTGAATGAAGTCGACGTCGTCCCGGCAATATGCGCTAAAACGTGCACGCATCAGTGATTCTGCAGATTTCGCCTTGCCAATATCGGCATGGATGCGGCCACAGCAATCGTCAAAAGCGAGAGCCTGGCCACATAGGCAGTTTGAGTCCTTGGTCTTTTTACTTGGTGCATTCATGACAGTGATTATATCTGATTCGACTGCTAGCTTCACAATCGGCTCTTAAATAACCTATAAAAAACGATATGGAAGATTACCGTGCAAAATGATAATGTTGGGGCAATTTTTTAGCACAAAAACTAATAATAAATTTGCGATAAGCAAACGTTCAGTAAGGGGAACCCGATGGAAACACTTCAGGCCGGTAGTAATACTCTGTTTATTCTTCTGGGAGCCATCATGGTCTTGGCCATGCACTCAGGCTTTGCTTTTCTTGAAGTGGGTACAGTGCGTAAAAAGAACCAGGTTAATGCACTGGTTAAGATTATTGCTGATTTCGCGGTTTCTACAATCGCATACTTTTTTATAGGTTATTACGTAGCCTACGGCTTGGGGTTCTTTGAAAGCGCCTCTATTCTCGCGGAGAAAAATGGCTACGAACTAGTGAAATTTTTCTTCCTGCTGACCTTTGCCGCGGCGATCCCCGCCATTATTTCCGGTGGTATTGCTGAACGGGCACGCTTTTATCCGCAATTATTTGCCAGCCTGGTGATTGTTGCCTGCCTGTACCCTTTTTTCGAGGGCATCGTCTGGAATGGTAATTACGGGATCCAGGACTGGCTTGAGTCGACTTTTGGCGCACCATTCCAGGATTTCGCGGGATCTGTTGTGGTTCACGCGGTGGGTGGTTGGATAGCCCTGGCAGCAGTATTGTTACTTGGGCCTCGTCATGGTCGTTATACCAAGGACGGCCAGATGTCAGCGCATCCTCCTTCTAGTATTCCTTTTCTGGCCCTGGGTGCCTGGGTGCTTAGTGTTGGCTGGTTTGGATTTAACGTGATGTCAGCACAAACGATTGATGCGATCAGCGGGCTGGTTGCCGTTAACTCACTGATGGCGATGGTTGGCGGGATTCTCGCAGCCTTGGTAGTCGGCCGGAATGACCCTGGTTTTATTCATAATGGTCCGCTGGCTGGTCTGGTGGCGATATGTGCTGGCTCAAGCCTGATGCATCCCCTTGGTGCTTTGGTAACCGGCCTGGTGGCGGGCGCCCTGTTTGTCTGGATGTTCACCATGACCCAAAACCGCTGGAAGATTGACGATGTTTTGGGTGTCTGGCCTTTGCATGGTCTATGCGGCGCTTGGGGCGGTATTGCTGCGGGTATCTTTGGGCAAGAGGCTCTCGGCGGCTTAGGTGGGGTGGCTTTCATGTCGCAGCTGATTGGTACCCTGATGGGTGTCGGAATTGCCTTTATTGGCGGCTTGGTGATTTATGGTGTGATTCGCCAGATGACCGGTCTGCGACTCAGCGAGGAAGAGGAATATCACGGTGCTGACCTGAGTATTCACAAGATTAGCGCAGAACCTGATTAGAATTTGATTAGGCTTAAAAGCCCCGGATGGCTAGCCAAAATAAGCCTAAAATGCTAAGTTTGGCGCCCTTTTTCAGCTAGTTGATAGACATGGCGCGCAAACTCTTTATCAAGACCTTCGGTTGTCAGATGAATGAATATGATTCATCGCGCATGGCCGATGCCCTGCATGATTCACACGAGTTGGAGCGGACTAACGATCCATCTGAAGCCGATGTGCTATTGCTCAACACTTGTTCGGTTCGTGATAAGGCCCAGGAAAAAGTTTTTTCTGAGTTAGGACGCTGGAATCAACTTAAGCAGCAACGTCCCGATCTTGTGATTGGTGTTGGTGGCTGCGTGGCGAGCCAGGAAGGCGAGGCGATTCGCCTGCGTGCACCATACGTTGATATGATTTTTGGTCCGCAGACTTTGCACCGTCTTCCTGAAATGTTGACGGACACTGAACAGAAACGTAAACCCAGTATTGATGTCAGCTTTCCCGAGATTGAAAAGTTTGATCGTCTGCCCGAGCAAAAGGCAGATGGTCCAACTGCCTTTGTCTCGATAATGGAAGGTTGTAGTAAGTACTGTACTTTCTGCGTCGTACCCTTTACACGTGGCGAAGAAGTTAACCGTCCCTTTGATGATGTGATTGCCGAGGTAGCAGGCCTTGCCGCGCAGGGTGTACGAGAAGTTAACCTGTTGGGACAAAATGTGAATGCCTATCGTGGCGTTATGCACGATGGCGATATTGCCGACCTGGCTTTGCTAATTACTTATGTTGCTGCCATTGATGGTATCGACCGGGTTCGTTATACAACTTCTCACCCGATGGAAATGAACGAAAGTTTGATCAATGTCTATGCCGAGGTACCAGAGCTGGTTAGTCACCTGCATCTACCTGTGCAAAGTGGTTCAGATAGTGTTCTTGCGGCGATGAAGCGCAACCATACAGCAGAGGATTACATCGAGATTATTGAACGCCTGCGCGCAGTACGACCCGATTTAAGCATGTCATCCGATTTCATTATTGGTTTCCCGGGTGAAACAGATGAGGAATTTGAAGCGACCATGGAGCTGATTGAAAAAGTTGGTTTTGATCAGTCATTCAGCTTTATCTACAGTCCTCGCCCAGGGACACTGGCTGCAGACATGGAAGATGCGGTTCCGCTCGATGTAAAACAGGCGCGCCTGAAACGATTGCAACAGCGCATTAACGAAATGGCCAGTGCCATTAGTGACTCGATGGTCGGGTCGACTCAGCGGGTGTTGGTAACGGGGGCATCGCGCAAGGATCCGCGTGAGATGAGTGGTCGCACTGAAAATAATCGGGTGGTTAATTTCCCGGGTGATGCTGGTTTGATCGGGCAGTTTGTTGATTTAAAAATAACCGAGGCGCTGCCAAATTCTTTACGGGGTGAGTTGCAAAGCCAGGCAACTGGCTAATACTGGCAGGCAGCCGCATTGCAATAGCACATTTCATTTACTATCTTTATATATAGCATTAATCAACGCGCGAGTGACGCCAGACTATTTTGAGCGAGAACATCCAATCCAGCCAGTTCACACTGGAACCTACCGATAATCATCGATTGGTTAACTTATGTGGTCAATTCGATGAACACCTGCGCCAGATAGAACGGGCACTGGGTGTCGAGATTAATAATCGCGGTAACCAGTTCGAAGTGATTGGTGATTCACGTTCAGTGCAAGCTGCCGGTGAAGTCCTGTTCGGGCTATACCAGGAAACAGATTCAGTCCCTTTAAGCCCACATAGTGTGCATTTGTTTTTACGTAGTTCCGGCGTAGAAGAAATTGAAGCACCTGCTGTTAGCGGTGAGCCGATAAGTATTCGTACAAGACGTGGTTTAATAAAATCACGCACACCTAACCAACAACTTTATTTGAGTAATATCGAACATCACGATATTAATTTTGGTGTCGGTCCGGCAGGAACGGGCAAAACTTATCTTGCGGTTGCCTGTGCAGTAAAAGCGCTGGAACAGGAAGATGTTAGACGAATATTATTAGTCAGGCCTGCGGTCGAAGCAGGTGAGCGACTGGGTTTTTTACCGGGTGACCTGGCGCAAAAAGTTGATCCCTATTTACGCCCTTTATACGACGCTTTGTTTGAAATGCTTGGCTTTGAGCGTGTCTCAAAGTTAATGGAGCGAAATGTTATCGAAGTGGCACCACTTGCCTACATGCGTGGCCGAACGCTTAACGAATCGTTCGTTATCCTGGATGAGGCACAGAACACCACGGTTGAACAAATGAAAATGTTTTTAACCCGAATTGGTTTTGGTACCAAGGCGGTTATTACCGGTGATGTAACTCAGATCGATTTACCCAAGCATACCCGGTCTGGTTTACGCCATGTGATAGAAGTCCTCAGGGAAGTAGAGGGGATCAGTTTCAGTTTTTTCAAAGCAAAAGATGTAGTCAGGCATCCTTTGGTAGCACGTATAGTTAACGCCTATGCCGATCATGATTTGTCCGAAGGTGAAAACAAAAGTGATTGACCTGCAATTGCAGTTTGCGAGCCAATCGACCCAGTTGCCAGAAGCAAAGCGTATCGAAGACTGGATCAGACAGTCATGCCTGGATCGTGATGATGTGTCTGTGGGGATCCGGATTGTTGATATTGATGAAAGTGCTGAATTAAACGAACAATATCGTCACAAGCATGGACCTACCAATGTACTGTCATTCCCGTATGAATCACCGCATTTGCCAGACGAGGTTGAGGAGGATGAAGATACCTTTGAAGAGTACATGGGTGACTTGGTGATTTGTGCCCCGGTTGTTGAGGCCGAAGCCGGGCAGCAGGGGAAGACCTTGTTGGCCCATTGGGCACACATGGTCGTGCACGGTATGTTACACCTGCAGGGTTATGACCATGTTGATCCAGATGAGGCGGAGCAAATGGAGTCACTGGAACGAACTATCCTGGCTGGTCTAGGCTTTCCAGATCCATACCAGGAAGATTAATACCTGTTTATTTATAGGGTTTTCATGGCAAAACAGGTAAAAAAAGTCGTATAATGCGCGTCCTTTTAGCTGCAGGGAGTGAGATCACGATCTCATGAACGAAGACCGACATAGTACCGAGCCCATGCAACGCTCATGGTTTGAACGATTAAGCCAGGTGTTGATGGGCGAACCCCAGGATCGCGACCAGTTAGTCGATCTGCTCCGCGATGCCGAACAGCGTAATCTGCTAAATCCAGATGCACTTGCCATGATTGAAGGCGTGCTGCAGGTTTCTGAAATGCAGGTGCGTGACATCATGATTCCACGTTCACAGATGGTTGTTATCGATCGAGATGCAGAACTTAATGAGTTCCTGCCAACCGTGATTGAAGCCGCACACTCGCGTTACCCGGTGATTGGTGAGAACAAGGATGAAGTCATCGGTATGTTGTTGGCCAAAGACTTGTTGCCCTTTACTGCGGGCGGTGAGTCAAAGAAATTTGATCTCCGCGAAATTCTGCGTCCTGCTGTGTTTGTTCCTGAAAGTAAACGGCTTGATGTGTTGCTTAAAGAATTCCGTTCCAGCCGAAATCATATGGCTATCGTAGTAGATGAATATGGTGGTGTCGCAGGTGTGGTCACTATTGAAGACGTTCTTGAGCAGATTGTGGGCGAGATCGAAGATGAATATGACTTCGATGAAGGCACATCAATTCTGCAACTGACCGAAAATGAATATACCGTTAAGGCACTGACTCCGATTGAAGATTTCAATGAATATTTTCAGACTGGTTTTAGTGATGAAGAATTCGACACCGTCGGTGGCCTGGTGATTAGTAGCCTCGGGCATGTTCCCAAGCGTGGTGAAGTCAGTTTGATTGATGGGATGCAGTTCAGGGTATTGCGTGCGGATAATCGTCGGGTTCACCTGCTCAAGGTTGAACGAAATGAACAGCCGGTTAGTGCCACAGCCTGATTGTTAATTCCTGATTCAAACCAGCATTACAAAAAAAATAATAATGCAGCGTGACTGAAACAAACAAACAACAGCAGTATTTAAATGATGGCCTGGCCATCCTGGCCGGTGTTTTACTGGTAGCGGGATTTGCGCCTTTTTCTTTTTTCCCGCTGGCATTTATTGCATTGTTTGGTTTGCTGTGGCTAGTCAGAGATATTAGTCCACGCCATGCTGCCTGGCGTGGATTCCTGTTTGGGCTGGGCACCTTTGGTGCAGGCACATCCTGGGTTGTGATCAGTATTCATGAGTTTGGTCATACCCCCTTACCGCTCGCTATTTTCCTGACCATCTTGCTGGTTGCCTACCTGTCATTGTTTCCGGCCTTGTTTAGCTGGGCGCTGAACCGCTTAAGCCTGTTCGACAAGCCACTGTTTTTGCTATTCATGACGCCGGCATTATGGACTGCAACTGAATGGGTCAGGGGTACATTGCTTACTGGCTTCCCATGGCTAAATATTGGTTATAGCCAGGTGGATAGCTGGTTAGCAGGCTATGCACCGGTCATTGGTGTCTACGGGCTTGGTTTTTTAATGATGTTGTCGGTTACCGCAGTGTTTATTGCTGCTCGCCACAAGAAATTGTCTGTCGTTATCCTGCTGGCGATCTGGGCAGGTGGCTGGTCATTAGAAAGTATAGAGTGGGCAAGCCCGGCGGGCGATTCACTTGATGTTAGTTTGCTGCAGGGTAATGTTTCGCAACTGGAGAAATTTGTTCCGGAGAACCGTGCCCGCACCATGAGCCTCTATGAAGAATTAACATATGAGAATCTTGATAGTGACTTGATCGTCTGGCCGGAAACAGCGGTGCCTTCTTTTTATCATCATGTTGCAGACAATTACATAAGTGACATCTTGCGTGAAGCACAAGACAAGGGAGTCGACTTACTCATTGGAGCACCGATTAAACAAGAAACCGCCGATAGTGAAAGGCCAAAGTATTACAACAGCGCGATTGCACTGGGCAAGGAGTTCGGGGTTTATCACAAGCGACACCTGGTGCCATTTGGCGAAGTGGTACCTTTCGGGAATCTACTTCGTGCCATTGGCGGTATCTTTAATGTGCCATTGTCAGATTTTAGTTCGGGTGGTGTGCAACCGCCACTTAACCTTGCCGGTCAGAAGGCTGCTATTTCGATTTGCTATGAAATCGTTTTTGGCGAGGAGCTGGCCCAAACTGCCGGTGACGCCACCATGTTGATTAATATTAGTAATGATGCCTGGTTCGGTGATTCGTTGGCGCCACCACAACACTTCTCGATGGCGAGAATGCGGGTTAAAGAGACCGCACGACCATTACTGCGGGCAACTAATACCGGGATTACCGCCTTTGTCGATCATAAGGGTAGGGTGACCCATCAGGCGCCATCGTTTTCAGTACAAGTCTTGCGTGGCCAGATCCAGCCAATGCAGGGCGAAACGCTTTACGTCAGGTTCGGCAATTGGCCGATCCTGGCACTGGTTTGGTTGCTGTTACTAACAGGTGGCCTGATTTTACGGCGTCGCCAACAAAGTGTATAAAATCATCTATACTGAAACAAATGATAATCGATGTAAGGAAGTTTGATTATGACTATAGCAATACTCGTTCTTGCAGTTACAGCCTTTATTGGTTATGTCTGGCTAGCTATTGTAATGTTCAAGCGAAATTTTTTGTGGGGTGCTGTTTTCTTATTGCCAGTTGTAGTTGGTTTTGCTGGTGGCTTTGCAGGTTCACCAACATTGCTTCTAGTGGCCAATGGGTTAAGTATTGTCGCTTTTTTAGCATCAATTATTTTTGTGATAATGAATTGGTCAGTTGGTAAAAATGCATTTTTGGTATATATGGTTTCATCGATTGCCTTGACGGCAGTTATTGCTAGTGAAGTGTTTGATATTGTGCAGTCGCCGAAGATGGCTGCTATAAATGATCAGCTAACACGGGGTGAGATTACTGAGCAACAAGCTCAACAAAATATTCAAGTAATGATCCAGCAAGAACTGATCAAGCGGTTATCTGGACAAGACACAGTTGTTATCACTGATGATGACCTGCTAACACCAGAAGAACAGCGTATTGAAACATTGCGTGAAGAACTGAGAATCAAGAATGAAGCGGCATTGGCTTCTCAAAAGTACGCTGAAGAGCAAGCCCAAAAAGAAGCGGTCGTAGAAGAAAAACGCCGTAAGGTTAAAGTTTTCTCACCTATCAAAATTTCAGAAGCGAAAAACTACGTAGGTAAAAAAATACGTGTCGTTAGTTTTGAAGGTGTTGAAAGGCAGGGGATCCTGCTTAGCGCAGGTTTTGATCGTCTGTCAGTTGATCGAAAACTGGCTGGCGGTGGATTTAAATTCGACGTATTGACCAAAGATATCAAAACGATTGAAGTTCAAAAGATCGAATTACGTTAGCAAAAAGCCTAGTCGGCGACGAAGCCAGGTTTGATGAAAAGACATTGATTCAGTTCGCTCAATGCTCTGTCTTCTGGGACAAAGCCAAGATAGCCGCTTGATGAATATGTGATGGTGTCGTAATAAACGTGGCCATGTGTGCGAATGAAATAAGTTTTGCCAGCATCAACCTTTATCTTGCCTTGTAAATCCTTCCTTCCTGAGGTGAATGACCAGTTTGCTTTGATTTCATGGTCGCCGGGTTTTAAGTAGACATAACTGTATCCACGGTTAGCCAGCTCTAAAATCTTCTTCCCATTGATAAGTAAATCAGGGCTTAGCAAATAGGGCGTTGAATTTAGTCGATAAATATAAACCAGGGCTTTTCCCGCAGGTGGTGGAGTAGCAGGTTTGAATTTTGGTCCTTCCAATAAAGTCGTACTACATCCGGATAACGTAGCCATGCTGATAATAAGAAGCCAATTTATAGTGAATAAACGCATGCAGTTTTTCATGAATCAGTACCAGGTTCTTCGCTTGCTTTGAAAACGAATTATTTTTTTACTGAGGTTGCAAGGTTCTTATGCTGGAGAAGCCGAAATAACCATTATAATAATTTAACGTGGATATAGTGAGTATATTATCTTTCATACTAAGGTTGATGATTTTTTCATGCAGTGGACGTGCGCCAAGCCGATTTATTCTTCTCGTCTTGTAGCTTAGCGAAATTTTCTTTTGTGTTTGCCTTAGCACAGTATAGAAATCAGCTTCACCAAAAAATGTGATAATTTCTGTGTCGCGAGTTCTGCTTTTTTCATCGGTTAAATCATATTCAATGGAGAAAGTTCCTCGTGGCTTGAAGTCAAGTTTCGCGGTCAATCTGCGATTGGTCGTTTCAATACGCTGGTCTTCTCCAGCACCGATACAATTGCGAATAACTTCATAGCCTTTCATTGTTTTTGGTAAAGATGAGAGCATCCGGTCTAACTTTCCCCGTTGTTTTTTTGTTAAGGGTCCGGCTGCGGCAATATTATAATATTTATCACCTTCTAAAAGGAAGTTAGGAGACTTTTCATCACAGTTGGCAGCAACAAGGTGATTCGAAAAAAACGATAAGCATATAGTTAGCAAACATGTTAACCAACGATTTTTAAGAACCATGTTGATACCTGGCGCGACTAGTTGTTGCTGTGTCGTTTAAAGCGACTGCCATGACATTTGGGGCAGGGCGGAATGTGGCCGGTTTTATGGAAGTGTAATTCTTCATCACATTTCATACAGACCAGGGTACCTATACCAGTGATTTCACCGGTGTGCCATTCACCAACGGCATTGGCTTGTTGTTCGAGCTGCTTTAATTCCAGGGTGGTGCTGTCAGCGAGTTGGGTGAATGCTTCCAGCGCACGGGCTTCAACTTGTTCGACGTCAAAGCGAAGCCAGTCAGCCAGTTCTTGGCCGTCTTCGGCCATCCATTGCGCTGCGGCCTCGACATCGCGGCGCAGGTAGCCACTGATGGTATCGATTTCTTCACGACCTAATTCATTCAGCGCAGCGGCCTCTTCAAGGCTTTCATCCAGAGTGGGCTTGAGCTTGTCGCCAGCGCTACTGAGTGAATCAGCGATACGGTGAAGCATATTATTGTATGCCTCGATAAGCTTCATGCTCAATTCCAGTTTGTCAGTCATAGTGGGCTCTCCCAAAAAAACGTTATTTCATACCCCCAGCATGCACTAAGGCGCCCGGCAGGGTCAATTGTGGTGATTTTTCGATAATTGCGGCTTGTTGCGGGTGAGGGGTCTGGTATCCTTACGCCTTTTGAATAGTGGCTGTAAATATAGAATGAATAACACCTCTTACGATCCAGCGCAGGTTGAGCAGACTGCCCGCGAATATTGGCAGCAGAACGCGTGTTTTCGCGCCGTCGAGGATAGCACGCGGGAGAAGTTTTACTGCCTGTCGATGTTTCCCTATCCAAGTGGTCGTTTGCATATGGGGCATGTGCGAAATTACACCATTGGTGATGTGATTAGTCGTTACCAGCGCATGCGTGGCAAGAATGTTATGCAACCTATGGGTTGGGATGCCTTTGGCCTGCCAGCAGAGAATGCGGCTATCAAGAACAAGGTCGCCCCTGCCAAGTGGACTTACGAAAATATCGATTACATGCGCGACCAGCTGGACAGACTGGGGTTTGCCTATGACTGGGATCGTGAACTGGCAACCTGTCACCAGGATTACTATCGTTGGGAACAGTGGCTGTTTACCAAACTATATGAAAAGGGCCTGGTTTATAAAAAAACCGCACCGGTTAACTGGTGTCCGCATGATATGACCGTGCTGGCTAACGAGCAAGTAATTGATGGTTGCTGCTGGCGTTGTGACACTAAGGTTGAACGTAAAGAAATTCCACAGTACTTCATGAAGATTACTGCTTATGCAGATGAGTTATTGGCTGACCTGGATGACCTGAACGAGTGGCCTGAACAGGTGCGTACTATGCAGCGTAACTGGATTGGTCGTTCTGAAGGGGTCGAGGTTGTTTTCGAGGTGGCGGGAAACCCGCTTAAGGTTTTCACTACTCGCCCGGATACCTTAATGGGTGTTAGTTATGTTGCGGTCGCGCCAGAGCACCCATTAGCGATAGAGGCAGCTAAAAATAATAGTGAGCTGGCTGCGTTTATCGAAGAATGCAAAGTCATGGAAACATCTGAAGCTGCGATGGAAACCATGGAAAAGAAAGGTGTCGATACCGGGCTGGTGGCGAAACACCCCATCAGCGGTGATCAAGTGCCCGTGTTCGCAGCCAACTTTGTGTTAATGGGGTATGGCGAAGGCGCCGTGATGGCCGTGCCAGCACATGACCAACGTGATTTTGAATTTGCCCAGAAATATGGCTTGCCTATTAAGCAGGTGGTGAAACCTGCCGATGGCAGTGACACTGAACTGGATAGTGCCGCTTATACAGAAAAAGGTATTTGTTTTGATTCAGGTGACTTTGATGGCATGGATTTTAAGACAGCCTTCAAGGCGATTTCTGAACACCTGGCGTCACTCGGTAAAGGCGAGGTAAAGGTTAATTTCCGGCTACGTGACTGGGGTGTGTCTCGCCAGCGATACTGGGGCGCGCCGATCCCGATTATAAATTGTGCTAGTTGCGGTGAAGTCCCTGTGCCAGAGGAACAATTGCCAGTTGTTCTGCCAACCGATATCGACTTTGATGGCGTCGGTTCACCGATTAAGAAAATGCCAGAATTTTACGAGACCAGTTGTCCGAGCTGTGGCGGCAAGGCGGAACGTGAAACTGATACCTTTGATACGTTTATGGAATCATCCTGGTATTACGCTCGTTATGCTTGTAAAGATAATGATGACGCGATGCTTGATGAGCGTGCGGCTTACTGGTTGCCAGTGGATCAATATGTTGGCGGGATTGAGCATGCGATCCTGCACCTGCTTTACGCGCGTTTTTATAATAAGTTGATGC
>Ga0316207_10004236_pt1 | contig 12583 bp, 10 predicted proteins | sample 6weekpyrite_MG_FD_204943 | JGI IMG/M metagenome (GOLD analysis project Ga0316207, IMG submission 204943) | Microbial mat bacterial communities from mineral coupon in-situ incubated in ocean water Damariscotta River, Maine, United States -... | ecosystem: Environmental > Aquatic > Marine >... | reverse complement strand
GGTTGTTAGTAGTTTCCAATTTAATGATTCACTATAAAACTGCAATCATCTCGAATGTGCTGACAATTGTCATTAACTAAATGCCTCTGTTCAAAATATTGATTGTTTTTAAGCCCGATTGCCCTGACCCGGTGGGGTTTCCAAAGGGGAGAAACGAAACTCTCCCCTTTGGTCGTCAACGGAGTGCATACTCCGTTGATGATATAAAATTGATTGTCCAAATTTTATAATTCATTTCTTTCTATGTAATCAGTGAATTCTAATAAGTTACTAAAACATGCTTTAGCGTTAGCGTGACGGGCACCACCCACCAAAACACAATCAATTCCTGCTGCGTTGGCGCCATCGAAATCGCGACGGACCGAATCGCCAATGACAAGACAGTTTTCTTTTGCCAGTTTTAATTTTTCCACCACCAACTCAAACGGTCTAGGTGATGGTTTAACTATGCCATGGTCTGATGAAAACGATGCAGCAGAAAACAATGAATTTATCCCACTTGACTTAAACGCTTCCAGCCATAGATTTTTTGGTGACCATATATCTATGACCAACGCTAATAAAATTCTTTGCCGTAAACTCTGCAAAGCGTGAGCATATTCTTCCGGTATATGACCTAATTCGTGAAAAGCAAACGTATCAACAATACGATCAACTTCCTGCTCGTCAAGTTCATTTTCCGTTACCAGATTCACCGCAGATTTCACTGAAGGAAAACAATGGCGATACTGAATTTTTGTATAACGCTCATCCAAAAAAGAATAGCTTGAACTTATGATTTCATTGAGCACTGTCTCTGATAGCATTCCACCTAATTTTTTATAATGAATGGCATAATTCTGAGAATCGTCAAACCTGTCTTCGCCAAACATGAATGTACCATTCATATCCAATAATAAGGCCTGTTGTTCAATAAGCATGTATATATCCTTAGCATCAATTTAAGACGATTTTGGCCGATAAGTTATTTAGAGCATTTTATGACTAGATTCTGAGAGGCATAACACTCAAATTGCTAGTCTTCGTGAAAGACAAGCAACAATATTCGTGAGGTTTTATGCCAATTCATAGAAAATGTGTTAATATTCATCAATTTTCAGAAACTGCTATATGACATTCTCATCTTTGGGTCTCGCCAAACCCCTAATTGACGCGTTAAACGACAAAGGTTACGACAAACCTACACCAATCCAAAGCCAGGCAATACCCTCAATCATTAATCGATGTGACGTGATGGCCGCCGCACAAACCGGTAGCGGTAAGACAGCAGGCTTTACCCTGCCCATTCTTCACTTACTTGCTCAAGGCCAACCTGCAAAAGCTAATCAAGCACGCGCGTTAATCCTGGTCCCAACACGAGAATTGGCCGCGCAAGTAGAAGAAAGCGTTAAACTCTATGGAAAATACCTTGATCTAAAACGTGCTGTGGTATTTGGTGGTGTAAAAATCAACCCACAAATGATGAAACTTCGGCGCGGTGTCGACATATTAGTGGCTACACCCGGTCGATTAATGGATTTATACAATCAAAATGCCGTTAAATTTAATCAATTGGAAATGCTGATACTTGATGAAGCAGATCGTATGTTGGATATGGGCTTCATTAATGATATCCGCAAAATTCTTGCGCTATTACCCAAAGAACGCCAGAACTTAATGTTCTCAGCCACCTTTTCTGAAGATATTCGCAAACTCACCAAAGGTTTGTTAAATAATCCAGTGGAAATCGATGTTAGTCCTCGAAACTCCACCACCAAGTCGATTAAACATTTCCTGCACCCGGTAGACAAATCCAACAAGGCAAAGCTACTTTCTCATTTGATCAAAGAAAATGCCTGGGAACAAGTTCTGGTTTTTTCTCGTACCAAACACGGTGCAAACAAACTCACTGCATTTCTTGAAAAAAATAACATCAGCGCCGCGCCAATACATGGCAATAAAAGCCAGGGCGCAAGAACACGTGCACTAAAAGAGTTTAAAGAAGGTAAAGTTAAAGTTCTGGTCGCCACTGACATTGCAGCTCGCGGCATTGATATTTCCAGTTTGCCTCACGTCATCAACTATGATTTACCCGATGTTGCCGAAAATTATGTACATAGAATAGGACGCACCGGTCGCGCAGGTAAAAAAGGTGAAGCAATTTCGCTTGTTAGTGCAGATGAAGTAGATTTATTGTCAGACATTGAAAATCTAATCGGCAAATTGATCCCACGCAGTTATGTGGATGGTTTCGAACCCGCACATGAGGTACCGAAAACGGAATTATACACTGGTAAAGCAAAAAAACCGAAAAAACCAAAGAACAAGTCCAAGCACTCATCCAAGCCAGCTGCAAACAAAAAATCAACATCTAAAAAGCGTCAGTCAAAGAATCAATCAAAGAAAAAGCATACGGAAAAAAAGCGTGTGAGTAAAAAATCCGTTTGGCGAAGTTAATTTACAATCAACTGTAACCACCCATGATTTTTTTGTATCGTAATGTTAAAAACTTAAGTTTCGTAGTTCGAATGCAAATCAATTTTATATCGTCAACGGAGTATGCACTCCGTTGACGACCAAAGGGGAGAGCTTCGCTTCTCCCCTTTGGAAACCCCATCTGGTTTGTGTCCGTAGCAAGCTGCAGAGAATTAGGACTTAAAAAACAATCATTCTCGGGCGTGTGGGTAATAAGAAAGACTCGATAAACACTTCCATATGCGCTCAACGGCTGCATCCATGCAGCCGATGCTTTCAGATTACCCACACGCTCTGGATATCGTTGAAATTTTAGCTTGAACTTCATAACTCGAGCTATATGATTACTTCCAAATAATCTTTGATTAACTACACATTAAGATTTTTCTTCATCCTAAACAATAAATTACATCACCTGTTGCTGTCTTATTAAATCCAGAAGAACAATGTATCTTTATTGTTTCATCGTAATCCCCACCCGGTAAACTTCTTCCATCGATAAACAGTTTCATAAAGCCGTTCGTTAGCTTAAGAAAATCGATAAATGTTGTTACGTAATCTTGCATGAAGTTGTAAGTTACGACCTCAAAAATACTCAGTGCGACAACTCAACGATAAATAACACACGTGTATTAAACTCAAAACAATGCCAATTTTTATTGTTCAGTTTTGATTAATTGTTGAAGCATAGAAATGACAAGGCTGTACTACTTTAAAAACAAGCTTAGCTGAGAAGCTTATTTACGGATAAACAATAATTCAATTTTCCGTACGGAGGAGCCACATAGATTTATCGCTCTACTTTTAATTATATAAATCCAAATCCATTTTAATATAGCTATTGTCATACCATAAACGTTTTTTTAAGATCGCCGCTGTTATGCGTCGAAGCATTTTCGGTTTAAGACCACCCATGGTCAAAAGGCGTATCGTTGAAATAACAACGTATATGATCGAGCTCTAGCTGATACCTGTGCCATTTGATGTTGTATCCGTAAGTATCGGATTCACATTATTACAACGATAATTAAATGGATTACGATTATTCCATCGAGGTAATTGGGACGGGGACCTATATGAAAAACTTTTTAATCAATTTTACGCTATTGCTATTTGTATCATTTTATCTAACGGGTTGTGAAGAACAACGCCAGATTGAGGCAGATAATACTGACACAGAACGTCCAACTGACTTCTACAGTATGAATAATGTCAAAGTGGGAAATATTACTGGCAACTCAATTCTTATGCGAACACCAGCAGGAGACCTCGCAACAACGACAGCAATGAATACACCCGCCATGGTGCATGAAGGACTAGGTCCAAGCCATGTTAGAGGTGCGCGCATATATGATGACTTTACTATAGAGCTGGGCGCCGTTGTACCCGGCCCTAATCTAATTCTGGACATTGTAGATGTTGGCGCTACCCCGGTTAGTCCTGACCTGGCAGCGGCGGATAGCTGGCGATGCAGTCATTGTCACGGATTTGATTATGAAGGGGGCGTTTATAGTTTTAACAACGGTGCTACAAACAATTTGCTCGAATTAAGAGATGTTAGAGGGCGAACAGAAGATGATGTAATACATATGCTCATGAACGGCTTCGATGCCTGGGACCCTAATATCGGCGCTGTAGTCAATGTTCATAATTACACTGACCTGCTTACACCTCAGGCAATGGTCGATGTCTCAGACTTTGTTGTCAATGAAATCTACGATACACATATTTACATTCGTGCACCGTCCAGTGGGGGCTTGGGTGATGTTACTGAAGGCCAAGCAATGTACGACAGCACCACCACAACTGGTATTCCAGCGTTTATTCGAGTAGATGGTACTAATTTTAATTGCCTGGACTGCCATGGTGCCGATGGCTTAATGGTAACTGGAATTGATTTGAATTTACTTTCTTGGACAGAGCCCTTTCGTTGGTTACATCGAGTGAATTTTGGTTCGCCACGCGATCTGGCAACTTTCCCAGATATAACGGCAGAAGATGCAACTGTTCATCCGGGATTATATGAAATTATTTTAACTGATGGCTTACACTTTGGTGGCCCTGAACAGGCTGCAAATCTGATGGCACATATTCAGTCAGATCCAACTTTTGCACCAGCGGTTGATCCAGCACCCGGAACCCCTGCACCAGCAGACCCTGCACCGGCAGATCCTGCGCCCGCGAACCCAGCACCAGCCGGATCATAGAATTCAGCAATTAAGCTGAATGCGCGAACCAGCAAAGACGGTAATTTTAGCTACCGTCTTTGCTTTTTATCCAAATACCTTCACCAAACACAAAACAAACCTAAACCCATGATTTTTTTTGTAAGTAGCGTCTTTATATGAAGATGGGAGTAGTTTGCAAATTGATAATATACACGTGAGTGATTTTTTTATCATAAAATACTGTATTGATGCAGTTGAGTCTTAATTCTCCGCAGCTTGCTGCGGACACAAACCAGATGGGGTTTCCAAAGGGGAGAAGCGAAGCTCTCCCCTTTGGTCATCAACGGAGTGCATACTCCATTGATGATATAAAATTGATTTTTGTAATAACACATTCTGTTAATGTTATTTTCCAATGTATTCGGCAAGTGGTAAAAAATACTTTTCCAGATTAATGCTAATCGGCATAAAGTACAAATGGCTGCCTGTTTTCTGGCAATGATGAATAACTTGTTGAGCAAATTTAATGTTCCACTCATAACTTGCCTCGAAATTTTGTGGAAATATGGCATGGTTCACTCTTTGCCAATAACTTTGACTTTTTTCCGAAACCACTGGACTAACACCCCAGAATACTTTTTCTGGCGGTACTAGTTCACTGTAGATTTCCAATAAGCGAATATCAAAAAAAGGCTGTGACAATAAATAATCTGCACCTGCATCAAATTTGCTTTGCATATAAACGCGTTCGTTTTTAACACTGGAACGATAAGGATCAAAACCCGCATAGATTTGAATATTTGGAAAATCCTTACGAATTTGAGCAATCAAATTTAAGACATTGGTATCATAAACTTGATGCGCCATACTCGGCGGCGGATCGCCAGAAACAACCAGTACTCGATTAAGTTGATGTTCTTCGATGATTTGCTGCAGTCGATTATCTTTAATACTAAAATCTATTGCTCGGAAATGGGGAATAAACTGGTATTGTTTGCGATTAATGTACTCACTCGCCTGCCAGCTTCGAATGGGTAAACGCAATAAATCCGGAATGTTGATGGTATTTATGAAGGGTAAATTCTCTTCAATGAAAGAAAGTTGTTCATTGAGCGATTGCTCATCCCGTGGAACGATTTCAAATGATGTATTCATGTCTGACCTGTTTAATAACCAATTTCGCATAAAGATCGAACATCAACTATAAAATACTGATTACATTGCTGTAAATAGATGGCGGCGCTTTATATGAAATTAGTTTAATGCTATGGACAAAAACTGAATTCATATACATAAAATCACAGAATTGACGATTAATTGAGCAGTTAAATCATCTGCACGAAAATCAACTTCAATTTGACAAAGTATAATCAGGCAAAGCTGAAAGAGATTCAAATCCCAAAGCTTTCGCATCATTAAGATTAGCCGGATTTATTGTGTAAATATTAATTCTCCCTGTCCCCATGCCACAAGCCATTGCCCTTAGCAGACCATCATTACCCTGTTGAGAACACATGACATCAATGCCTGCTTCAACTAAATGTTGCTCCATATCGTGTAGTTTAATACCGGAACTATTATCACATTGAACCGAGCCATCATATTTATATATTTTCATTAGTGCTTCACCAGCACAAGACTGCGTCTTTAACTCTTTATGCATGCAAGCTGACAACAATAAAGGAAGGATAATAATAAACACTTTAATACGAATCATACTTTTCAACTCAGTCTATTTTTCAGTTGGAATATCAATATATCGACACTCACTGAATATCAGTGAGCACGAAGCACGATTAACCTTACAAAAATAGTCAGCAAAACGAGTAAAATCAATATGCCAAGCGTTTCAAATTGAAATATTCGAGAGTAATCATTGATTCCAACTGTTTGATAAATCACATTGGCATATAAATAAGTTTTCACACTTAAACCTAATACAGCACTTAAGATAAAACTGCCAAGGGGAAGTTTTAGTACACCTGCACTATAATTAATCACAGAATGTGGAAAGCCCGGAAACAATCTGAGACTGAATAACAAGGCAAAGTCGCTACGCTTTTGTAAGATGAAAAACAACCGTTGATGACGAACTCGCTCAACTAATGCAGATGTGGTGTGATGAGCAAACCAATAAGCCGCCAAGCCACCTAAAGTACTCCCTACAACCAAAATAAACGTTGCTAAAAGTGGTTCGTAAATGGGTGCCACCAGCCACAACAAACTGGACCCAGGTAACGCAAACATATACAGAATAATTTGTATTAAAATAAACAACGCAGGCAACCAAAATTGTTGGTCGTAATCTCTCACCCAGTTGAGCATTGATTGCCAATCGATTAACTGAAAATATTCAAGCCAGGCTCCGGTAAACACAAGAATAAGTAGCGCCCATAGCCGCCAATATTTTTTGAGTCCTGTGATGCGCATGCTATTTCCTATTATTATCTAACTATAAGTATAACACCAGTTATACAAAGCTACCGCATCGACGTACGAGAATAAATCGGCCATCTGAATAAAACTCGAAGAATATAGCTACCAATAAATCTTGAATAAAGCGACAAATCAACGCCACCCAAGCAATATCGAAATGAAGTTTGGATTATTGATCCAGTTGTACTTGAAAGCACTTCATGTCGATATCAATATTGCTTCAGAATTTAGATAAAACATCAATGAAAATGTCGCGAAAAAACAACAACAATAGCGGTCAGATTCTTTGCACTATCTTCGTGTTTTAATGAACCTATTCTTAAACCCCAGTGTCAACCTTCTATAGATGTTTGCTTGCACAAAACAATAATTAGATCTCTGCTACATTTCGTTCGGAAAGGGACTTTTTCAATATGAAACTTCGTCACTATTTTGCTATTACATTTTTGGTCACCGTGTTTTCAATAAGCACAGGTTGCAGTAAAGATCCCGATTCATCCAATGTAGATAACGAACCTGGCATTAGCGATATCATTGATGACAAAGATGCCATTACAAACAATCCAGGTGGAATTGATTCCATCGAACCGGGTACAGATGTCATAAAAGACACAGTATTACCACGATCCAGCACTCTATTGATTGCCAACGCAGGTCCAATCCAAAAAGTAACACTTAATGAATCTGTCACCTTAGATGGGTCGAGATCAAAATTCCGCTCACAAAGTAATGCTCAATTAGCGTATCAATGGTCATTCGCCAATTTACCCGACAAAAGCGCTGCGCAAATACAAAACGCAAATAATGAGATGGCGTTTTTTATACCCGACACGCCTGGTGTATATGTTCTGCAACTTGTGGTGAGCAGCGACGAAGAAAGTAGCCAACGGGATTTGTTGTCCATTACGGCAGGGGAAAATATAAGTAAACGTCATGCTGGATTATCTTCAAACTGTGTACAATGCCATACCGATGCAATTGTCGGTGGAAAAGTTATCGACCACATAGCTACTAGCGATAAGTGTGCAGCTTGTCATCGAGTGGACGATTTTTCCATCATTCCTTTCGTGGATCATCTCGAAATTCCATCTGAAAACTGCAGTAGTTGCCATAATGGCGAAATTGCTATCGGGAAATCATTTATTCATGAAATTACTGAAGAAGAATGCAGCACTTGTCACAATGTTAATGGATTTTTAGAGCTGGCAGCGGATGGAACATACAATCATGCTGATATTAATAGCGACTGTGAAGTCTGCCATAACGGCGTAGTCGCATTAGGCAAACATGAAACTCATGTAACAACAATTGGCGCATGTAGTAACTGCCACGTGGATGTTCAAAGCTTTCTAGAAGTAGCCTTTGATCACAGTGCAATCTCGGGTTTATGCGCAAGTTGTCATGATAACCAAACAGCACCTGGCAAATCCCCGACACACCCCACGACAACGTCAGATTGTGGACTCTGCCACAATACACAAAGTTTTGTTAACGATGTTTTTGATCATACAAACATCATCGATAATTGCGCTTCTTGTCATAATGCCGATATTGCAAGAGGTTTTCGCGCCAATCATATACCTACACAAGAAGATTGTAGCCTTTGCCATACGGTTGGTACCTTTGCCACAGGCACTTTTGACCACGCTGGCGTAAGCAATAATTGCGCAACATGTCACAATGGCGTTATTAGTTCAGGTTTATCGGAAAATCATCTACCAACCATGCAAGATTGCGCGATCTGTCACACGACAGTCAGTTTTCAATCTGCAGTATTTAGTCATACGGGAATTGTCGATAATTGTTCGACTTGTCATGACGGCATTATCACGATTGGTAAATCTGAAAACCATATTCCGACAATTAACGATTGTACAGATTGTCACAACACTAACTCATTCACACCATCTACGTTTAATCACCAGAATATTACTCGCGGTTGCGAGGGCTGTCACAACGGTGTCTTTAGCACGGGTAAGTCATCGGTGGCTAACCATATTCCAACAACGCAAGATTGTCATTTTTGCCATACGACTGATAAGTTCAAACCTTCGATTTTTACACATCAAGGTATTGTCGATAATTGCACATCCTGTCATAACGGTAGTGCTGCGACAGGATTATCAAGCAATCATATAGACATAACAGCTGATTGCGGTGTTTGTCATAATATAACAACGTTTAGTGATGGAATCTTTGACCATACCAACATAGTCGAAAACTGTGCTTCATGCCACGATGGTGTAAAAGCGACAGGTAAAAGTGTGGATCATATTCCAACCGCAGATGATTGCAGTGTATGTCATGTGACAGGGACGTTTGTACCCTCAGTATTTGATCACACAGGTATTATCGATAACTGTGTTTCTTGTCACAATAGTATTTCTGCCACAGGTATGTCAGCGACTCACATCCCAACATCAGAAGATTGTTCCTTATGCCACAACATCAATGAATTTGCCGGCGCCAAATTTGACCATAACGGAATAACAAATAATTGCGCGGTCTGTCATGATGGTGTGCTTGCCATGGGTAGAAAAGTAAACCATATACCGACAACTGACGATTGTGTAAATTGCCATACTACTGCGGGATTTAAACCTGCCACATTCACACACCAGGGTATCATTGATAATTGTATCAACTGTCACGATGGCCAAATTACCACGGGTAAGTCGCTCACGCATATTGCAACCATTCAAGATTGTGTTATCTGCCATACAACCACCGGTTTTGCAGGCGCAACATTTGATCATACAGGCATCATTGCAGAGTGCTCAGTCTGTCATGATGGCGTTTCAAGCATCGGTAAAAGTTCAGTGCAAGCGCATATACCTACCGAACAAGACTGTAGTGTGTGCCATACAACCGACGCCTTTAATCCGTCAATATTTGCACATCAAAATATCAATGAATATTGCGCGTCCTGTCACAATGGCATCACCGCTACCGGAATTTCATCAAACCATATCCCCATCACGGCAGATTGCGGTGTTTGTCACACGACAGAAAGCTTTACCACTGGCGTTTTTGATCACACGAACATACAGGTAAGTTGTGTATCCTGTCATGACGGGACGATAGCCATCGGAAAAAATCAAACCGTTTCCGGCAATGTAATAAATCATATACCAACCAGTAATCAATGCGAATCATGTCATTCGGTTGAGAGCTTTGCCAATGTGGTCACTGTAGATCATGCGGAAGTATTTGGTAATTGCAGTAGTTGTCATAATGGCAACATCGCCATTGGCAAATCAGCACTTCATCCTGCGACAGAAGCAGAATGCGATGCTTGCCACATTGTCACCGGTTTTATTGAGCTATCCGGAAATGGTGTCTTCAATCACAATGGTATAGTTGATAATTGTGCAATCTGTCATAACGGAATCGTCGCTACAGACAAACATGCCACACATCTTCCAACCACAGCTGATTGTAGTAGTTGCCATGTGAGTACCATCAGCTTTCTTGAAGTGGTTTTTGATCACAGCAATATCACTGGCACATGTGAAAGCTGTCACAACAACGTAACGGCAGTGGGTAAAATTGAAAACCATCCGGTAACCACTGCAGATTGTTCACTCTGCCACAATACACGAAGTTTTATTATCGATATATTTGATCACAGCAATATTGTCGACAACTGCGCCGCTTGTCATAACAATGTTAATGCACGCGGATTGACACCAAACCATATGCCAACAACGGAAGACTGTAGTTTGTGCCATACGCCTGGTACCTTTGCCACGGGAAGCTTTGACCATGCCGGTGTAACAAACAACTGTAATTCATGCCATGATGGCGTAATAAGTTTGGGATTATCGGCTAATCATATTCCAACCGCGGAAGACTGCTCACTCTGCCACAACACAAATACTTTTAAGGGCGCCGTATTTGATCATACCGGTGTCGTTGATTCCTGCGCCACCTGTCATGACGGATTCATCACCGTAGGCAAGACCAATAATCATATTCCAACCATAGAAGACTGCAATGTTTGTCATACAACAAATAGTTTTACACCTTCGACGTTCAGCCATCAAAATATCACCCGAGGCTGCGAAGGCTGCCATAACGGAGTAATAAGTATTGGAAAGGATGCAGCAGCTATGCACATCCCCACTGATCAGGACTGTTATCTTTGCCACACCACCGACGGCTTTAAACCCTCTATATTTGCACACACAGATATCGCGGATAACTGTTCTTCATGTCATGATGGTGTTGCCGCTTTAGGTAAACCGATCAATCATATTTTAACAACCGCCGATTGTGGCATCTGTCATACAACAGAAACATTCACAACCGGTGTATTTGATCACACCAACATTGTAGATAACTGTGCGTCGTGTCATGATGGAATTATTGCAATCGGGAAAAACACGGCGCATCTACCCACTACACAAGACTGCAGTGTATGCCATGTACCGGGAACATTTATACCTGCTTTATTTGATCACACCGGTATCATCGATAACTGTGTATCGTGCCACAATGGCGTCTCAGCAACTGGGTTATCAGTTAATCACCTGCCAACCACAGAAGATTGTTCTGTGTGCCATAACACAAACAGCTTTTCTGGTGCAAAGTTTGATCATCGCGGAATAAACAATAATTGCGTGTTATGCCATGATGGTATAACTGCATTAGGCAAAACCAATAACCATGTGCCGACGAACGACGATTGTTCAGTCTGTCATAACACAGCGGGATTTATTCCAGCCACATTCGATCACACGGGTATCGTTGATAATTGTGTATCCTGCCACAATGGGCAATTTGCTCAAGGAAAATCATCAGCGCATATAGCCACTGAACAAGATTGTGGAATATGTCATAACACGCAAACGTTTAACGATGCTACGTTTGATCACTCAGGTATAGTGAACAACTGCGAATCTTGCCATGACAATACAACCGCAATTGGAAAACCCAATGATCATGTACTGACAACACTGGATTGTTCAAGTTGTCATACCACAGCAACTTTTATTGGTGGAACATTTGATCATCAGGGCATAACTGACAATTGTAGTGCCTGCCATGATGGAACAATTGCAGTTGGTAAGTCCAATACGCATTTTTCAACAACACAAGAATGCAATGTGTGCCACTCAAGTAATGGCTGGGCACCAATTGATTTTACTCATGCGTCAACTAATTACCCAGGCGATCATAATGCCCGTGTTACCTGCATATCCTGTCATAAAAATAACAGTGAAGATATCACCTACTCCACACCCAACCTGGCACCATCTTGCGCTGGTTGTCATGCAGGGGATTATGATGCCGGTGAGCACAGAGGAACGCTTTCAGAAAACAGAGATTGTGGAAGTTCTGGCTGTCATAAGGTAAATGCAAGGAGTTGGGATCGATAAACAATTCTCACTACTAATTAGTGCCTATCCATAAATAGCCTATTTCATAAGAATTCAACTTGGAAATCATTTTCATGTTGGCTTCTGTTATTAGACTCAGTTGGTTTTACGTATTTGCGACTCAATCTGACTATTCAATATACG
>Ga0316207_10004235_pt1 | contig 12590 bp, 12 predicted proteins | sample 6weekpyrite_MG_FD_204943 | JGI IMG/M metagenome (GOLD analysis project Ga0316207, IMG submission 204943) | Microbial mat bacterial communities from mineral coupon in-situ incubated in ocean water Damariscotta River, Maine, United States -... | ecosystem: Environmental > Aquatic > Marine >... | reverse complement strand
AGGACGGCTTGGACTTTTTGCCAAGGGTTATTGGGGACACGCTGCCTATAAGTTTTCTCCTGAACAAAACCTTATTCATATGAATCACTATCTTGAAGCCTTGAATATTCAGCGTGAATTGAGCAAGGCGATAGCAATCTTTGCAGGCAAGACCCCTCATCCTCAAAACCTTGTTGTCGGCGGAGTGACCAGTGTCGCGGACATGCTCAACCCTCAACGTCTAAATGATTTTATGTTTATAATCAAAGAGGCACGAGAGTTTATAGAAAGAGCATATATCCCCGATATGAAAATGGCGGTAGCAGCCTATAAAGATGAAATCAAGGCAGGACAAGGAAGAGGAAGTGGAAACTTTCTTGCAGCCGGCGGATACAGTTTTGGCAAGCAGGTACAGCTTTTTGAAGGGGGTGTCATCACTTCTCATAATTTTAAAGATATTGAGCCCTTTGATGAGACGTACATCACCGAAGAAGCGTCACGTTCGTGGTATGTAGATGATACAGCGACTTCGCCTTATGATGAGAATACAGAACCTTTTTATACGGATCTAAATGAAGATGGAAGTCTGAAGACTGAAGGTAAATACAGCTGGGTAAAAGCTCCACGGTACAAGGGAAAACCAATGGAAGTCGGCCCTATTTCACGTATGATTATAGGCTATATGAAAGACTCAAAGGTGATTAGACCTTATATGCAAAACTTTATGGACGCTACCGGACTGGAGTTGATTGATTTTTCGACAAGCATGGGACGTAATGCAGCTCGCGGGATAGAAGCACAGATCTGCTGTGATTATATCTTTGATTTCTGTAATGACTTGATTGAGAATATTAAGTATTATGATGAACAGACCTGGACGAAATATGTATTTGAAGAGCTTCCTAAAGAGGCAAAAGGTCGGGGAATTTTTGAAGTTCCACGCGGTGTACTCTCACATTTTGTCCGCATTGAAGAGGCAAAGATAGAAAACTATCAGGCCGTAGTACCGACAACCTGGAATGCTTCACCCAAAGATGGAAAGGGAGTGAGAGGTCCTTATGAAGAGTCGCTTATCGGTATTAAGCTTGAAGATACTTCTTCACCGCTTGAAGTATTGCGGGTGGTTCACTCTTTTGACCCTTGTCTCGCCTGTGCAGTACATGTGATTGACACTAAAGGTCGTGAGTTGAGTGCTTATAAAATCAGCGCTTCTTGTAAGATTTGAGGATATAGATGCTGCAAACAAACAAAATTGTTGTCATCGGTGTCGGGAATATTTTATTTATGGATGAGGGTGTTGGCGTATATGCGAGCAGATCGCTAAAAGAGAATTACACTTTTGATCCTCATGTTGATATTGTAGACGGCGGAACACTTGGATTTAAACTGATGGATTATTTCCAAGATTATCAGAGGGTAATAATCCTGGATACTGTATCTATCAAAGATAAACCGGGTTCAGTCTATGACCTTCCGGCTGAAGCACTTATGGGGCTTAGTGAGTATAAACAGACTGTGCATGAACTTGAAGTCGTCGGAATGCTTGAACTCTCTTCGATGTTGGAAGAAGTGGCTGAAGTCAGTGTTATCGGGATTATTCCCGAAGATATACAGAGTGTAGAGATAAACCTGAGTGATATTTTGAGAAAACAGATGCCGATACTGATAGAAAAAACACTCGAAATTCTAGAGCATACGGGTGTAAGTGTTGCAAAAAAATCTGTAGGAAAAGATATAGACAATATTATTGATCTGTATAAATATCCTTCTACTGTTCAAGGTAGCTGAGAGTGCCTGTTCCTAGATCTGTAAAAATTCATATCAAGGGTCTGGTTCAAGGGGTGGGATTTCGTCCTTTTGTCTACAAATTGGCAGAAAAGTTTGGTGTGAAAGGGAATGTGCAAAATAGCGGAGAAGGTTTACTGATCAAGGCAGAGTCTCATGATCATGTAGTTGATCTTTTTATACAGGCTTTGAAGAAGGACTCACCGCCAATGAGTAAAATAGACCGTTTTGAACTACATGAGACACAATGGAAAGGTTTTGAAAGCTTCGATATTGTTCACAGTGCAACGGACCTAAAATCGACCGCTGTCTCACCCGATATGGGTATTTGTGAAAAGTGTATAGACGAACTTAAGGATCCGAACAACCGACGGTATAAGTACTGGGCTATCAATTGTACGGACTGCGGACCGCGCTATAGTATAACACATACGATTCCTTACGACCGTGTCAATACCTCTATGAAGAGTTTTCAGATGTGTCGGGCATGTGAAATGGAATATAATGATCCTCTTAGCCGACGTTATCATGCCCAGCCGATTAGCTGTTTCAAATGCGGACCCAGGCTTCGGCTTTTTGATGCAAAGGGGGTTGAACGTGCGGAAGATGAGGAAGCGCTGCATAGTGCTGTTCAAGGTTTAAAAGAGGGAAAGATCATCGCTGTTAAAGGTATCGGCGGATTTCATCTGATATGTGACGCGACAGATGATACCGCGGTACAAGAACTTCGAAGGCGCAAGCATAGACCGGATCAACCCTTTGCGGTTATGTTTAAGGATATGGAACATCTTCAAGCTAACGCTATTTTAACGGAGTACGAAAAAACCCAGGTTCTTTCCAAGGAGAAGCCTATTGTTTTAGTCCAGCCGAGAAAAGACAATAGTATCTCTTCTTCGGTGGCACCTTCTGTTAAACAGTTGGGGGTCTTTCTGCCTTATACACCCCTGCATATACGACTTTTTAATGATTTAGATATACCGCTGGTAGTGAGCAGTGCGAATTTGTCTAAAAGTCCGATATTTACCGATGCGAAAAGTTTTTTTGACTCTGTAGAAGCTATGGCAGACCTGATCTTGGATCATGATAGAAAAATTGTTAATGCGGTGGATGACAGTGTCGTTCAAGTCATTAATGATAGCTCAATGGTATTGCGTCATGGACGTGGCCTTTCGCCCCGTACAATAACACTGCCAAAAAAAATATCTAAGTCCATTCTATCACTTGGAGCAAATCAAAAAAGTATGATTGCCTTAGCTTTTGAAGATAAATTGGTTCTATCACCTTATATAGGTGACTTGGAGAGTCTTGAGAACTTTGAATATTTTGAACGCACGATTGAGACCTTTAAACGGTTTTATGATTTTGATCCTGATCTTATTATGCATGACCAACATCCTGAATATTTTACAAGCAGATGGGCTAAAGGACAAGACGTCACAACAGAAGCTCTGCAGCATCATCATACTCATATTTTAGCTTGTATGGCCGAAGAAGGACTTACTGAACCTGTTTTAGGCTTTTCGTTTGATGGAACAGGTTATGGAGAGGACGGTTCGATTTGGGGAGGAGAAGTAATGATTTCTGATCTCAAATGCTATGAACGTATAGCCAGCTTTCTCTCTTTTAGGTTGATCGGCGGAGATAAAGCGGTCAAAGAACCTCGGCGTATAGGGCTTGCTTTACTCTTTGAATGTTTTGATCTAAAAGATATCCTTGCGCTGGATAATCCAACAGTACAAGCTTTTTCAAAAGAAGAGATTATCGTGTTGCATAAGGTCTGGGAAAAAAAGATCAATGCCCCGCTTTGCTCTTCGGCAGGCAGGATGTTTGACGGAATCGCCAGTTTATGCGGTTTGGTACAGAAAATCAGTTATGAGGGTGAAAGCGGTATGCGACTTGAAGCCATGTATGTAGCATCATCCAAGGTTGATCCTTTTTCTTTCGAACTTTCAAGCGGTAGAATTGATTGGCGTGCAATGATCAAGGAAATTGTCAAAGAAGAGGATCCAAGAAGGATAATCGCAGGTTTTTATCATACAATGTTCAAGATAATCGACGAGTTGGCACAGCTACATACAGGACTCCCTCTTGTCCTAAGCGGCGGTGTTTTTCAAAATAAGACTTTGAGTGAGATGCTGTTAGCCCATTTTAAAGAGCAAGACCGTGTCTGTTTTATCCAAAAGAGTACACCGGTGAATGATGGCGGTATTGCACTGGGACAGGCTTGGTATGCGATACATAAGGAATAAGAGATGGATATAGGCATGATGATTGTTTTTTGGTACGGCGTCTTACATGCCTTTGGTCCGGATCATCTGACTGCTATAGCTAACTTTTCTATAGGAAAGAAGCGAAAAGAAGCGATGGCGGTTACTCTGTTTTTTGCTTTGGGACACGGGGTCATGCTCTTTATCTTTTCCAAGGTCTTGCAGCATTATGTTGTTTCTGCTGAACTTATGGCTTACGGAGATCTCATTGCCTCATCGCTTATCGTCTGTATGGGAGGATACATTCTGTATATGGTCTACGCTGACAAGGTTCACTTAAAACGTCATACTCATGCAGGAGACGAACATATACATATATGGCTTGGAGATCAGCATAATCACGAGAATAATAAAAGCAGGTTTTCAGCCTATACAGTAGGTATGTTAATGGGTGTAGGCGGGGTAAGGAATATGCTGATCAGCTTGGGTATGTTTGATACGGAACGGGTAGATTTGAACATTATCTTTGTCTTTGTTATCGGAGTGAGTGTAACCTTCGGTATTTTTGGAATAATTGTTTCTTTTATCAACAAAAGTATGTTAATGTCACAAAAACATCTTCGTCGTATTTTTATGACCTTGGGTACAGTGTCTGTACTTGTGGGTACGAATACGTTGATCGGATAAAGGATTTATATGTGCAAAGATTGTGGTTGTTCCATTACCGATCATGTACATCCCCATGAACACTCGCACACGCATCAAGCCGCACATGAGACACTTCATCATAATCCTCAGTTTAATGATACGAAGACGATAGATGTTATTAAAAAGATACTGAATAAAAATGATAACGAAGCCTTGCATAACAGAGCTCATTTTGATAAACACGGTGTTTTGGCGATCAATCTGATGAGTAGTCCCGGAAGTGGAAAAACGACATTGTTAGAGAAAATAGCCTGTATGGCCGACTTTAAATTTGGGGTGATTGAAGGAGATCTTGAGACCAGTCGTGACGCTGACCGTATCCGTGCGAAGGGCATTCCTGCTTATCAGATACAAACAGGCAGTGCCTGTCATCTTGATGCCTTTATGGTTCATAAAGGACTGCATGCTATGCCGCTTGAAGAGATGGATGTCTGTTTTATTGAAAATGTGGGGAATCTGGTTTGTCCTGCAAGTTATGATGTGGGATCGCACTTAAATATTGTCTTGGTGTCTGTACCTGAGGGCAGCGACAAGATTGAAAAGTATCCGGTTATGTTCAGGCAGGCTGATCTTATTTTGATCACTAAAACGGACCTGCTTCCTTATATCGAGTATGACCTTGAGCATGAAAAGGCCGAAGCCCGTAAGATAAAACCGAATGTGGATATCTTGGAGGTCAATATTAATGATGAATCAACGCTCATTAAGGTTATTGAGTGGATACAATTCAAACAAAAGATGAGAACCTAAAGTGTGCCTTTCTATCCCCTCTAAAGTAGTGAAAATTGATACACAAAAAAACAGCGCTCTTGTCGATACCATGGGTGTACAGCGTGAGGCAGGATTGGATCTGATGGAGGAGGGAAGTGTTGAAGAGGGAGACTATGTCTTGATCCATATCGGATTTATCATGAATAAGATTGATAAAGAAGATGCTTTGGCAAGTTTAAAAAGCTATCAGGAGATACTTGACTCAAATAAGATTGATAAAGAAGATGCTTTGGCAAGTTTAAAAAGCTATCAGGAGATACTTGACTCACTGGATGAGGACGAGCGAAAAAAACTTGTTCTTGAAGATGATAACTGTAGAAATAGAAGCAAGCCTTGAGTGAATTACGACTTAAAGATCTGTATGCAGGATTTCGTAATACTGACACCATATCTCTCTTGGCTAAACAGATTACAGAGGCTGCTGAAGAGTTAGATGAAGACCTAAATATTATGGAGGTATGCGGAGGGCATACCCATACTATTATGAAGTATGGTCTGTTACAACTGCTTCCAAAAAACATCTCCTTTGTCCATGGACCTGGCTGTCCGGTCTGTATCATGCCAAAAGAACGCATTGATCATGCTATAGCATTAGCGAATATGGATGATGCTATCTTAATTACCTTAGGCGATATGATACGGATTCCGGGATCGAAAAGCTCTTTATCTCTTCAACGTGCTCAAGGAAAAGATATCCGTCCACTATATACACCGATGGATGCAGTGAAGATCGCCCAAGAGAATCCGAAGAAAAAAGTAATCTTTTTTGCAATCGGTTTTGAGACGACGACTCCCATGACAGCAGCGCTCATCAAGACAATGCTTGAACAAAAGATTACGAATCTGTTCTTTCATATTAATCATGTTCTTGTTCCTCCGGCGATTGATGCGATTATGGCGGATGCAAAAGCAAGGGTAAATGCCTTTATCGGACCATCACATGTTAGTGTCATTAGTGGGACAAAGATATTTGAACAGGTGCCTGTGTCTTATAATACGCCCTTGGTCGTTTCCGGATTTGAACCTGTAGATGTTTTGCAGGGAATTTTGATGATAATAAAACAAAAGTTACAGGATAAAGCAGAAGTTCAGATCCAATATACCCGCAGCGTTACTGTAGAAGGAAACATCAAGGCACAAAAGATGATTAAGACCTATCTTCAGCCTCGAGAACATTTTCGTTGGCGCGGTATCGGGGATATACCCTTAAGTGCAATGCAACTCAAACCTGAATATGCAAGTTTTGATGCTGAAGTAGTCTTTTCAGAAGTCCTTCCAAACGAAGCTATAGATGATCATAAACTTTGTATCTGCGGTGCGATACTCAGAGGTCTGTCAACACCTATGGATTGCGAGGTCTTTGGCGGGGCATGTACGCCTAATACACCGCTGGGGAGCTGTATGGTCAGTTCAGAGGGTGCTTGCAATGCTTATTTTCGTTATGGGGGAATACGCTGATGAAAACAGTACAGCTTAGCCACGGAGGGGGTGGAGAGGAAGCAAATACACTTATTCATGATCTTTTTTATACGCATTTTAATAATGATATCTTGATCAAGGCAGAAGATGCGGCTGTTTTACAGGTAGAAAAAAAGATCGCATTTACCACAGATAGTTTTACTGTTACGCCTCTTTTTTTTAATGGTGGAGATATCGGAAAACTTGCTGTTGCAGGTACGGTAAATGATCTTGCTATGATGGGCGCACGGCCGCTATACTTGAGCGCGGCCTTTATAATAGAAGAGGGATTCGCATTTGATGAATTGCGATGTATCGTTGAAAGTATGGCTAAAGAGTTGAAGAAATCTGGAGCAAAGATCGTTTGTGGTGATACCAAGGTCGTACCTCGGGGAACGCTGGATAAAATATTTATCAATACTTCGGGTATAGGCGAGCTTATTCGAGAAAACATATCAGCACATAACCTGAATGAAGGTGATGTTATCATTTCTTCAGGTGATATCGGCCGTCACGGTGCGACGGTGTTGATGCACAGGGAAGGGTTTGATGTCAGTACGCAACTAAAAAGTGACTGTGAGACGCTTTGGCCGGCAGTTGAATCACTTATTCATGAAAATATCTCCATCAGCACTATGCGTGATGCTACGCGTGGAGGACTCTCTGCTGTACTGAATGAGTTGGCTGTGAGCAGCGGAGTCTGTATAGAGATAGAAGAGTCGGCTCTTGTGATCAGTGATGAAGTACAGGGTGTTTGTGAAATGTTTGGCTTTGAGGCGGTGGACTTTGCCAATGAAGGGACCTTTGTTCTTGCAGTGGCATCTCAACATGCTTCTTTCGCTGTAGAGATATTACGTATGTTTGGCTTTTGTAAAGATGCTGCCGTGATAGGCCGCGTCACACAGAAATATCCAAGGAAGGTTATACTCAATAGCAGTTATGGCAGCAGTAGGTTTCTTGATCTACCCAAGGGTGAACTTCTGCCCAGGATCTGTTGATGCACGAATATTCTATTATTCAAGCGCTTATGGATCAAGTCGAGACTATCGCTGATGAGAACAGTGCTGAGAAAGTGACGAAGGTCATACTCAAGATCGGTGTGATGAGCGGTGTTGAACCTCACCTGCTCGAAGTTGCTTTTAACACATTTAAAGAGAAAACGATCTGTGAAGAGGCTGAGCTAGTGATGAATATACAGCCTTTGAGTATTAGGTGTGGTCAGTGCCAGGAACAGAGTGAACTTAAAGCCATTGAATATTGTTGTCCAAAGTGCAGCAGTCTTGAGGTAGATGTCCTTGATGGGGAAGATATGTATCTGATGAGCTTAGAGATGTGTTAAGTAGTATATTCTAATCAAAATGCAAGTTCTACTTTGATAGAATTCCATCAATATTTCATCCCCAATAAAGGCCCATTATGAAGCGAGCTTTAATCAGTGTTAGCGACAAGACAAATATTGTTGAATTTGCCAAATCTTTAGTTGAACAAAATTTTGAGATCATCTCTACAGGTGGTACATTCAAGATGTTAAAAGAAGCAGGTGTATCTGCTATCGAGATTGATGAGGTGACAAAGTTTCCTGAGTGTTTTGAGGGACGTGTTAAGACGCTTAACCCTTTTGTACATGGTGGTATCTTACATAGACGTGACAAACAGTCTCACTTGGATCAGGCTAAAGAACTTGGGGTTGAAGCGATTGACCTTGTATGTGTAAACCTTTACCCTTTTAAAGAAACGATTGAGAAGACAGACAATTTTGATGATATCATTGAAAATATTGATATTGGCGGCCCGGCTATGGTACGTTCTGCAGCAAAGAACTTTGATTCGGTTTATATCGTAACGGATATTTCGGATTATTCAACTGTTCTGGATGCACTGGCTTCAAATGATGACAGCGTTGAGTTTAGACGCGACCTTATGATCAAAGCTTATGAACACACAGCAGCATATGACTCGATGATTGCAAACTATATGAACAAACGTTTTAATGATGGTTTTGGAGCGAAGCAGTTTATTGTCGGTGAAAAAGTAATGGACACACGTTATGGTGAAAACCCTCATCAAAAAGGTGCTCTTTACGAATTTGACAAATATTTTACAAATAACTTTAAGACGCTTAAGGGTGAGGCTTCATTTAACAACCTTAATGACCTTAATGGCGGTGTTAAAATTGCTGCTGCCTTTGGAAATGAAAATGCTATTGCTATAGTTAAGCATGGTAATCCATGTGGTTTCGCTATTCGTGACAACCTAGTAGAAGCGTATGAAGAAGCACTTAAATGTGATCCAGTTTCTGCCTTTGGTGGTGTTGTTTGTGTCAATGGTGTTGTTGACGCAGACCTTGCTGAGAAGATGAATGAGATCTTTTTAGAGGTTGTTATCGCAGGTCGTATCACAGAAGCTGCACAGGCTGTTTTTGAAAAGAAAAAACGTCTTAAGCTTTTTGAATACGGTGCGGACAGAATCGTTCTTTCAAATGATGTCCTTGATTTTAAACATGTTGACGGCGGATTTGTATTCCAAGATGCGGATAAGGTCAAAGATGATGAGGTTGCAAACTCTAAGCTTGTTACTGAACGTGGAGCAAGCGAGCAGGAGATGAAAGATGCTGAGATCGCCTGGAAAGTCGCTTCTTTAGTAAAATCTAACTGTGTAGTTTATGTTAAAAATTCAGCTATGGTAGCTGTAGGTATGGGAATGACTTCACGTGTTGATGCGAGCCAGTGTGCCTTGAAGAAAGCAAAAGCAATGGATCTTGATGTAACGGGTGCAGCACTTGCCTCGGAAGCCTTTTTCCCATTTAGAGACTCTATTGATGCCGCGGCTGAAGCCGGTGTCAAAACGGTTATCCAACCGGGCGGTTCTATTCGTGATGATGAAGTTATTCAAGCTGCAAATGAACACGGTATGGCACTTTACTTTTCGGGAATTCGTCACTTCCTACACTAAAAAAAGAGAGATGACCTTACCTCTCATCTTCTTTTAAGAATAGCTTTGTCCATTGTTGCTCTTTGGTTTACTTTAATGTATTATACTTTTAATAATAAGCCGAGAAAGAGGAGAGATGATGTTAAGAAAAATATTTATTCTATTATTACTGATTAACAGCGTAGTTTTCGCTTCAGATAATCTTACGGCGACTTATACGCAGGAGAAGACCTTCGATCCGGTGCTCTTTGCCGATAAAATCGAAGTTGCTGAGAACTTCTATCTTGATATCAATCTTTTTACAGCTATTTCTATGGTGGATGATACATTAATAAAAGAGCAGGCCTTACAAAAAAATAGTCCTGAAGAGACGCTTTTTACATTCTCGTATAAGTTTTAAATTATATAAATAACTGTTTGCACTGTATAGTCTCTAGGAGACAGTTTTTAAAGCCTTCTTGTGATATTTTAAGCTTTTGGGCAATCTCGTTTGCATTTTCTATTTTAAACTCTTCTACTGCGACGACAAGTTCTAAAAGCAGTCCCAATTCCCCGGTATGATCACTTATCGCTTTATGAATCTTCTCATCAACATTTAACTCATCTAAAATATTACCCAGCGGTACATGTACGATACAGTGCATCAAAGAGAGAAGGCCGACAAATGCAGCTTCATGATTACGTTTTGTATCCTGATGCAACTTATCCATCAATTCAAACATAAACTTAGAACGGGACGAAGCCATCTCTAAAAGGGGTGAGTTGACCTTGGCTGTGTTAGCATGTTCGCTTTTGGAATAGGCGATAAGCAGTAACCACTGTTTTAAGGGTACTTTTCCCAGTAGTGAGATGGCGTGTTTAATAGATTGGATATGACTCTTAAGATGGAGTTGTCCTGAGTTCATAAAGCGAAGAAGCTGAAGTGTGATATCGGCTTGACGCTCAAACTCATGGCTCAACTCTTCTAAGTCAATATCTTTGTCGAGTAGTTTAATCAGGTTAAATATCTTTTTATAGTGTGGATCCATTGCTTCTTTTTGGATTATTTTTGGTCGTGAGAAAAAATATCCTTGAAAAAGTTCACAGCCAAAATCTTTGTAGGTTTCAAACTCTTCTTCTGTTTCAACTTTCTCTGCGAGCAGTTTAAAGTCATATTTCTTAAACTCATCTATCTTTTGCTTCAATTTTTGTGTGTCGATGAGTTGTATATCAAGTTTTAAGATATCGATATAGGGAAAGATAGGAAGAAAGTTTTGGATAAAGTTGTCATTACAATGTGCATCATCCAAGGCAAAGTTGTATCCGAGCTCTTTAAGCTCTTTTATACGCTCAATTAAGGCTTCATTAACATTTACAGTCTCTAAAATTTCAATAATGAAACGCTCTTTGGGGATAGTAATAATCATAGGATCCAAAAGCATCTCTTCATCTACATTGATAAAAGCTTTTTTAGTATCTACGATATTGTTAATTCCAATATGATTTAAGGTGTTGACCAAGACACGTGTAGTGGCAAGGAGATTGTCTTCAAAAAGGGGAAGAACAGAGCCGTCTTCTTGAGCAGAACGGAAAAGAAGCTCATAGGCTAGAGTGTTTAAATCTCTGTCAACAATGGGCTGGCGCGCGATATATATATTTTGAGGCATCTTTTTTTTCCTTAAGACAACTATAGTAATTATTTATATTTTATTCATCATACACAAAAGACCTTTAGTCTTATATGAATAAAAGTATTGGCTATTTCCTTCTTAGAAATTAAACAGTGAAAACCTTGATTGACTTTGACTCAACCTTTGTGATAAAATTACTATAAATAATAAGAATATAGTTTTTGAGGTAAATAATGAGTAAGAGTTTATATGAGACTTTAGAAGTTGCATCATCTGCAACAGATGCAGAAATAAAAAAAGCCTATAGAAAACTGGCACGTCAGTATCATCCTGATGTGAATAAAGAGAGTGATGCAGAAGAGAAGTTTAAAGAGATTAATGCCGCGTATGAGATACTTAGCGATAAGAGCAAGCGGTCTCAATATGATATGCATGGAGATTCTATGTTTGGCGGACAGAACTTTCATGACTTTGCTCAAGGACAGGCCGGTGGTGCAGATCTTGATGAGATCCTTCGCGGTATGTTTGGTGGAGGCGGTGGCTTTGGCGGAGCAGGCGGTTTTGGCGGTGGTGGCTTCGGTGGCGGTTTTGGCCAGCAAAGTGTAAATCTTGATGTTGAATCAAACATCACTGTACCTTTTTCAGTTTCTGTTTTAGGCGGTAAACACTCTGTCTCTATGCAGGGCGAAAGCTTTGATATCAAGATACCCGCAGGTATCAAGAACGGTGAGAAACTTCGTGTCCGTGGCAAGGGAAAGGATATGGGGGCCCAAAAAGGTGACCTGTATCTTATTATTACTGTAGCAGGCAGTTCAGATTATGAGAGAGAAGGTGACGATCTGGTCAAAGCCTTTGATGTACCACTTAAATCGGCTCTTTTTGGCGGGAAAGTAAGTGTTGAGACCTTGGAAAAAGAGATCACGCTGAAGGTACCTCAAAATACAAAGAATGGACAACGTTTCCGTGTTAAAGAGATGGGTGTGACAAACCGTAAGAGCAAGGTACGCGGAAATCTTTATCTAAAGGCCAATATTGTTCTCCCTATTGTCGATGATTTAGATGAGGAGTTTTCGAAACTTTTACAAGAGAAACTGCCTGAAGGAGTTTAGATGCATCATTATGATGAGCCCGTCTATTTAAT
>Ga0316207_10004234_pt1 | contig 12591 bp, 7 predicted proteins | sample 6weekpyrite_MG_FD_204943 | JGI IMG/M metagenome (GOLD analysis project Ga0316207, IMG submission 204943) | Microbial mat bacterial communities from mineral coupon in-situ incubated in ocean water Damariscotta River, Maine, United States -... | ecosystem: Environmental > Aquatic > Marine >... | reverse complement strand
GCGTTTGATGTGATATTAGTGAACGCATTTTATGCACAAGGAATGTCAGAGCCCATTGTGTTGGTGCTATTGTGTAGTTTAGGCATTATCAGTATTTTTTCGTTTATGGTCATCTGGTCTAGTGTTTCAAAACAATGGGCCATTTCTATTCTACTATTTTGCTTCAGCTTAAGCGTATTGGTTGGTGTTAGTGCTGACGGTTTACATCAGAAATTTTATGTGCAATTAAAGCTAGATGAGTTTAAGCAACAAAGTTTTTTACCTCAGGAATTATCAGTCGATAACTTTGAATATCAGATTGAAAAACACGTATATAAGTCTTTTGAATTAACACCATATACTCAGTTTGACAATGCTGTTGTAAGCTCAGCAGCATTTTTTCCTAAACAAACAAATATCGTCGATGGTTTTGAGCGGCTAGAAGGTCCGGAACTCGGTCTAGTTAAAGGTTTTCAATACGATATTCGAGACTATACCGATCCTTTTTGGGTTGGGCGTGGAACAGCTAGCGGAGACTATAACAATGATGGTTGGCAAGACGTAATTTTCGGTTCAAATCAGGGATTTGTACTCTATCAAAATATTGGTGGAAAATTTAGTTTACAAAAAATCCCCATTAAAGAATTAAAAAAATACCAGGTTTTTGCTGTCGCTTTTGTTGATATGGATAATAATGGTTGGCTGGATATATTTTTTACGACATTTAGCCAAGGGAATTTCATCGTCCACAATCACGGGGGCCAATTTAATTTTAATAAGCCTGTTTCTGTGCCAAATCAAAACGGCTTGTTGACGGTAAGCCCAGCCTTTGCGGATTTTGATGGCAATGGTCTACTAGATATTGTAAACGGTAACATGGCATTAGGCGTCATCACAGGCTCTCATCATTTATCTGCCAAACGCAATAATTCATTGGTATTTAACGGGGGAGGGGAGTTTAAAGATGTTCCTCTGGAATCAAGCTCTGGCGAGACGATGTCAACACTAGTCTCTGATATCAATAACGACGGATTATTAGATATATACTTTGCCAATGACTTTATTGTGCCGGACAAAATCCTATTGGGCTCAGGTAAAGGTTTTAGCGCTGTTAATGGAACAAGTTTTATACCGTATACACCATTTTTCTCTATGAGTGCAGACAGTGGAGATATAGACAATGATCTTCAGTTGGATTTGTTAACTACAGGCACTACTGCCACAGCACATCATGTAGGAAAGGCTAATATAGATGGTGTCTCACCAGCTACATATACAGCATTTAAAGGTAATAGTGATACTTGTTTGGTTATTAATGATGAAAAATCACGAAGTCATTGTTTAAAAGTGAGAGAATCAAATTATATCGATATATTGGACCAAAAACGAAACATAGATTTTGAAAAATGTGATCAACAAGACGGCGAAACAAAACGACAAAGTTGCTTGTTGTCAGTGATGTGGCATTTGGTTACCCAAAATCCCGACATAGAAAACTGTAGTTCTTATTTTAAAAATGATGCTCGACTACAAACCGCATGTAATACACTTAAACTTCAAAGCAAGCGTTATTCTCAAATTGATTTAAGATCAGCAATACCTCAAGACGATAAAAATAGGCTTTACCGATTTGATGAAGCAACTAAATCCACAAAAACTATGCTCGGTTTTAACCACCCTGGTGGATGGACTTGGAATAGTAGGATTGTTGATCTCGATAATGATGGTTACCAAGATGTTTTTAATGTGGAAGGCGCCGTGCGAAAAAGTGGATACGGCTGGAATGTCTTCATGAAAAACAAAAACGGTAAAGACTTTGAACAAAAGCAGTTTAGCAAAAACCTAACTTCAGACTTCGGATTGTTTTCTTATACTTTAATCGATATGGATAATGATGGTGATCTAGATATCATAGGTAACTCAGCCGAGGGTCCTATCCAAGTTTATCGAAACCACACTTCTCTTCACCATAATAGTGTTGCAATAAGTCTTAAAGATCAGTTGGGCAACGACAACAGTATTGGCGCAAAAATTTATATTTACTACGATAATAATCGCCAACATCAAATGCGGGAGATCAAAGCAAGTGGGGGATACATGAGCTTCGATCCGACTATTGCGTATTTTGGAATAGGTGAGTCAGAAGAAATCAATCGAATTAAAATTGTGTGGCCAAATAAAAAAATTAGTAACTATGAAAAAAATCTTCCCGCAAATCGTTTTTATAAATTAACGCGTATTAAATAATTTAACTTCTACTCGAAGCTCATATCAGTGCAGCTAATGTGTTTTTAAATTGAGGGGTTTAGTTTATTGTCTGTCTCATTTGGACGACACAATTTTTGTCTTTGCATTACTTTGTATTATTAAAACATCATTCATTCAATGAAAAATATTCTTAATCCTCCTTTTTATCTTTTGTTTCTATAAAGTTAGCGATTTATAGTCTATAAATAGTGAGTACCAGGGCAAATTTGGATAACTTATTGCTTTGTTACTTTTCGAGAGTTATGTTTGAATATTCTATTCAGTCGAAGAGGTACGTTTTTTGTTTTGCAGATTACTACTGGATAGATTTGATATTTTTATATGACTTTGGAAGTCGAATTTTAAAATGATAGGGAGATTGTTAATGAATAGGAAATATGTTTTAACTATTGCGGTACTTTGTACCGTGCTTATTGAACCCATACAAGCTTTTGCAGATATAAAGCTTGGTGTTTTCCCACGTCGTCCTGCAGACGTGACACAGAAAACATTTCAACCGCTAGCAGAACAGATGAGTAAAGAATTGGGTGAGACAGTACAAGTCATTGTGCCGCCAAATTTTAAAGAATTTTGGAAAGGCGTAGAAAACAAAGAATACGATATTGTTCATTATAACCAGTACCACTATGTTAAAAGTAACAAGGAATACGGTTATCGAGTGATTGTTGCTAATGAAGAGTTTGGCAACAAGAGCATTGCGGGCGCTCTGATTGTTCGAAAAGATAGTGGTATCAATAGTGTCAGCGATTTAAAAGGTAAGACAATATTGTTTGGTGGCGGAAAAAAAGCGATGGGTAGTTATATTGCGCCTACTGCCATTTTACAAAAAGCAGGGTTGAAAGAGGGTATTGATTACAAGGTTAAATTTGCTAAGAACCCACCTAGTGCAGTTGTTGGTGTATACAAAAAACAAGCAGATGTTGCGGCTTCTGGTAATGTCATTTTAAAAATTAAGGGTGTTACTAAAAAGATTGATACAAGTGAAATGAAGATACTTGCGGAAAGCGACTCGTTCATTCATCTCCCTTGGGCTGTTAAAGATAGTTTGAGCCCTGAAAAAACAGATAAACTCCAATCTTTTATGTTATCTCTTGGCGATAGCAAAGAAGGTAAATTAATTTTAAAAGCGGCAAAAGTCACCGGGTTTCAAAAAGTAAGTGATGATGACTTTTCTGTCGTTCGTGATATCGCAGCGAATGTTGAGTTACTAAACAAACAATTTGCATCAGACCAATAATAATAGTCGGTTATCTGGTTGGTTGATGATTTGTGTTGATCAACCAGATATCCCTCATTTATTACCTATTTTAAGTGTAAAATATTATCGTTTAAAAATGGCGAGTGTTTTAGAAGCCAATTATTGTTTCCAGTAATCTGGATGAATATGTATAGAGTTGTTGTCGTCAGATAACCAAATATCACCATCTTGAATGCTGCACTGTAACTGCATATTGCGGTTACAAAGCTTTTCTAAATCCTTGGAAATATCATCTGGAATATGTATTACTTGTAAATTATTAAAGCGGTCTAACTTATTCTCAATCTGTTGCCACCAAACCGCTGCACTTTTGCTTTGGAAGGTATATAAACATACCTTTTCTGCGCGGTTACACGCTTTACGTATGCGCTTTTCATCAAGCTGTCCCAAATCAATCCAAAGCTCAATGTCCTCAGTAAGATTGCGTTGCCAGAGATCAGGTTCATCTTCGGTACTTAACCCTTTTGTGAATTGAAGGTTTTCGTGTGCATTCATCGCAAATGCCAGGATACGAACCATGAGTCTTTCGTTAGTTTCGGAGGGGTGCCTGGCCAAGGTCAGGCTAAAGTTATTGTAATAATGTCTATCCATGTCTGAGATTTGCAGCTCAGCTTTGAAAACGGTTGCTTTAATCGCCATAAATTAATTGCTAAGCCTTTTTGTTTTGTAGCTAACAGAATTATACATCAATATTTGTGACATTCATTCCTTCGTTGTCATTTTTGTGTAGGCAACTGTTGGGATTTCCTAGCTATCCATCCCTACAAAAAATTATTATTGCATCAATGCTTTTTACTCTTAGACTTGTGTTCTTTGTGTTCTTTGTGTTCTTTGTGTTCTTTGTGTTCTTTGTGTTTATTGCGGGATATATGGTGTTTTTTACGGTTGTGCGGTACAGTGACTTCACTACTGTGGGTACTAGTGTTACCAGTGAAATCTGTCATACTGATATTAATGTTATAGGTATGGTCTTCATGATGCGTGTGAGATTTTTCTGCTCTTACCCAAATCTCCCATTCACCATTAGTTTCAATAATTTCCCAGTTTTTATGTTTTTTTCTATGCATGTGCTCATAGTTGCTGGTAATTTCGATATTAACATGCGGGTTGCCATCCAAAAGGTCAGAAACATTTCTCAAAGTACCAACATGTTTCATTTTATGATTTGGCGGCCAAATCTCTTCTTTTTCGACAGAGTATTCGAAAGATGGCGCGGTGGTATCAATAACGGTTACAAGCTGGTTCGTTGTAGCGACATTTTTGTTTGCATCTGTTGCTGTCCAGATCACATTGTGTGTACCTAATGGGAATACAGGAGGAGCATTGTTTTCTATTGTGACTGCAAAGATATCATTGGCAGTTGCTTCGCCTAGAAATATTGGTGTTAGTGGGCCTGTTGCTTCCATAGTAATATTAGCAGGACCCTGAAGTGATGGTTTGGTTGTGTCGACTACCGTAACTATTATCGTATCGATAGCACTATTTCCGCTGATATCAGTCGCTTTTGCTCTAATGGTGTTTTGCCCAAGTGGATAATGGTCTTTAATCGGTGAGATATCAATTTTTAGATCACCACAATCACAGATATCTGTGGCTTTGTAATTCACTGTAAAAGGAGCCCCTGAAAGAGCAATGGCTTCTAGTGTTACATCATTGCCGGCACTAACTACCGGTGGTGTGGTGTCCACAATGGTAATTGTTTGTTTGGCGGTTTTTGTGTTGCCATTAACATCTGATGCGGTCCATGTAACGATGGTATCTCCTAGGGGGAAAGAAAGTGGCGCATCGTGGCTTACATTCGTAGAAAAAATATCTTTTGCACTAGCAACTCCTATATCAACTGATGTTAATCTGCTAGTTGCTTCAACGATTAAATCTAATGGTGGGGTTATTTCTGGTGAAGTGGAATCCACTACAGTAACAGTTTGTGTCGCAGTGCTTTTGTTACCATTTTTATCAATTGCCGTCCATATTATGTGTGTAACACCTAATGGAAACGTTTCCGGTGCATTGTGGTTAATTGTTACCGGAAAGATATCCGTAGCCGTTGCGTAACCATAGTCAACTTGGCTTTGTCTATCATTAGCTTCTACAGTCATATTTGCAGGAATGTTCAGTACAGGAGATATTGTGTCTACGACAGTAACTGTTTGTGTCGCAGTGCTTTTGTTACCATTTTTATCGTTTGCCGTCCATATTATGTGCGTAACCCCTAATGGAAACGTTTCCGGTGCATTGTGGTTAACTGTTACCGGAAAGATATCCGTAGCCGTTGCGTAACCAAAATCAATTTGGCTTTGTATATCATTAGCCTCCACTGTTATATTGTTTGGAATGCTCAGTTCAGGTGCGATTGTATCTGATACAGTAATAGTCTGCGTTGCGGTAGTCTTGTTTTGGTTGGCATCAATCGCTGTCCATGTTACTTGTGTAGTGCCAAGTCCGAATAGCTCCGGTGCGTCATTGCTAAGCTCAACTTTAAATATATCGCTAGCGTTTGCGCTGCCAATGTCTACGATACTTAATACTCCATTGGCTTCAACTTGGATATTATTCGGGATGTTGAGTATTGGCATTGTAGAATCTATTACAGTGACATTTTGTGTACCACTGCTAGTATTGTCATTGGAGTCTGTCGCCGTCCAAATTATTTGGTGATCTCCCAATTGGAATGTATTAGGTGCATTATTTTTTATTGAGACAGGGAATATGTCTGTTGCTGTCGCCATTTCTAAGTTAATAAGACTTTGTAAACCATTTGCTTCCACAGTGATGTCTGTAGGAATAGTTATTTTGGGTGGCATCGTATCTTTCACCGTGATTTGAGTATTCGCGGTGCTAGAATTGCTGCTATTATCTGTTGCTAGAATTGTAACCTTGGTTGTGCCTAAAGGATAATAATCCAGTTGTGGCGTAATGCTTATACTAATATCGCCACAATTAATACAGCTATCTGTAGCACTGTATTTAACATTATACTGCGCACCCATAATTGAAGTTGCTTCCAAGTTTATATTATTATCTGCAGTGAGTGTTGGGGGCGTTGTATCAATTACGTTAATTCTTTGTGTGCCAGTACTTTGATTACCACTGGTGTCTTTTGCTATCCAAGTAACATTTGTTTTACCTAATGGAAACAGAGAGGGGGCATTGTTGCTCAGGGAGTCTAAAAACAAATCTTCAGCAATAGCATTACCAATATTTACAGCCATATTTAAGCTTGTTGCCTCAACAGTTTTGTTCAAGGGTAATGTTAGTTTTGGTGCTATTGTGTCCACCACGTTAACCGTTGTAGTTTTACTGGTAATATTCCCCATAACATCGCTGGCAGTAATGTTAACTTTGGTTGAGCCCAGCGGGTATACACTTAGCGTAGGTGATATTTTAACATTGCTGAGTAAACAATTGTCTGTCGCTGTATAAGGAATAGTATAACTAGTGCCGGAAGTCGAGTTGGCTTCTAGGGAGAAAACAGTTTTAACTGAGGCCTTTGGGTTAATGTTGTCTGCTACATACACCGAAATATCTTGATTAGTTATTCCATTTTTACCATCGTTTACTGTTAAGATAATGTCATGACTACCTGGTCCCAGGAATACATCAACTATTTCACCATGAACCGTACCAAAACTGCCACTCCATGTAAAAGTTAATTTATCTTTATCCAAATCACTTGAGTCAGTCGCATCAAGTGTAATAGTTACACCACCGTTGGAACATACTTGATTATCAATAGGAGATGCTTTAGCAATGGGAGCAATATTAGGTGGAGGGTCAAGCAAACGAAGATACACGTCCATTTGTTTGTTGGTGTCTATTTCCGTTAAACTGCTTGATGTCGCAAATAAAGCATTAGTGCCATTAAAATTTATAGAAAAAACATTGTCAATGTTGTTGTCGATTTGTTTGCCTGAGTTGGACACACTGGCGAGTGTAATTGTTTCTAAATAACGGTCAAAAATAAATAAATCATTTTGCCCATTAATATCATTTGCTACCAAGTTATTGGCACTGGAGTAAAACGCTACAAATCGACCGTTACCACTTAATTGTGGATAAAAGCTTGGACCATTGCTTTGTTCAATAGAAGATTGGATACGTTGTGTTTTTTTAGTTGTCTTATCATAGATAAATATGTCGATTTGACCGTTAGTGTCATTATTTACGATATTATCTGCCAAAGAAATGAATGCAAGGACATCGCCGTCATCACTAATACTGACTTGACCACTATGTCCTTGAGGCAGTTTACCATCATGTGAAAATGCAATACGCTCCAATGCTTTCAAATGTCTGTCATATACATAGATATCATATTGATTGTTCGCTGGTTGGTTATCAAGGTTGTTGGCAATTGAACTAAAAGCTACATAACGTCCATTACCACTAATTACAGGTAAAAAACTATCGCCGTCTCCGGGTGTGCCAATGTTATTTGCACTAATTAACTCTATTGAACCAGTTTGCATATCCTTGACAAATACATTACGTTTTCCATTAGTGTTGGCTGGGGCTAGGTTTCTGGCTAAACTTGAAAATGCAATAAAACGTCCATCGAAACTCACAGTAGCTTCAGTACTTTCTCCATTGGATTGAAGACCGTTACCGTCACTACTTACCATTTGTGTAGTTTGACTTTCCGTGTCGTACAAGAAAATATCGGTGGTGTTGTTTGTATCGTCATTGATTAGATTATCTGCTAAAGAATAATAGACAACATAACGACCATTACCACTAATTTTGGGATTAAAACTTATACTATTAGCAGCAGTACCATTGCTGTGAGCACTGACTCGTTGTGTGATGTTTTGTGCCAAATTTTTAAAGTAGATATGCTGAATATTGGCATTATCCCCAACTAGTGCGCCAGAGTTAGATGTAAACGCAATAGCCTCGCCACTATAACTTACCGATGGTTGATTACTAGTTCCCAACAGTACGTGACCATTTGCCGTGCTAAGCAGTTTAGTATCAGCCGCACTAGCAGTATTAGTAGCCATAAATACACAAAGCGCTACAGAGCGAAGTTTGAATCTTGCGGAGGTCATAGATTTACCCCTCCATGACTGTAAACGGGCATCTCGATATTCTGTCCATTCTGCTGCTTGGCTTTTATGACAAAGAATACAGGCATACCAGAGTTGAAATACTCTACCGAAAGTGATGTATCAACTGTCCAATGGATAACAGCTTGGCCCATGGCGGGAAGGTTGCCGACATTTACCAGCTTACTTCGGAGGGGGCTAGAAAATTCGTTGCCAGAAGGCATTAGCTTTACTCGATGAAAGTCTTTTAAACTGGCATTATCAATAGTCAGCAAGAAGCTAATCGTTTGATAATCTCCGGACTGGTAAGCATCAATTACTGAATGACTTAGCTTAATTTGTCCTTCTGCAAAAACCAATGAACTTGAAAAACAAGTCAGCAAGGTAAAAAGCAGCGAAATTATCTTATTTCTCGTCATACACTAACTCCTCGTAGGGTTTAACTACTTAGTTCGCTTCATTTGTTGCACTAACGCTTAATGTAATATCACCACTTATAGAATCTACGCCTGTTGTCATGTTGTAAGATATATTTGCATCTGAAGGTGCGCCAATTGTTACTTCTGCATCTCCACTCAAATTACCGGATAATGAGCCATTTCCAGTTTGTGAGCTGAAAGCATCTGCTGCCGAGACATGTAAGTCACCAGTAAAATTACCCTCGCTATCAATTGTCATGGCCGAAGTCGAAGTACCAGTCCAATCCAAATTGTTATAATTCGCTTGAATGTTTGCTGTAGCGCTAGGATTTACGAAATTGACATGTAGATTGGTGGTTGTTGTATCGAGGATTAATCCATCAGTACTTGCGTGACTCACTACGCTATAGGACGCTTCACCAGTTGATGGGAGTGTAAATACTGGCTCTGTAATTTCGGTTAGTGTCGTATCATCAATAAGATTTTTACCATCAGCCGTTTCAAGGTTAATTGCAACCTGTGTTTGTTGCGTTTCTTCAGTACTTGATTCTGAAACTAACGCTGAATCGCCGTTGTCAGTGGTGCTTGTATCTGCTACGTCTTCTTGACGAGAAGATTCGGTATGCGCAAATAGCAAATCACCGGGAGAAGCATCTAGTTGGCTTGGTTCCATATTTTGATCTTGTATGTATCCAAAATCTCCCGGTAGAACATCAACTTCACCGTTGTCATTGCTTAATACAACGGCACCATCCATAACGCCAACGTAAAGTCCGTTAGAGGTTTCTCCGCAATCCGATGCACATAAACGAGCACTAAAGTCGGTTCCACGTATTCCAATGGTACCTATCAATGTATCGACACCAAAAGCAGATTTGTTCTCTTTGCCTATTAAACCCGTGATCGAACGAATCCCACCTTTGATTAATTTGAAATAGCTTTTGTCTAGATTTACATCTTTTTCGTAAAGATAATCTTCAATTTTAAAACGACTACTAGGTCGTATGGCTAAAAGGGTACCATCAGTCATCCGTAATTGAATTTGACTGTTATGATTAGTAACAATAGTGTCACCGTTATTGACTTCACCGCCACGACGTATTCTTTGTTCATCGCCAGTTTCGTTTACTAGGTTAACTTTACCTAAAACAAACAAGGCCTTACCTGCAGCAGACCAAGCGGTGCCAGGTAATATAAACAGTGTAGAAATAGCTGCAACCATTACTAATAATGTTATCTTTCTCGTAATCATGGGCCACCTCCTTAAATTAATTGGTGACTTACTACTAGGTTTATCTGAGTACGCTCAAAATCATATAAATCAACACTAGATTGATTTCTTGCATAACTCAGTACAGGGCTCACTTTCCATTTGGAAAAGAGTTTCATATTAATCTTTAGGTTTGCACCCATATTATTTTCAATTCTTTCTTGTCCATAAAAGCGTGAATTATATTTAGAGTTCATATAATTTACGTTGGCTACAACGTTAACTTTGTTGTATCGATTTTGAAGGATTATTCCAGCTTGTGCGCCAGTGTAAGTACGGTTATAAGGGGAGCTTGAATCTAAAGGAAGATCTTTACCAGCTATTGCAGATAGTGTCGTTACCAGTAAGTCTTTAGTACTGGTTCGTGTTGTAAAACGATGCTGAAGTCCAGTATTTAGTTGATCAGTATCTTTTATATCAAATGCTTTTACATAATCAGTTCTTCCGTACTTCAATAATACAGAGAATTGGTTCTTTTTACCGACAATATGTCGATGAGTGAATAAAGTTCCAAGTTGAGTATTATTATTTTGTTGTCCGACATCAGTTTTTCTAGCAAAAAAACTAATTTTATCTGTTATGTGTTTTCGGAACTTATAGTTTAAGCCGGCGTTAATGGATGTAGCAGTTAGATTGGCAAAACTGGCTTCGCTAAAGTCTTGTTTGAAATAGTCGGCACCGATATTTATTGTCAATTTATTGGTAATTTGATTCGAGTACTTAGCAATAATATTCCCCATGGTAGATGAAGAAGAGATTGCTTTGCTGTTTTCTGAAAGTATAAAGCCTAGAAAAGAGTCATTATCTGTAGCACTGTTAACGTTTGTATCACTACCCAGGCCTGCCTTTAGCAACAATTTAAAATTGGATTTATTTGGATTTTGCAAATTTTCGAGAAATATTCTGCTGAGTTTTTTAAATTTAGTATTTCGAGAAGCATGTGCAATATACGAAAGCTCTTTTCTCGCTTGACGTATTTCACCTTGTTTAATATAAGCTTTGGCTAAAGTAAAGCGCGCTCCATCTTCCTTTGGAGATACTAAAACTACGCGTTCGAGAGCGAATATCGCGAGGTTAGCTTGGTCGTTGGCGTAGGCCGCACGACCTAACAAAATATCATAGGCTAATTCGCCAGCATGTTGCTCCATTTTTGGTTCAAGAATGGCGAGCGCTTTATCGGCTTGATTGTTATCCAGAGACAATGCAGCAGACTGCATCCAAGATTCATCATTGGCATGACAGAATAGTGGGATGCTGATCGTGATAGCAGTGATTAATTGTCTAATGTTATACATAACTAGAATTTAGTAACCCCGTGCGTGATTGGGGTACACTGTATAATCTAGCTCACAAAAAAAATGAGAGCTGGTTCACATTAGATTCGGGATAGCTGAAAAACCGTGATGTAGTTTACATTTTATCGCAGTACACTTTTTTCGAAATAGATGAAGATAGTAGGCAGAAAGGCAAATGTTAGGTTAATAGCAAGTATCAATACTTAAAATTGAGAATGTTTTCGTGTTTTTTCAGATCCTGAATTTAACGGCAAAGAGTCTGGTGAGTTATCCATAGGAAGGCTTGATGGCTATAATTGACCTTTGGAATGACGCGCCATAATTGGTTTCAGTATGTTCGAATACGTCCCCATCTCGCCATTTTGGGTGTAATACATCTATGCAATGGCGATCAAACCGCATTATTTATTTACCATATATTTCCGTATAGTGAAATATGGGCTTTATATATTATCTTAGTTAGTCGATAATTAACTAAGTCTCTTTATTGGCAACGCCATGCGCATACGTCAAAAATATACTCTCACCTTAATTTGCCTTGCACTGATTCCATTGCTTGCCGGGATGATTTATGTGTTGATCGAGGGACGAAAGCAAACCACAGAACTAAGCCTCGAAAGCGTTCAAAATAAAATGGCAAATGCCGCCCAATCCTTAGGCTCGTTCTTCAATGCTCGCAAAAGTGAAATTGCGGTTTATGCTGAGATGCCTCTGTTGCAAAGTATGGACTTTCAGGAAATACGACCATTCCTAATGCGTGAGCTTGATCGGCATGAGGGAATATATGAGAAATTCATACTGGGTACGCCAGAAGGCCATTTCTATAACACCGCAGGTGGCAATCCTCATAAGAAAATGTTGCGCACATTTAATGATAAGTCTCCTGATGCCAAACCAAAATCAATTTCTAAACGCGATTATTGGCAAGCTACAACGGGGAAAAATATAAATAACGAGAAAGTTACTATTGTTTCTAATCCTATGATTTCTTATACAACGGGTGCTAAGCAAATTGTTATAGCATCAACTATAAGGGCTAACGGAAAAACTACTGGAA
>Ga0316207_10004233_pt1 | contig 12591 bp, 17 predicted proteins | sample 6weekpyrite_MG_FD_204943 | JGI IMG/M metagenome (GOLD analysis project Ga0316207, IMG submission 204943) | Microbial mat bacterial communities from mineral coupon in-situ incubated in ocean water Damariscotta River, Maine, United States -... | ecosystem: Environmental > Aquatic > Marine >... | reverse complement strand
AATTGGAAATAGTTTTTGAATAGAATAATTCTTACTTTCATAGTTATTATCTCTATATATTTTGGAGGTGCAGCAATTGGTCTTAAGTATTTTTTACCGGAAATTGTCTTTAAAGAAATAGCAGATGTAAAGTCAAGTGAGACAAGTCGTATGCTGATATCTTTTGAAGATAATCAGGTTCTTATTAGGCAGTATGGTAGTAATTTAACGCCGAAATGTATAATTTTCTTTCCAGGACAGCACGGTGGAATATTGAGGTATGAATCGGAGATATTTACACAAGTCACCGATCAAGGCATAACAGTTTATTCATTGTCATACCCAGGATTTGAAGGTGCGGGAGGAAAATCTAATTTAGATAATATTAAATCATCTTCATTAACTGCTGTAAAATATATTAATCAAAATACATCATGCAAAACAAGTGGCGCTATTTATGTTGGTCGCTCTCTTGGCGCATCTGTGGCATTGATAGTCGCTGAAACATTAAAACCCAAAGGAATTTTACTAGACTCCGTAGCACTTTCCCTATCCAGAGCAATACGAGTAAGATTTCAAAGTAACGTATTTACCAGTTTGTTCAATATACTTCCTGTAGAATCATTGATAGGTCAAGACATAGCGATTACAAATTCTTTGAGACAATTGGAAGATCTCCCTATTGTTGTATTTCAAGGAGAAAAAGATGTGATTACACCGATCTCAGATATAGAGTCATCCTTAGCAAAATTTGATAATATTGCTTTATATTCGGTGTTAAATGGTGAACATGTAAACACTCATCTATTAGCAGGTTTTCAGTATTTTGACGAATTGCTCAGATTAACGAGCCATATTGATAATAAACACACAGATTAATAAGACCGATGACCTATATTTTAAAAAAATACTTATTCTAAACGTTATAATTACAATAATTAAAAAGAAAAATTATGAGATTAATTATTTTATTAGTAATATTTTAATTTTCTTTAGAGAACAATGAAATTAAATCTGACAACAAATAACAAAGGCTCTCAAACGGACCAGATGCTGAGTTACTTACTATGACAGTAAATTCTATGGGATCGCAGCAACTTTGAACAGCATACGGAGTTGCTGGCAACAGCTAGTGCCCATATCGCCATTCATTTAAAGGAGAGCCTTGTATGCAGCTGATTGGTCATTACCGCAATGCCGGCTACGAAGCAACTGCTGATGCTGTCATGGATTTCTTTGAGCGGCGTCAGGATCTGCAGCGGCCAGGTGTAGCATTTGGTTCATGCGGCAATGACGCGAAACCTGCCAAAATCTCAACTGACATTAGCCTCGTGGCACTCAGCCGTTCTGACCCCGAGTCATTCGCTCTATCAGATTTGATCATGCGTGGTGTATCGGCAGGCTTGGAGCAATATCTGAAAGACCGGCCTTTATTCCGCGAGGTCTGCCCAGATCAGGAGTTGTTTGTGATGCCGTTGTTTAATCTACAGCATTACGCTCCTGGCGAGGGATTCCGGCAGTGGCACTGCGACTGGACGATGGGTGACGACGCCACCGAGCCGGTGCACCGCGTACTGGCCTGGATCCTCTATTGCGATTCAGTGGATGAGGCCGGTACGGAATTCCACTGGCAACAGCATCATGAGGAGGCGGAGCGGGGCAAGCTGGTGATCTTTCCGGCATCTCCCACGCACATTCATCGTGGTAGAGTGAATAACACGCTCAGTAAGACGATTGCCACGGGCTGGATTAATGCTGGGTCGCGTGAGGATTTCTTAAAGCGTCTGGCTAGCTCATGAAATTTTCTCATTGCAGAAAAGCATCAGCATGAGGATTTAGCATAAGATTTCTAGGTGTATACTTCGAGCCGCTACAGCGCATTGCTTGTTCGTGCTCTTGTAGTCTGTTATGCCAGGAGTTTTAAACTGCATGCAACACCAAGAAATTAGGAATAACTATGCAACCAACAGTTGTTACGTGGATACTCGTTATATTTGGTGCAATCACATTGGCGCCACTCCTATTGGCCCAACTAGTCATATTAGTAAAGCCAAACAGTCAAAAGGCAAAAGATATTCTTGTTGCCAAAGGTGAAGACTGGCGCGACAAAACACACTTTCGATCTGCTCTGGGATTTGCTTGGGCGGATTGGTTGCTTGTTGCCCCTCTGGTAATGTCGGGAAGCGTTGGTGTGATATTAGGGCACGCTTGGGGGTATGTGCTTTGGGGTGCAGCTGGATCCATTTCGCTTTATATCAATATCGTATTGTGGTTCATGGAGAAGGAATACGTTTATCCTTCTCGTGGCGCGCTTGCTTATTACACCTATTATTGGGGTTTCTTTGTCTATTGGGGTGCGCTCGCCTTAGCTTACTCAGTTATGCGTCTTAGTGGTATAGAACTCTAAATCTGATATATCGATAGCCAGTGATATTTAGAAAATATCTTTGAAACGGGTGATAGTGTTTATTCTAACATACTATAAACTCTGAAGAATTGACGCTTAACACCCACTAGTTTTATCACTAGTGGGTGTATTTATTTTTTATTCTCCAGTTGAAGCTTCTGCTGGGTCAGTGTAAAAAAAGACTTTTGGGCTACCAAGGCCAGCAGCAACAGAAGCTGAAGTCATGCGAGTCGCTTCCGTATGACACTTAACTTGGTTAGTGCCGCTAAGCGTAATACGAATAACACTAGTACTAGTTAGTGAACTAGCATATTCTGCTAGTGATATTTCACCTTCCTGCTCAGTCGCATCTGCTGTATATGAAAAAGTTACGGGCACGCCTTGGTTTGTACCATCTACATCCACCGTCGCTGTTGCCGAAAAATCCGCATAACCTCGATCTGTTACATCGTTATGAGTGACAAAGAATTTTACACGCATAGATTTAGAAGTTTGAAGCTTCTCAAGCTCACTGGCAGAAACGGTAGCTAAGTCGAGCGTAAACACCTCATTGATAGATTTACTGGTATCACTCGTTGGATTGCTTTCCATAGGTGGAACATCTTTACAAAAAGCACCAACACGACTTGAAGTAGAAGTGTCTCGGTCTTTAGTCATATAAAGTGAAGACTCTTCGTAAGTTCCATCTATAGGTGGGAGGTCTGCATTAAATGCCTCAAAGGTTTCGACTTCAGTATGCAGTGCCGTTAAAAGGTGAGTGGTGTTATGTACTTTAATTGCCTGACGATTTAAACGAGTTAACGAGAAATTTCCCGCACAGCTAACAGGTTGTCCTTGAAGAGCTGAGTCTGTGGAGCTAGCGAGTAAGTCAACTTCTCCATCGTCCTCCTGTCCTTCTGCTGGTGCGGTGTCTTGACAAGTCGCTAAGCCCGCATCCGTACAATTTTTATAATGGGTAATTGATGGATCAGAACCACCAACATCTAAGCAATAAACTGCATTGGCAATTTTAGCATCAAATTCTCCGGTGTATGTTTCACCATCGTCATCGACATAACGAATATTTCCTGTACCTGTGGTGCCGTCATCGCCTTCGTAACAGGAGCCATAATAATTCTGATTTTGTGAAATAAACATATATTGATCATTTGTAATCAGTTGAGCGTCACAACCTTCGATTAATCCAAATCCGGTTGCGGTGAGCTCGATGGTGTTGGTGGCTGTTGTTGATTTTATGTGGACAACGCCAGTGGTTCCATCATAAGTGACACCACCTGCATCAGCTGGCCCAAGTGTTTGAACGAAACCTGAAGACCACTCCACTGGTCCCGTGCCAAAGGTAAGCCATACATCGACGTTATCATCAGAATCAATTGCAGCAATCATACCCCGAGAATTATCACCGCCTTCATAAATGTAAGTTGTACCATCTTTGATACCGAAGGCTCGAGCCGCATTTTCACCGTTATTATCAACCATCTGATCGATACAACTTAAGTGATAGGCGGTGTCCATATCGAAAGTTTCTCCATCATCAAAGGTATAGCTACCTGATTTCGAAATTAAATTGTATGCATTGTAGGTGGTTGATTGAATAGTTCCACCTGTACTATTGTTGGGGTCTGCACACGGCACATAGGAATTTTCGGCTCGTGCTTTATACCCTTCGATAGCACCATCAACATCTGAGAGAACTCTGCGTAGTTCCGTTGAACTTTGCGAGAAATAACGACCCTTTACATCAACACCTGCTTTACATGCGTTGTTTCGATTCTCGGCTTCATCATCCCACTCTTCATTTGTGATACCCAGGGTTGAAAGCACCTCACTACGACAATCATCATATGTAGCCGCCTGATGAGTTTTGCCAGAGGTTGCAGTGGCTTGAAAAGCCGGTGGGGTATTCGCTTCAACAGGTGGGTTGGCTTTACCTACATTAAGTACTGAAGCATTTAATCCATTTCCAGTGCTTCCACCAGTGTCTTCTGAATCATCATTACAGGAAACTAGCGTAGATATTGACACCAAAACGGTTACATAAAGTCCAATTTTCATTTTTTCTTCCTTAAGGGCTGTATACTCGGCGTTAATCGGATATATGCTTATAAAACTTAAATGGATAATAAGTGTTCGTATTTGCTCAGAGTTGAGGATTTGAAGGGGATAACATACCTGAGTAGACAATTGATTATTGACTCATTAAATGAATATGTATAATAAGCAATTGGCGTAGTTAAATTTTGATCAAGGAGACAAATATGAAAACGATGAGTTGTAAACAACTGGGTGGCGCTTGTGATAAGACATTTTCGGCAGAAACCTTTGAGGAAATGGCGGTTTTAAGTAAACAACATGGCATGGAAATGTTTCAACAACAGGACGAAGCGCATCTAGATGCAATGAAAAAAGTACAAGAACTTATGCAAAATCCTGAAGCCATGAAAGAATATTTTGAAAATAAGAAAAAAGAGTTTGAGGCATTGCCTGAAGACTAGTTAAAGGATAGATCATGTCAAAAACACACACGTCTATTCAATTGATCTGGAAAAATTACTAGGCTGAATAGAAAATACATAATGTAATGGTCATTCACCTATAAAACAGCTTAAATAATTAAAAATGTATATTTTAGAAGCTTATAACTGCAATGATAAAAGCAAACACTCGAATTTCATTGAAGATAATAATTTTGCTGATTTGGTGACTTTTCGTGATGGGGTTTTATGCAGTAATAAGATACCGTTTTTTTATGACAAAGAGAAAAATGAACTATATGGGCATTTTGGCCGCAATAATTCGCAACTCGTTGATATTGAAAATTCAAACGAAGTTTTAGTGATTTTTTCAGGTGCCCATTCTTATATATCACCACAATGGTACAAAAGTAAAAATAGTGTACCCACTTGGAATTTTCAAACACTCCAAGTAAGAGGTGCAGCCAGTATTGTTGATGACAACAAACTGCTTGAAATTCTGGCTAAGTTAACAAAGTTTCATGAATCAAAGTTTGATAAGCAATGGACAATGGGAAAGCTCGATTCAGACAGGCGTGAAAAAATGCTAAAAATGATTGTTGGTTTTAAAATAAAAATAACAGATATAAAATTTAAAGAAAAAATGAGTCAAATACGGGATGTCGTAGATCAAAAAAGCATTATTAAAGCTTTAAATAATAGTAACAATTCTTCAGCAAAAAAAGTCGCTAAAATAATGACTGAGAATATTGAGCTCGATTGAGTATTGTCATTGCGATAAATTTTCTTGATTCCATTGCAGCAAAATAAATCGATAAAGTCTGAATAACTGGTTTACTGCAGAGTAGGTTTGCGTCAAACTAATATATTCAAGCAAATAAAAGGTAAACAGACAGGTAAACTGATGCCATTCATTCATATCAAATCCTTACCCTTTGAAGACTCTATTGATGTTTCCAGCGTTATCATAAAGATAGCAGCCGATTTTTCTAGTAACACAGATATTGAGTTGTCTCATATACATACAACCTGGGAGTTTTATCAATCTGGACACTATGCCAAGGGTAATAAGGTATCAGAAAAGCAACCCACCCAGAACTTTCCTATAATTGTGGATTTACTAACGCCGGATTTTAATAATGCCTCACAAATCACGTTGATGTTAGAAACTATTGCCGAAAGTATTTCCACGAACGTTCAGTTTCCGAAAAATAATATTTTTATTAATCATCGCCATGGGCACAGTGGAAGGGTGTTTGACGATGGGAAGATTGCTCTTTGGGAATAACTATAGCTATTTTTAGCTAGGTAGACTGATAAACATACGGATTAAAATGGATATTTATGAAATATATCTCCTTGCTTCGTGGGATTAATGTCAGTGGACAAAAAGCGATTAAGATGAGTGATTTAAAATCATTATATCAAGAGATCGGCTTTCAAAATGTGATCACTTATATTCAAAGCGGTAACGTAGTATTCGAATCTGATGTCAAAAATGGTACAAGTATAAAGAAGAAAATTCAAAGTACTATTGAGTCAAAGTATCAATTTCAGGTGCCTGTTGAAATTCGTACCCACCATGAAATATCAAACATTATTGAAGCCTGGCCATTTGATTCCATTGATCTAGCCGAGAACGGTACAAAAGTGTTATTAACATTTTTATCGGATAGTCCTCTGAAAAAGAATATTGATGAACTCATGAAACATGTTGTTAATCCAGATCAGTTAATTATTAAGGGTAAAGCTGTTTATCTTTATTGTCCAAATGGCTACGGAAAAAGTAAACTATCCAATAACTTTCTCGAAAAGAAGTTAGGTGTCGACGCCACCACGAGAAATTGGAAGACAGTACAGAAATTGTATGAATTGTCTTCGTAATAAAAAATTAGTGTATAAATAAATCCGATTTAGGAGATTCAAGCGTGAATGCATATCTAATATTAGATTTAACGATTCACAACTTCAACGAGTTTCGTGAATATATTGAAAAAATACCTGAATTTATCAAAAAACATTCGGGGAGGTATGTTGTCCAAGGAGTAGAACCTGAGCTTATGGAAGGAGATTGGAAACCTGAACGAGTGGTTGTCATTGAATTTCCCTCTAAGAATAATGCTCGCGAATTTTTGCAGGATCCTGATGCACAATCACTCTTTACACTGAGACATAAAACAACAACGAGCCAGCTAATTTTGGTAGATGGATGTTTGGAATAAAATGTAACTAATACTAAAAAATACAGCTTTTGGAAAAATAATCATGAAAGCGATTATGTATACTAAATATGGACCGCCGGAGACTTTACAGTTAAAAGAGATTGAAAAGCCTAATCCTGCAGATGATGAAGTTCTGATAAAAGTCTATGTAACCACCGTTAATCGAACTGACTGTGCAACAATTAGAGCAAAACCTTTTTTTGCTCGAGTAATCACCGGACTGTTTGCACCAAAAAAACAAACGCCAGGGACTGAATTTTCTGGTGAAATTGTAGGGATTGGTAAAAATGTGTCATCTCTGAATATAGGGGATAAAGTGTTTGGTTTTGATGATCAAGGTTCTCAATCTCATGCACAATACCTAGCAATAAAAGAAAAATATGTTTTAACAATTCCCGATAATCTAAGCTTTGAGCAGGCTGCAGCCAGTTCCGAAGGTGCTCATTACGCGTATAATTTCATCAATAAACTAGATCTTAAACCAGGGCATAATGTTCTTGTTAATGGTGCAACAGGTGCGATTGGTTCTGCAGCGGTGCAGTTATTAAAATACTTTGGTGCTGATGTTACTGCCGTTTGTGCGACTACAAATATTGATTTAGTCAAATCATTAGGTGCAAATAGAATCATCGATTATAAAAAAGAAGATTTTACCAAAGATGAAATTAAGTATGATTATGTTTTTGATACGGTTGGTAAAAGTTCTTTTTTCAAGTGTAAACATTTATTAAAAGAAAATGGAATATATATATCCTCTGACTTAGGTTATTTGGCCCAAAATATTTATTTACCTCTCTTTACACCACTTTTTAAGTTCATTCTTGGGAATAAAAAAACGGTTGCACCATTTCCTGTAGATGTTCGGAAAAGTTTACTACTCGTGAAAAGTTTAATAGAAAAAGACCAGTTTAAGGCAGTGATAGATAGCGAATATCCACTAGAAAGAATTGTAGAGGCATATCAGTATGTTGAAAAAGAACATAAAATAGGAAATGTCGTTATCTTAGTAACACATAGCGAATTAGTTTAATATAAGGAAATGGTTCAAATAAAATAATGGTTTGTTATGGATTCTAGACTTTATGTTACTACTCGCAATGAATGGCGGTCTTGGCTCAAAGAGAATCACTCAAAAGAAAAGGAAGTTTGGTTAATTTACTATAAGAAACATACTGGAGCCCAACGAATTCCTTATGACGATGCTGTAGAGGAGGCTTTATGTTTTGGTTGGATTGATAGTATTGTGAAACGAATTGATGAAGAGCGATATATGCAAAAGTTTTCACCGCGCAATGACAAGAGTGAATGGTCCGAGTTAAATAAAAAACGCGTTACAAAGTTGATTAAAAATGGCTCAATGACAAAAGTCGGACTCGCAAAGATAAAAGTTGCTAAAAAAAACGGCAGTTGGGAAAGAGTTATTGAGCCCTTAAAAGCCTATGAAATGCCAGTGGAGTTAAACGATGTACTTGAGTCAAATAAGGGGGCAAGTACATTTTTTGACAAGCTATCTCCTTCCTATAAAAAACAGTATATTAATTGGGTTGCAAGTGCTAAAAAGGAAGAAACTAGACAACGTCGTGCAAAAAAAGCAGTGAGTTTGTTGAGTAAAAAGAAAAAATTAGGTGAAGCGTGATATGACATATATTATTTCAACGGATAAATCTAAACTGGATGTGGAAGCTATTCACCAATATTTATGTCATACGTCATATTGGGCGAAGGGGCGTAGTTTCGATCGAGTGCAAAAATCTATTGATAATTCTATATCTTTTGGCATTTATGACAATGAAGAGAGAATGATGGGTTTTGCAAGGGTGATTACTGATAATGTGGTTTTTGCTTACCTAATGGATTTTTTTATTTTTGAAGAGTTCCAGGGGCAGGGATTTGGCAAAAAATTGATAAAACATATCATAGATTACCCAGAGTTTCAGGTTAGGTTGTGGTTTTTAGGAACCGCTGATGCCCATGGATTGTATAAAAAATACGGTTTCACAAATTTAGATAACCCAGATAGGTTTATGCTTAAGAGAGATGAAAATTATTGCTAACAAATCAATACCGTTCCTAAAATGCCATTTACTACTGGTTATACTATTGTTATTACCAACAATGTTAGTTGCCGGTACACAGCAGGAAATAAAGGATATTATCCAGCAAAAATCTGCACCTGTAGGCATTGTATTTGAAATATTAGAAAATAAGGAAAGTGACATTACATGGACGTTACAAATTATTAATCGAGCTAGTCAAAAGTTAAGGCAACGTTTTCCAAAAATCAATATCGCTGTAGTAAGCCATGGCAATGAATTATTTGCATTAACTAAGGCCAAACGGAGCACTTACAAAAAGATCCATAGTTTGGTTGAACAGATGAATAAAGATAATATCCCCATTGAAGTTTGTGGTACTGCAGCTTCTTGGCAAAATCAATCTACTACAGATTTTCCTAAATATGTTGATGTTGTTGAAGCTGCTCCTGATAAGATACAGTTTTATGAGGATTTAGGATATCAGTTAATTGAAGTTGCTAAATAAATATATAATAAGGTTTACAAGAATGCTAGGAAACGTGTTCAACCTTTTTACTGGTTAAAGTAATTGGTAATTGGAGGTAAAAAATGGATATTATTGAAAATAATGAAGTAGTTAAATTGATAAAAAGCTACCCAAATCCTATCACCGAAAAACTCTTATTTCTTCGTAAATTAATTATAGATAGTGCATTTGAACTGGAGAATAGTGGAACGCTAGAAGAAACGTTTAAATGGGGAGAACCAAGTTATCTATCTCCGCTGGGTAGTACGATTAGAATGGATTGGAAAAAATCAAAACCCGATCAATATGCTATGTACTTTAATTGTAAATCAAAATTGGTTGATACGTTTAAGGAAATATATGCTGAAAAGTTTACGTTTGAAGGGAATAGGGCAATAGTATTTCAAGAAAATGATGATATTCCATCTGAAGAATTGAAACATTGCATTTTATTGTCTCTAATTTATCATCAGGTCAAAAATAAGCCGTTGTTGGGAGTGTAATGAAGCTAGGGAACAATGCTATGAGTGATATTTTAAATATTACAAATGGTGACTGTGCTGTAGACGTGATGAAAAAAGCAAATATACCTGGCATATTTCTACCTTGGCGGGATATTTTACATGATGGGCCAGTTCCAAAAGGTCTTAGTTTAGAAGAACTCTCCCAAGTTCGTGCAAAATTTATTATAAGTAGAGGCTGGGGAACAGAAGAAGATATCGTGCGGGATTTTGTCGAAAGAGACAATATACTAAAATCATTTAGGGAATTTAAGAAAATTATATTATGGTTTGAGCATGATTTATATGATCAGCTACAAATTCTGCAAATATTAGATTGGTTTTATCATAATGGCCAAAATGAAATACCACTTTCATTAATCTGCAAAGATACTTATTTGGGACCGCTTTCAGCAGATGAAATGAAAAACTTATTAAAGTATGAAGAAGCTATTACTAATGAGCAACTGTTACTAGCTAGCAAAGCTTGGTCAGCTTTTAGATCCAATACCCCGGAAGAGTGGTTTAGCTTATTAAGTATTAATACTTCTGCATTACCGTTCTTAGAGAGTGCGATACTACGATTGTTGGAGGAATACCCTAATTCGACCAATGGTTTATCTCGTACTGCTCAACAAGCATTAGAGTGTATATCTGGTGGTGAAAAGTTACCTGGAAAAGTATTTGGCTGTAGTCAAGACTTGGAAGATAGCATGTTTATGGGTGACTCCAGCTTTTGGGTAATTCTTCGAGAACTGTTATATTCAAATCCACCCTTGTTAAAGCTGCCGAAAGGAAAAAAATTATCGTTATCCGCATCAACAGATAAAGAATTAACAATAACACCCGAAGGAATGGATGTGTTATCTGGAAAAAGTAACTGGCTTGATAGTGCAGACTTAAATCGTTGGATTGGAGGCGTTCATTTAAAACCAAATAATTTTTGGTGCTGGAACGCTGATTCTAGGTCAATTGTCAAAAGAATGGTTAATTAGAATTCTCAGAGGTAATCAAAGGTTGAAAGAAAAAAATCAATTTAGTCTAATTATTTTATTACTAAGCGTCAATTTCCTTATTTCGTCTGTTTATGCTAGTGATGATGGCATACAGGTCGTTGGAACAGCAAAGGTCAGTGTGGTTCCTGATATGGCGACATTTTCTTTTTCAATCAATGAGCGAGGTAAGATTCTTTCGAATTTAAAGGCTAGTGTAGATAATAAATCTGCGAAACTTGTTAGTCTTTGCAAAAAACTCGGTATTGATTCTAAACATATTACATCCTCTGAGGTTTCTATACGACCTCAATATAATTATCAAACCAAGTCATTTATTGGTTACGAGGTATCTAGAGATATAAAAGTCATACTGGATAAACTGAATAAATATTCTGAACTTGTCAATGGTGCAATAAATACCGGAATTACAACTGTTCGAAGTGTAAATCTTGATATTAAGGATAGAGTTAGTCTTGAAAATATGGCATTAGGCTCAGCCATTGGAGCGGCAAAGATCAAAGCAGAAATAATCGCAAATAATACTGGAACCAAGCTTGGTAAGGTAATAAGCGTCAAAGAAGGAAGCGTACCTTTTGAGGCGAGTAACTACCAATTTAGAGGTTTCGCTGAATCTGCCCCAGTTGCCATGAAACAAGGTGCGTTTGAACCTGGTGAAATAACAATAACGACCAATGTTATTATAAAATATAAAATAAAATGAGAGAAACAATAAAGTACGGTGTTTTATTTAGTAAAAGATTAATTATACTTTATTGAGTTCGGCGAGTGAAGATAGAAATTATACAAGCAGATATTACAAGCTTAAAAGTAGATGCAATAGTGAATGCTGCGAATAATTCCTTGTTAGGAGGCGGTGGCGTCGATGGTGCTATTCATCGAGCTGCTGGAAATGAACTCCTAACTGAGTGTCGCACATTGAATGGTTGTGCGACTGGACACGCTAAAATAACAAAAGGATATAATCTGCCAGCAAGCTATGTCATTCATACCGTCGGACCTGTGTGGTCTGGTGGAAATAATAAGGAAGCAGACTTATTAGCCTCTTGTTATCGCGAGAGTATCAAAATTGCAAATGAGCATCATCTTAAGATGATTGCTTTTCCAGCGATTAGTTGTGGCGTATATGGTTATCCAAGCGACAAAGCCTGCGAAATTGCTGTGAAAAAAGTAATAGACTCAGCCAAGGGAATTTCTGTAGAGCAGGTGATATTTTCCTGTTTTAATGATGAAGTAACTAACCACTTAAAATTATTTTTAAAAAATATGAACCCAATTTAGCGACGTCAAGTGTAGAAATTTAGGTTCGATATTACAGAATTTTCAGTTAATCTTTATAATTCCAGATATTTTCAAGGCAGTGAATTAGTTTGTCGCTGTCGTTCTTGCTACTTTTGTTGATAAAAAATTGGTTTTTTGTTTAATCTTTGTTTTACGGCAAAATAGCACGATAAG
>Ga0316207_10004232_pt1 | contig 12596 bp, 11 predicted proteins | sample 6weekpyrite_MG_FD_204943 | JGI IMG/M metagenome (GOLD analysis project Ga0316207, IMG submission 204943) | Microbial mat bacterial communities from mineral coupon in-situ incubated in ocean water Damariscotta River, Maine, United States -... | ecosystem: Environmental > Aquatic > Marine >... | reverse complement strand
AATTCGTGATTCCGAGCGTATAGATACAGTGGTCGATACACTGGTTGATAGTGACTTTGATATTGTCGGTGAATGGCCGAAGCAAGCGAAAATAAACAATTTGAGTAAAACGGGTGCACGCGTGGTGTCCAGTAATTTTCTGGGAGAGCTTGGTCACGAATTGATTGTTGAATTTGATTTGGATGTCAGCGGCATGAATAAATGCATTTGCTTGACGGGCATTGTCCGAAATGCCGAGCACAAAGCCGCGACAGATGATAGAAATCGTTATGTCGTGGGTATTCAATTTGTCGATTTAACGGATGAGGCGCGGTTGACCTTGGCGAACTTTATTTATGAACATGGCAAATCTGCTTGAGAATGACAACAGCGCCTGTGTTTAAGTTGGGTTTGATCGTTAATCCCGTAGCGGGTTTGGGTGGTCCGGCCGGGTTGAAGGGTAGTGATCATCCTGATACCGAATCGGTGGCCGCTACGAGAGGTGTTGAATCCAGGGTGAACGACCGGCTTGGGGAAGTTCTTTCCGGCCTGAAGGCGTGTCTGGCACACCTGAAAATCTTTACGGCAAGCGGTTCGATGGGTGAATCGGTCTGCGTTGATTTCAAAGATGTTTTTGCCATCGAAACGGTTTATCAGGCACCGTTGCAAACCCGCGCAGAAGATACGATTCAGGCCGCAAAACAAATTGTCGCACAACACGTTGATTTATTGCTGTTTGTTGGCGGCGACGGAACCGCGCGCGATATTGTTAGTGCGGTTGGCAGTCGTCAGGTGGCGCTGGGTTTGCCCGCCGGGGTCAAGATGCATTCTGGTGTGTTTGCGGTGACGCCCAGAGCAGTAGTTTCAGTGATAGAAAGCCTGGTGAAAGGCCGGCTGGTTTCGGCGCGCATGGCGGAAGTAAGAGATATCGACGAGCAGGCCTTTAAGCAAGGCAAAGTGAGTGCCCGGTATTTTGGCGAGATGCTGATTCCTGACGATCAGGCATTGGTGCAAAGTGTAAAGTGCTCGGGATTGCTCGATGATGCGCTGATGCTAGATGAACTCTGTGCCTTTATGCTTGAAGAGCTGGATCAGGACTCACTTTATATTCTGGGTTCGGGAGGCACCTTGAAGGCACTTAAATTGGCGATGGGGGTTGTCGAGCCAACCTTACTGGGTGTCGATGTCTGGTATCAAGGTAAAACGATTGCGCAAGATGTTTATGAGGCGCAATTATTTGATTTGCTCGGTCAATATCCACATGCACGCATTATACTTTCCATTATTGGTGGCCAAGGGGTGGTACTCGGGCGGGGCAATCAACAAATAAGCCCGCGTATCATTGAACGGGTTGGTGTTGAACGATTACAGTTGATCGCCACCCAGCAAAAAATTCTTGCCTTGAAGGGCCGGCCTTTGTGTGTCGACAGTGGATCCGATGACCTGGATCGTCGGCTTGCAGGCTTTCATAAAATCATCACCGGTTATGAAGATGCATTACTGTATGAAGTCAGGTATTTGGAATGATTTTTATCTGTCGCCAATCCTGTGGCGCTACTTGTTACGCAATTTATCTGACAAATTACCGTATACATATTTATGAAGAATGCTAGACATCAAAGTTTGATAAGGAATTCCTTCAATTAATGCACGTTCTTGAAGTAACTCTAGGTCTTTACCTGAAATTCTGATATTTACCCTTTTATCTTTTTTAAATGTAGCATTCGCTGCAGCTTTATACTTTAAAAGGTTTTTATCATCTAATACGGACTCCCATTCTTCATTTTCATAGGATTCCAATAGTTCTTTTTCTTCTGGAGTTAGTTTAGTGGCCATTATTTTCCTCCTATGTACTTCTTAGTAGCTTTTCGACTAGGTATGGCGGTTTTAAGAAAAATATCTTCTTGAGTTTCTACAAATGGAACGAGGTAGGCATATTCATCAATATTGACGATAAACATTTTTTGATTAGGGTATTTTTCAGAATTTGGATGTTCTATTGCATCCAATAGCCCATTATTTTCAATGATGTGAATAATCCTCTCAAATGAAATGCCTCGTTCATTAGTAAGCCATTCGTTTTTATTATTATCCCAAGAGTATGTTTTCATTGTTGAATATTAGCACAATGTGTGCCTTTTGCAATTACGCATAACCGATTAATCCATTCTAATACTAGTGTTCGATACTGGCAGGGTAATCATAAAGACGGTTTTTCCGGGTTCACTGGTAAATTCGATACTGCCATGATGCTTGTCGATGATGCGCTTACAGATACCCAGTCCCAAGCCACTGCCTTCACCGGCAGACTTGGTGGTAAAGAATGAGTCATATATTTTAGGCTGAATAGCTTTCGGTATTCCTGAGCCACTGTCAGCTATCGTCACTCTGATGTGGCGGCCTTCTTGTTTAGTTTCTATGGTCAGCGTCCCTTTATACTGCATGGCATGTAGCGCATTATGAATGATGTTGGTCCAAACCTGGTTAAGCTCATCGGGATAACAGTCGATTTCGGGCAGCTCGCCAAAGCGTTCAATAACATCACAACCTTGTTTCAATAAGTTCTGATAAAGCACCAGCACCGTTCGAATACCCTGATTAATATCACTTAAAATCCTGTCTCCGGTGATATCGTGGTGGGTAAAGTGTTTAAGCGCGAACACCACTTTTGAGGCTCTGCCAATTGCGGTACGAATGGTCTCGTTATTTCGGTCAATACCGGTCAGGTGATGGGCTAACTCAACGATTTGAAAACTCGAAGGGCGTGATAGTGACGGAAGTAAACCCGAGATTTCAGCGTTTAATCCCATATCCGCCAGCATATCTGCAAGTTCCTCTGGTTTGTCTAGAGTATGCTGAATCAGTATCTCGAGAAGTTGGCGTTTAGCTTTGCGTTCCTCTCGTGTGCTCATGGTTTCTTTGCTCTGTGCTTTCGCCAGCAAGGTGCAAAAAAATGATTTTTCGGCATCGTTCGTTGATTTACAGAAATGTGGTAAACCTTCGTTGAATAAAGAAAGATATCTGGACGTATTGCCAACGGAAGCCTGAATTGCCCCTAGTGGCGTGTTAATCTCATGCGCAATTCCAGCAATTAGCTGTCCAAGTGCGGCCATTTTTTCGGAATGAATAAGTTGTTGCTGGCTTTCTTCCAAACCAATGAATGCCCGAGTTAACTCATCGTTTTTCACGTTAAGCTCTTTGGTACGTTCATTTACTTTTTTCTCAAGTGTTTGGCTGTATTCTATTTGTTGTCGATTGCTTTCATCGAGCTTTTTCGCCATTTCCGCAAAATTACGGGTCAGTATTCCAACTTCATCTGTGGCGGTTGAGGTGATTTTGTGAACGTTAGAGAAGTTACCTGCCGCTAAGTCTTTGGCAAATTGACTTAGAGTCATGACTGGCGCGATGAGGCGTTTTGAAATTTGAGATACCAACAAGAACGCGACTAATAATACAGTCGCTGCAATATAAAAAGCCGATAAGTTTAGCTTTCCGAGCATTACTTCATTGTCTTGCTGGGACTGTACAAGCTGAGCGTTAAGTTTGACGAGAGAGTAACCGAGAATAATGCTTCCCCAAGGGGTCTCTCCGATACGAATGGGAAGTTTATACTCTATCAATGTTTCGACATCGGCCTCGCTAATGAGCGCTGCGGTATAGCCGGTATCTGGCAGTGTCGATCTTGATTTGATTGTGCGTTTGGGTTCTTTATAGAGCGTTTGCTGTTGTTCCGGGTGAGTGGTGTGAATATAAACCTGATTTTGCTCGTCAATCACGATGACATAATCAAGCTCATCGGTCTCCATTGCGGCTTGCTGGAGCTTGTTTGAAAGTGCAAATAGATTGTATGAAGCAATGTCTTCAGCGGCGAAGTGCTCAAGGGTCTCTGCTTGTGAAAGAGCCCGTTGATACAAGTTCTCTTTCATGAGTGAAATTCGCTTTTGCAGTTCACTTTCAAAGATGGATCGCTGCAAATTGACTTGTAAATAAGTATGGCTGGCGAGCGTAGCAAATATGATACTGCCGATGATCAGTAATAGTTTTAAACGTATTCCCAAGGTCTCTCCTCCGACAGGCACCTAATTGAGTGAAATTCGGTTTCGTCCTTTGTCTTTTGAATCGTAAAGTGCCTGATCTGCCCTGAGCATCGCATTACTAATGGTCGTTTCTTCAAGCTTTGCTTCGGAGATACCGATGCTCGCGGTTACCGATATTTGCTGGGATCCGATCATTACGTGAGCTTCGGAGATTGCCTGACGGATGCGCTCGCTTAGCTCTTTGGCTTCCGTCAGATCTGTTTCGGGTAAGACGATGGCAAATTCCTCGCCCCCGACTCTCGCGACAATGTCGTGTTCACGTACTGTGTTGGCTATCACTGTTGAAATATGTGTCAGCACTCTATCACCTGCATGATGACCAAAATGATCATTAACCTCTTTAAAAAAATCGATATCCAGCATGACCAGGGTTGTCTTTCGCTGATAACGATTTGCCCTGGAAGTCTCTTCGTCAGCCCGTTCAAAGAAATAACGGCGATTTGCCAGTCCTGTGAGTTCATCGGTGGTGGCGAAGTATTCCAGTTTTTTGTTAGTCGACAGTAATATGTCATTCAGTTGTGCTTGTTTTTGCAAAGCCTGATTTAATTTTTGGGTGCGATTTTCGACCAGACTCTCAAGTTCAGTGCTATATTTTTCGATCGTTTGATTGTACTGGAATAATCGGATTATTCCCGCCAGAGTGTGGCAAACTGAGGAGAGAAATGCACGGGCCTGTGGTATATCACGATGTTTAAATGTAACGTATACATAGAGAAAACCGACCACGTTATCTCGCAATACAATGGGCGCTTGGTAGTAAGGGGAAAATTGAGAAAAACTTTCCGAATTTTCGGATACGAATTTTACTGTCTGGTATTCTTCCCGGAGGTCTGTGGAATCGTCAGGTGCGATACCATTATTCACTTGAGACATCATCACCAGGTTTGATGGCATAGATTCGAGTGATTCCAAGTCCGCAATGTATATCGAACCTTTGTTGGGCGTTTTAAAACATCGAGTGGCTAGGACAGCGTTGAGTGCCTGCGAAATTTTGTCTTCAAACGGAATCGGGAAGAGCACCATTTGAAGAATCCGATTGATGGCGTTTTGATAGCTCTCCTGGCGCCTGAGGTCGATTTGATGGTAGTAGCTTTGCAGGGCGGTTTGAACCGTGAGGATCAGGTCCTCTTCATCCCATGGCTTTGAAATATAGCGATATAATCCGGCTTTATTGACTGCAGCACCCACAGACTCGGCTGTTGCTTGTCCTGTGAGCATAATACTCAGCGTTTGCGGCATTTGAGCCTTAATCAGCGCCAATAGCTCATCGCCGTACATGCCGCCCATAATTTGGTCAGCAATCACCAGCGGAACGTCAATTCGGCGTTCTCGAAATTCCTCAATAATCTCTAGCGCTTCTTCTCCGCTTTCCGCGAGTTCAATTTGGTAAGTCTCTCCCAGGTTGGTTAACAACTGACTTTTAAGGCTTGTTAGGATAATTCGTTCGTCGTCAACGCAGAGAATAACCGGCTTGCTCACAACGCCTCCAATGCGGTTTTAATTATCTTTACAAGCTCATTTATATCCCAGGGTTTGACCAGGCAAGCGGTTAGATTCGCTTGGGTTTTAGCGCGCCTGATGGCATCTTCATCAGCAAGTCCTGTCAGCATGAGCTTAATAATATCGGGATATTTTTCATGTACACTGATTAGAAATTCATCCCCTTTCACCTCCGGCATTAACCAGTCAGAAATAATAACGGACAGGTGTGCCCCCTTATCTCTAAGCGTATTAATGACTTCCCAGGCTTCCTCAGCGCTTTCTGCTACCTCAAAGTCAAACTCCGACCCCAAATAGTACTTAAGCTGCCCTTTTAAACTGATTAGTATCGTATTGTCATCATCGACACATAATATATATGGCTTACTCATTCATCTGCCGCTAAAAATCACCTAAACTGCTCTATAAGATAGTCTACATTACGAGAATAAGAAGAGTTAACTTGGATAGCATCGATATATTTTTAAAGCGTGTTTTTTGGCGGCGTTTATTTGGCTCTGCTGTCCTGATGACGTTCTTAATAATAGGTGTGACAAGCCGTGCCTATGGCGACGACAGACTGACCCTCTATTTCTATAGTCCAGAGATTAACATTACGCGTAATGAGGTATTGAAAAATACTTTTGATCAATACCTTGAGGGGCTAGGGCCATTGCGGTTTCAGCCGGTGGATAGCAGGGACACATTTGAATCATTGGTTGAGCAAAATGAAAATGCCATTTTTATAATGTCCAGCTGGCATTTTGATCAACTTGAGCGACAGATGGCGTCTCTTGTTCCCCGGTTAAGGGGACTCAAAAACGGCAGTGAAACCTACCGAAAAATTTTGTTTGGGGAAAAGGGACGCGTCGATCTCGGAGGCATCACGGTGGCGACGTCGGGTACTGAGGATTACTCTCGCTCGGTTTTAAAAGAGATGTTCCCCAATCAGCCTCAGGAAATATTTTCGAAGTTGCGCCTTCTGATCGTGCCGAAAGATATCGACGCATTGATGGCTGTCGGTTTTGGTCTGGCGGATGCAGCGATGGCGACAGAACGAAGTCTGACGAAATTGTCGACGCTATACAAAAATCAATATCAACAGCTGCACATACTGAGGGAGAGTAAACCGCTTAAGCGCCTGGTTGTCGCGCATGGCCAAAAGGCATCACCTCATTTTGATCAGGCGATTAAGATATTGCTGCAAATGCGTCAGAGCGAAAACGGGAGGCGAGGGCTGCATATGCTTGGGCTGGATGATTGGCAACAGGTTGAGGAAAAACCACTGAAGGGAAGGGGGCCGATGCAAAAATGACATGGTCTGTAAACAGGGTGCAAAATAGAATGCAAAAAAAGGTCACCCGCTGTTCGGCAATTATATTTGGGCGACTGATTGGTGTGCTACTTGTCTTGATGCTGGCATCCTGCGTTGGCCACCTGGGTCAAAGTAGCATGGTGGAAAATACGGCAGTTCCTGCCGTTTCACATATTCTGGTTGTGAATACCAATAACGACATTGAACGGTATCGTGTGGCAGCGACCGAGTTTGTCAAGACGGTATCGGCTGGTAGCGAGATTGGAGTCAAAGTCGATACGATCAACCTGGGTGGAGACAATCACCCGGTCGATACATTACAAGATCTTTTTAACGCAAATCAGTACAGTGGTGTGTATTGCATTGGTGCGAAGGCACTGGGGTCTGTGGATTATATCAACCCTGATATGCCGGTTGTATTCAGCTCGGTATTGAACTGGCGCCGATTCATCGATCAGGCCCGTTACTACGGTGTTGCCAGCGAAGTGGCTCCAGCAGCTCAACTCACCTGGTTCAAATACTTTTTCCCTGAGATTAAGACGATTGGCGTTTTGTATAGTCAGGATAATAAGAAGTTGGTGCAAGATGCGGCCGTATCTGCGGCTAATTTATCTCTGATGCTGGTCACTGAAGCGCTTGATTCATCTAGCAAAGTGGTCAGTAGGGTTCAAACGTTACTGACCAAGGTTGATGCTTTATGGCTGGTTTCCGATCCGCTTGTGTTGGCGACAATGGACAGCGCAAGAAGCGTGTTTAAGCTCGCTGACAAACAAGGGATTCCGGTATTCGCTTATGACACACTTTTTGTTGATATGGGTGCTGTCTTAAGTATCACGACCGATTTACCCACCACCGGGCGACAAGCTGCGTTGATGATGCAAAACGCGTTACGCGGAAATTCCCGGCAAGACAACGATACCTCGGTACAATTTCCGGCTGGCAGCAGCATTACTTTAAATTTGGATAAAGTCCGTCAGTATAACCTTCTTCTAAATGAAGATGCCTTGGATTCTGTCAGTCAAATAGTGGGAGAATAGGTAGGATCTATCTCCCATATTTTCAGGTTTTAGCGATCAGTATTTAGAGGGGGTCCCGCTCACGTCCATGCCCAGTTCATCGCCAGAACGCCAGGTAGTTCATAGCCGCCACTAAAGGCGGGATAAAGACTTCTGATATTGCTAGCGAACATATCGAACATTGCTTTTTTGCGCATAGGTGGCGCAGCCTGAATAGAAAATATCGCCATTTCAAATGGGCCACCCTTATTAAATTTTTCGTTAATAGAAGGGTTTGATAGTGGAAAACCATCTGGTGTCATACAGCAAATCATATCGGGCCCCAAAATATAAGAGGGTTTTTCTGTATCCCAATTAAAAGCACCTAAAAATTCGTTGAGATAAGGCAATTCGATAATATGCGTTGCCATTGCGACTTCAACAATACCTCCGTCCAGGGCTCCCACCGATTCTTCTTTTACCGCAATGACCTTTCCCGTCCCCAAATAACGGTATTTACTTTCAGACTTGTCCAGAACTTTATTAACCTCTGCTACGGGGTCAGATTTCTCAAATGCACTTCCTATCTTTTCAGCTAAATCAAGCGAGCCACCGATTGCCGTAACATCAGCCCCACTTCCTTCATTAAGCTTTTTGCCATCAAATGCCCAAAGCGCAACCGCACCGGATTTATACTTGGTGAAATTTGGATTGGTGGTGAGTACTGTTTGCGCCCAAGCTTCGACCTGTTCAGCGCTGTAACCGTCAGGGCAAACTTCGATCGGATTCCCCTTGACGCCTACTGCCGAGAGTACTGCGGGGGTGGCAGGAATTCCAGCTTGCGCGTAAGTGGTAGAGGGTAGCGTCGGCACGGCACGGCCTGCGCCATTTGCATCCACGAGCGGAATGCCTTTCTGAGCCGCTACCAGCATGGGCACAACACTATTAGCGGCGCCCACTTCAACGGCGGCAACATAGTCAAGTTTTCCATATTGCTTGGCCACTGCATCGAAAGCGACCGATGCCGCCGTATCAAACGTCATCCCCTGTGCGCCTTGTGGCGACCCCATTCCAGCGGCAATGGCAATGCCAGCATTGTCGGGTACCTCATGCATGTCAACGACTGTTATTTTATCGGTGTGCTTAAAAATATTGTCTATTATGTCAGGGGTGATTGAAAGAGGGCCTCCCCCGCCGCTACCTAAAAAACAGGCGCCTTTGGCAATTCTCTCTACAGCTTTTCTGTCCAGGTTACGCATTAAATTTCTCCATTAGTGATGAATAGGATAATTGTTGTTCTTATTTGATCCGTTGTATTTATCGCAATAGACCTTAAATTCCCTTGGGAGTCAGGGGTAATGGTCTACACTGTATCGTGCAATCAATACCATTGAATATAGAACAGAAACAAAAAGGACAGGAGAAAATATGGCATCCGCAACAGAAAACAAGAAGAAAATCCTGGTACTGATTCCCATTGTTCCCACCCAGGTGGTCGGCGAGGTCAAGAAAGAGGTAGAGCAGGTGCTTGCACCGGATTTTTCGGCTGAGTACGTTAATGTCAAACAGGGAACCTGCTTCATTGAAAGTCGCTATGCCGAGTATTTGAATACGGCAGATATTATTAGCTTGTCGCAAACCGCTGAGAAGAATGGGTTTGACGGTATTTTTGTCGATTGTTTTGGTTCACCCGGCGTGTCTGTTGTTCGGGAACTTGTGGATATTCCGGTACTCGGTGGCTTTGATGGCGCGGTGCTAATGGCTTCCGCAATTGCACAAAAATTCTCTATCGTCACGGTGGTGCCCAGCGTCGATTCCATGCTTGAATCGCAGGCTCGGGACTTAGGCATATGCGACAATCTGGCCTCTATCAGAAATGTCGATATTCCGGTAAAGGATTTGTCAGATAAGAAAAAGCTGATTGCGCATCTTCTCGAACAAAGTAAACAGGCGATTAACGAAGATGGCGCAGAAGCGATTGTTTTGGGGTGCACTGGCATGCTGGATGTGGTCGAAGCGGTGGCCGAAGGCTTAAACAAAATGAAGCTGCCAGCGCCCGTCATCGATCCTACTTTTGCGGCAGTGTGTACGCTTCAGTCTTTAGTGAGATGCGGGCTATCACAAAGTCGATTGACCTATTACAAGTCAGAAGCAAAGTTTGTGACTGACCCGAGTCAGTGTTCAATGTGAAATATCAACCTGGAATCACAGCAGAAATCTAAAGTTTATAACTTGCTTCAACCATTAGATTTCTGCCCGGTTTAGGAAAGTCGGATGCCACCGTTCCTGCTGGGGCGGCATCAACGTATTCCTCATCTAGCAAGTTATAGACAGATGCCGTTATTGCCAAATTGTCGATATAATTTTGCCAGTTAATGGCAAGATCAACAGTGATGTAATCCGATACACCGGAGCGTACATCGCCGGGGGATCGCTTGAGTTGACCTCGATGTAAAAGACCAATATACGTACTCATATATTGGGAGTAGCGGTAATTGAATGAAGCATTTGCTTTATGCATAGGCACGTCAGCGACCCGTTGGCCCGTCAACTCATTCACTGCGTATTGGTAGGTGTAATTTATGTCAAAACTCGAGCCATTTCTGAGACGTGAAGTGAACTCTGTTTCTATACCTCTTACTCTTAATTCTCCGATATTGTTTGAAACACTTGCCCCCGGAGGGTTAGGTGTCGGTGAAATTAAATTCTTAATACGGTTGTGAAACCCGGTGACGCTAAATTGTGTTCGTTTATTTATATCACCACTCAAACCGAGTTCAAACGTTTTAATTTTTTCTGGATTAACATCTGGGTTGCCGATCACAAAAGGGTTATTGATATTGTGTTGTTCTCCAAATGTGGGTGCTCTAAAGGCCGACCCGTACGTCGCAATGAGACTGTAATTCTCTATAAATTCCCAATTTAGGCTAGCGCGTGGATTAAATGAGTCGCCAAAATCACTGTAGCGATCATAGCGAGCTCCAAGGATCAATCTTAAGTCCTCATGCATATCCCAGATATCTTGCAAAAAAATGGCGTTTATCTCTCTGTCATGAGAACCATTCCAGGGCCATCTGTCCATTATGTCCTGATACCCGCCTTGTAAGGGTGCTCCGGTAGTAGGATTAAAGTTCGCTTCGAAGCCGACATTAAATTGAGCTTGACTCTCATACATAATGCCCAAAAGTGCCTTGTGCTGACCATAGACATAATCAAACTGGAGTTCGGCGCCCATCCGTTCATTGGTAATGGGCGAACGGCCCAACATGCCATCCTGAAAGCCAGCGAATCCCTCTGGATAGACTTCCCAGTAGTTGTCTGATTCAAATCGGTCGTAATATAATTTGCTATTAAAATGGAAGGCTTGCGATAGCTCTCGCGTGTAACCGAGCTCAACAAAATATTCGACATATTCTTGTTCGGATTCATCGTTCAACGCATTGGCTGTACCGATGTAAGGGCCACTATTTCGTTTCAGGTACTTTCCTTGAAGCGAATAGTTCAAAAAGTTGAGATTGAAGCCAAAATCATAGCGTTGATTCCAGTCATTGGTATCACCTGACGTCCCCAGCGCATCGGCTTGAACTGTTTCGCGAAAGCCATCGGTATCGAAAAAGTTCAAGTTTGCGGCATAAGCGACTTCATTCGTTTTATCTCCGACTTGTATATTAATTTTTTTCGCATCATTACTACCTGCGGCAATCGTAAGTTCTGTGCCGTTGATATCATTCGACGTTTTAGTGATGATATTAATGACAGCAACAAAGGCATTTGCGCCGTAGAGTGCTGAACCCGGTCCCCTGACGACTTCAACGCGTTTAATGTCGTCGACGATAAAATTATTGTAGGACCAGGTTGCACCACCATTCACCAGGTTGTTGTTCGTTGGGTGGCCGTTAATCAGAAAAAGCACCTTCTCACTGAAATCGGCTTTAACACCGCGAACTTCAATGGACGGAATGCCTATATTGATGATGTCAATACCTAAGCCGGGAACGCGCTTCAGCGCATCCATTAAATTTCGAGCGCCCATGTTTTTCAGGTCAGTCGAGGTAATGACGGATACCGTTGCACCGCTCTTTTTTATCGCTTCAAGGGTTTTGGTAGCGGTGGTGACATACGTTTCTTCCTTGAGCCAGAGAATTTCCTGTTGAAGCGCTGACAAGGGTCTCTCCAGCGCCTCGCCTTCCTCCGCAATTGCGGATGTTGTAAGCGCCAAAAGAGGCGTCAGGAGCAAACTCTGGATAATATTTTTTTTTATTTTTTGCATGGTTCACCTCATTTGAGTCACGATGCTTTGACGGTGTGTCTTTAGTCGTCAGGGCTTTGTTCGTACGTTGACAAAAACAGAGCAAAACGATCAATGGCGTCTTCCAGAACATCGACCCTAGGGAGGAACACAAAACGATAGTGCTGGTGATCACCCAGGTTAAAACCGGTACCATGAACGATAAGAATGCGCTGCTGTTTAAGCAAGTCGAGCACCAGCTTTTCATCGTTGTAAATTGGGTGAATTTCAGGGTCCAGCTTGACGAACATATACAGGGCGCCATCTGGTTTGACGCAGGAAACACCCTTGATGCTGTTGAGCTTCCGCCAAGCCAGGTCTCGCTGATCCCATAATCGTCCACCCGGAACGATCAGGTCGTTGATGCTTTGATAGCCGCCCAGTGCCGTTTGAATAGCATATTGGGCCGGTACATTACAGCAAAGGCGCATAGAGGCAAGCAT
>Ga0316207_10004231_pt1 | contig 12598 bp, 12 predicted proteins | sample 6weekpyrite_MG_FD_204943 | JGI IMG/M metagenome (GOLD analysis project Ga0316207, IMG submission 204943) | Microbial mat bacterial communities from mineral coupon in-situ incubated in ocean water Damariscotta River, Maine, United States -... | ecosystem: Environmental > Aquatic > Marine >... | reverse complement strand
TGGGCGAATGGCAAACGCGTGCGCAAGTATCGACATTGTTCGATCCGAACCCGCCGCGAACAAGCTTCTGGACAAGGAACGTTTCTTCATTCGTGCACCGGCTGGAGGTGATCCCGCCAAGCGCCCTTGCCCCGTGCTCTTTGCGGATCGCAATCAGATGCTGCGCCGTGAACGAAATGGCTTCGCCCCAGCTCACTTCGCGCCATGGCTGGTCGATCGAATCGCGGATCATCGGCGACGTGATCCGGTCCTTGTGATTGGCATAGCCCCATGCGAACCGCCCCTTGACGCAAGAGTGACCCCGGTTGGCCTTGCCTTCTTTCCACGGCACCATGCGGACAAGCTGATCGCCGCGCATTTCCGCACGAAACGTGCACCCAACGCCGCAATAGGCGCAAGTGGTCACGACAGAGCGTTCCGGCTTGCCATGCTCTATCACGCTTTTTTCCATCAGCGCGCTGGTCGGGCAGGCCTGAACGCAGGCACCGCACGAAACGCACTCGCTGGAAAGGAAATCGTCCTTGCTCGTGCCCGCGCTGATCGCGCTGTCAAAGCCGCGGCCCTCGACCGTAAGGGCCAGCGTCCCTTGCACTTCATCGCAGGCGCGCACGCACCGCGAACAGACGATGCACTTGTCCGGCTCGAAAAGGAAATAGGGGTTCGACACGTCCGGTGCCTGGCCAAGGTGATGCGCCCCGTCATAGCCATACCGAACATCGCGCAGGCCGACATCGGCCGCCGCATCCTGAAGTTCGCAGTCGTTATTCGCACTGCACGTCAGGCAATCGAGCGGGTGGTCGGAGATATAGAGTTCCATCACCCCGCGCCGCAATCTGGCCAGCCGGGGGGACTGCGTCTTTACCGCCATGCCCTGCGCCGCGGGCGTCGTGCACGATGCGGGCGTGCCGCGCATGCCCTCTACCTCGACAAGGCACAGGCGGCACGAGCCGAAGCTTTTTACCATGTCGGTCGCGCAAAGGCTGGGAATGTCGCCGCCGATCTCTGCGGCCGCGCGCATCACGCTTGTCCCTTCGGGAACGGTGACTGTCCGGCCGTCGATCGATAGCGTGACAGTCTTGCCGCCGCACACTTCGGGCGTCCCGAAATCAGGCTGCTTTGCATAGCCCATCAGGCTTCTCCCTCAATCGTAACGACCTCGTGCGGATCACCGAAGATGAGCGCACTGTCCGGCCGGGCAAGCGCCACCAGCGCCAGACCGGCCTGTGCCGCACGCTCCACGGCAAGGCTGGTCGGGGCGGAAATGGTGACAAGCAGCGGGCATCCGGCGCGAACGGTCTTTTCGACCAGTTCGAAACTGCACCGTGCGGATAAAAGGATGAACCCGGCTGCCGGATCCATCCCCTGCCGCGCCATGGCGCCGATCAATTTGTCGAGCGCGTTATGCCGCCCCACATCCTCTGCCGCGCAAAGGATCGCGCCATTCGGCGAGCAGTATGCGGCCGCATGCATCGCACCCGTTTCGCGGCCCAATGGCTGATGATCCGGCAAGGCCGCAAGGGCATTGGCGATGCCGGTGCGCGTAACCCGGATTTTCGCGGATACCGCGGGCATGGGCCGCAGCACCTCGGCGATATTGTCCATGCCGCATAGCCCGCAGCTCGATTCCGAAACGCGTGTGCGGGCACGGGCGATGACAGCGTCCATCGCTTCATGCGGCAAGGCCACGCGCACGACCCAGCCGCCGGCAGCTTCGTGCACATCGACCGCCGCTATCTCCTGTGCCGATCCCACCAGCCCTTCGGACATCGTGAAACCGCGCGCGAAATCGTCCAGCGATTCTGGCGTGGCCATCATCACGGCATAGCCCAGCCCGTTGTATTCGATGGCGACCGGTGCCTCCACCGGCACGGCGCGGCCAATCGCGGCATCCCCCGCCTTCGCAAGGCCAAGCCGCATGGGGCGCGTGTCTAATGTCCCGTTCATGCCATTGCCGCCTGCACAAGGCCGAAATCCTCGGGCCAGTGGCGTAGCGCGGACAGAACGGGATAAGGGGTAAAGCCGCCCAAGGCGCACAGCGAACCGAACTTCATCGTCTCGCACAAGTCTTCGAGGAGCGCGACCTGCTCCTCCAACCCGCGTGCCGCCGCGCGCACATTGTGCATCTGGGGCAGAACCTCAACCGCATCGGCCTTGCGCCCGCCGTTCACGATGCGCTCGATAATCTCCATCCCGCGCACCGATCCGATGCGGCAAGGCGTGCACTTGCCGCAGCTTTCCGCCGCGCAGAACTGCATCGCGAAGCGGGCAAGAGCGGCCATGTCGGCAGTGTCGTCGAAAACGACGATCCCGCCGTGCCCGATCAGCGCATCGGCCGCCGCATATGCCTCGTAATCGAAAGGAATATCGAAATCGCCGGGATGGATGTAGGCGCCCAGCGGCCCGCCGACCTGCACCGCCTTTACCGCGCGGCCCGATGCGGTGCCGCCGCCGATCTCATGGACAAGCTCGCGCAAGGTGACGCCGAACGCCGTTTCGTGCAATCCGCCGTATTTCACATTGCCCGCGATCTGGATCGGCATCGTACCCCTGGACCGGCCCATGCCTAGATCCGCGTACATCGCGGCCCCGCCCTCTGACAGGATGTGCGGCACGGCGGCCAGCGTCAGCACGTTGTTGACCACCGTTGGGCAGCCGAAGAGCCCCTCAAGCGCGGGCAATGGCGGCTTGGCCCGGACCTCTCCTCGTTTTCCTTCAAGGCTGCTCAGCAGGGACGTTTCCTCCCCGCAGACATAGGCGCCGGCGCCGACGCGAACCTCGATCCGGAAAGGGGCGATCCGCTGCGCCGCAAGATCGATGGCCGCGCGCATGACGGCGATCGCATCGGGATATTCACTGCGCAGGTAGATATAGCCCTGCTGCGCGCCCACGGCGCCGGCGGCAATTGCCATACCCTCGATCAGGGCGAAGGGGTCGCCTTCCATCAACATGCGATCGGCGAACGTGCCGCTGTCACCTTCATCCGCGTTGCAGACGATATATTTGCGCGGACCGGCGGCGCTGGCCACTGTCTGCCACTTTATTCCGGCGGGAAAGCCCGCACCGCCGCGTCCGCGAAGACCGGACTTTATGACTTCGTCCAGAACCAGCGCCGATCCGATGGACCGCGCGCGCTGCAGCCCCGCCCATCCGCCGGTCGCGGCATAATCCTCCATGCTCAGCGGACGGGTCCGGCCCGCCCGCGCGAAAGTCAGCCGCTGCTGGCCCGCGATAAAGGGATGCGCCGCCACCGGCCCGATGCACAGATCATCGGCGCTGCCACCCGCAATGTCAGCCACGCGCCCCGCCGTGACCGGGCCCCAGCCGACGCCATTGATTTCGGCCAGCGGTTCAAGCCATTGCATGCCCCAGCCCGAAACACGCTCAACCGTCCAGCCAAGCGCCTCGAACGCGCGAACGACCTGCTCCGCCCCGCAGGCACGTGCAGCGGCATCGGCGGATATGCGCACGATACCGTTCATGCGCCTGTTACCAGTTTGGTCAGCGCATCTTCGTCCAACCTTGCGTAGAGTTCGTCCCCGATCCTTGCATTGGGGCCCACGCTGCACAGGCCCAGGCAATAGACCGTCTCCACCCGAACGCGCGCCCCCGCGGCATGGGTCACGGCGGGCATCATCGCCTCTATCCCGCGGGCCTGGCATGCCTCGGCCCGGCAAACCTGGATTACGGGGCGCGGATCGGCCTGCGCCTTGAAATCGTGGTAGAAGCTGGCCACGCCGTGCACTTCTGCCCTTGTCAAGTTGAGCAGGTGGGCGATCCGCGTTTCGGCCTGTGCATCGATCGCGCCCAGCTGCGCCTGCACATCATGCAGAATGGGAAGCAGCGGACCTTCACGGTCCGCGTGACGTGCGACAATGGCATCGATCCGGTCCATGGCGTCAGGCAGAGTGAACCTCCCCTTGCGGCTGCGCAAGTCCATAGCGGCCCTGCGCTGCGGCCACCCGGCCCGCGATCATGCCTTCAGCCGCGCGGCATGCCAGCGAACGTGTTCTGCCAGAAATGTCGAGATGAAGTAGTAGGAATGGTCGTAGCCGTCCTGCATCCGGATCTCCGCCTGCATCCCGGCATCGGCCACCGCCTTTTCCAGCAAGTGCGTCTTCAACTGTTCAGCTAGGAAATTGTCGGCCGTGCCCTGATCGATCAGCAGATCGGGCAGGCGCGCACCATCGGCGATAAGAGCGCAGGCATCATATTCGCGCCATGCAGCCCGGTCCGAACCGATATAGCCGGTCAGCGCCTTCTCCCCCCAGGGACATTCCAGCGGGCTGACGATCGGCGCAAAAGCGCTGGTCGACCTGAACCGCCCCGGATTGCGCAAGGAGATCGTCAGCGCGCCGTGGCCGCCCATCGAATGGCCGGTAATGCCTTGTCTGTCCATCTCGGCCGGGAAGTTCGCGGCGACAAGCGCGGGCAGCTCTTCCTCGATATAGGACCGCATCCTGAAATTGCCCGACCAAGGCTGCTGCACCGCGTCGACGTAAAACCCTGCGCCCATGCCGAAATCGTATCCGTCGTCATCCGGCACCCCTTCGCCGCGCGGCGACGTATCGGGCGCGACGAAGATAATACCGTGCTGCGCACAGGCCGCCCGGTATTCGCCCTTCTCGGTCACGTTCGCATGGGTGCAGGTAAGGCCTGACAAATACCACAGCACCGGCAGCTTCGCGCCGGGGGCATGGCCGGGCACGAAGACAGAGAATGTCATTTCGGTGCCGGTGACGGCAGAGACGTGCCTGTACACGCCCTGCACGCCGCCGTGCGCCTTGTTGGTGGAAACGGTTTCGATCGTCATTCTCAGCCCATGATTTTGAGCGCGCACAGCTTGTTGCCGTCGGGATCGCGGACATACGCAACGAAGAGTTCGCCAACCGCCTTGGTCCGCACGCCCGGCGCTTCCTCGATCCCCGTGCCCCCGTTGGCGCAAGCGGCTTCATACCACTTGTGGCCCATGGCCTCGTCCTCGACGGTAAAGCCGATGGTCATGCCGTTGCCCGGAGTCGCCTCTTTTCCATCGAGAGGTTCGCCCACGATCAGCATCGCGCCGTTGTGATTGTAGAAATAGCGATTGCGTTCGGCATCGTAGACACCCGGCTCACACCCCAATGTCGCCATCAGCGCATCGTAGAACTTGCGAGCCCGCTCAACATCGTTGGCGCCAAGGTGGACGTGACTGAACATAATCGCTCTCCTGATTTTCGTTTGTACCCATCGGGACTTGAACATACCCGAGAGTACCATTCTACCAATACTTTAGAACACAACGACAGAGCGAATCGACTTGCCTTCGTGCATAAGGTCGAAGGCCGTGTTGATCTCCTCCAGCCCCATGACATGGGTGATCATCGGGTCGATCTCGATCTTCCCGGTCATATACATGTCGACGATCTTGGGCACGTCGGTGCGGCCCTTGGCCCCGCCGAACGCGGTACCCCGCCAATTGCGGCCGGTGACCAGCTGGAACGGGCGCGTCTCGATCGTCTTGCCCGCCTCGGCCACGCCGATGATGATGCTGGTGCCCCAACCCTTGTGACATGCCTCAAGCGCGGTGCGCATGACTTCGGTATTGCCGGTCGCGTCGAAGGTATAGTCCGCGCCGCCGTCAGTCATCCTGACGATATTGGCGATGGTGTCCTCGCGGCTCATCCCCTTGGTGTTCAGAAAGTCGGTCATGCCGAACTTGCGGCCCCATTCCTCACGGTCGGCGTTGATGTCGACGCCGATGATCTTGCCCGCACCGGCAAGCCGCGCGCCCTGAATCACGTTGAGACCGATACCGCCAAGACCGAAGACCACGACATTGTCGCCGACCTGCACCTTGGCCGTGTTGGTCACTGCGCCCACACCCGTGGTCACGCCGCAGCCGATGTAACAGCTGGTCTTGAACGGCGCATCCTTGCGGATCTTCGCAACCGCGATTTCAGGCAGCACGGTAAAGTTCGAGAAGGTCGAGCAGCCCATGTAGTGAAAGATTGTCTCACCCTTGTAGGAAAAACGGCTGGTGCCGTCGGGCATCAGGCCCTTGCCCTGCGTTTCGCGGATCGCGCTGCACAAATTGGTCTTGCCCGACAGGCACATCTTACACTGACGGCATTCGGGGGTGTAGAGCGGGATGACGTGATCGCCGGGCTCTACACTCGTCACGCCCCGGCCGACTTCGCGCACGATGCCCGCACCTTCGTGGCCGAGGATCGAGGGAAAGATACCCTCGCTATCGAACCCGTCCAGGGTGTAGGCATCGGTGTGGCAGATGCCCGTCGCCATGATCTCGACAAGGACTTCGCCTTCCCTGGGCCCCTCCAGATCGACTTCGACGATTTCGAGCGGCTTCTTGGCCTCGAAGGCGACGGCGGCGCGGGTCTTCATGTCATGCACTCCACTAGGCAGATTTCCGGATTGAACCGATGATTAGCAACTGAACCGGACGGGGATAAAGACCCTTTTTGGCAAAGTATTATCCCTGCACGGCGATAATGAACCTCACGCCCGGTCGCTGTGCGCCGATCCACCGGCCCGGCGCGCAATCGCGGCAGACGCGATGCCAGCGTTTTTATTTTCCTACACCATGCCACGCATGGCTTGCTCCCTCCGATCCGTTCCCAAGGAGACAAGACATGCCCCTGCTCGATTCGCTGATCGTTCCGATCACCCGCATTATCGACAAAGTCATTCCCGACCGCGAAGCCCGCGAAAAGGCGAAACTGGAGCTTCTCAAGCTGGAGGGAAGCCACGAAATGCAGATGGTCGAAGCGCGTCTGTCGGCCATCGTGGCAGAGGCGAACTCCACCGATCCGTGGACGAGCCGGGCGCGGCCCGGCTTTCTCTATGTCATGTACGTGATGGTGCTTTTCGCCATTCCGATGGGCGTTATCGCGGCTTTCGATCCGCCTGCCGCCATGGCCATTGCCGATGGGATGACCAGCTATCTCAACGGGTTGCCCGAACCGCTCTATGCCCTCTTCGGGACCGGCTATCTTGGCTATACGGTTGCGCGCCAATGGGGCAAGGCAAAGGGAACCGACAAGTGAAGCGATCGGGGATGATCGACGCTCCCCCTTGCCCTTGGGCCAGTCTCAGCGTAGCGCGCTACGCCAACAGACAACCTCCGAAAGAGGAATTAATGGGCGAAGCCAAGACACCCACAAGCCGTCGTTCGGCAGTGATGAACGTTGACAGCGCACTGGTGCGCGAACTGGCCGAACTTCTGGCCGAAACCGGATTGACCGAAATTCAGGTCGAAGACGGTGAACGCAAGATCAAGGTATCGCGCGCCGCCATGGCAGCCGTAGCCGCCGCACCCGTCGCGGCGGCCCCGGCCCCCGCGGCTGCTCCGGCACCTGCTGCCGCAGCAGCATCCCCGGCCGAAAGCGACGTGCCGGCCGATGCGGTCAAATCGCCTATGGTCGGCACCGCCTACCTCTCGCCCGAACCGGGTGCGGCAAATTTCATCGAAGTCGGCGCGCAGGTCAAGGCAGGCGAGACACTGCTCATCGTAGAGGCGATGAAGGTCATGAACGCCATTCCCGCCACCAAGTCGGGCACCGTTTCCAAGATCCTCGTCGGCAATGCAGAACCGGTCGAATTCGACCAGCCGCTTGTCGTGATCGACTGAGCGGGGACCGGGCATGACTATCTCGCGCATTCTTATCGCCAATCGGGGCGAGATCGCGCTGCGCGTCCACCGCGCCGCGCACGAGATGGGTATCGAGACGGTGGCGGTGCACTCCACCGCGGATGCCGACGCGATGCACGTCCGCCTTGCAGACCAGGCCGTGTGCATCGGCCCCCCGTCCGCGACTGACAGCTATCTGAACATGGCGGCGATCATCTCGGCGGCGGAAATCACCAACGCCGATGCGATTCACCCCGGTTATGGATTCCTGTCCGAGAATGCGAAGTTCGCCGAGATCGTGGAGGCGCACGGCCTCAAATGGATCGGGCCCAAGCCTGAACATATCCGAACGATGGGCGACAAGGTTGCGGCCAAGAAGACGGCGGGCGACCTTGGGCTGCCGCTGGTCCCCGGCTCCGACGGCGCGGTATCGGACGCGCAAGAAGCGAAGAAGATCGCTGCCGAGATCGGCTACCCCGTGATCATCAAGGCCGCATCGGGCGGCGGCGGGCGCGGGATGAAGGTTTGTCCTTCGGAAGACCAGATCGAAACCCTGATGAAACAGGCAGGTAACGAGGCGAAGTCGGCCTTTGGCGACGACACCGTCTATATCGAAAAATATCTCGGCAATCCGCGCCATATCGAATTCCAGGTTTTCGGCGACGGCGAAGGCAATGCGATCCATCTGGGAGAGCGCGACTGCTCGCTTCAGCGCCGCCACCAGAAAGTGCTGGAAGAAGCGCCCTCCCCCGTCATCAGCGCCGAGGAGCGGGACCGCATGGGCAAAGTCTGCGCCGACGCAATGGCGCAGATGGGCTACCGCGGTGCCGGCACGATCGAATTCCTGTGGGAAGACGGCGAGTTCTACTTCATCGAGATGAACACCCGGCTTCAGGTCGAACACCCGGTGACGGAGGCGATTACCGGCGTCGACCTGGTGCGCGAACAGATCCGCATTGCCGATGGCAATCCGCTGTCGGTCGCTCAGGACGAATTGCACTTTACCGGCCATGCGATCGAATGCCGCATCAATGCCGAAAACGCCTTCACCTTTGCGCCCAGCCCGGGCGAGGTAAAAAGCTATCACGCGGCAGGCGGCATGCATGTGCGCGTCGATTCCGGGCTCTATGCCGGGTATCGCATTCCGCCCTACTACGATTCGATGATTGCCAAGCTCATCGTCTATGGCCGCACGCGCGAAGGTTGCATCATGCGGCTGAAACGCGCGCTCGAAGAAATGGTTGTCGAAGGCGTGCAGACCTCGATCCCGCTGCACCGAGAACTGATCCGTCAGGACGATTTCCTGAACGGCGACTACACGATCAAGTGGCTGGAGGAATGGCTCGCAGAGCGCGGTGCTTGACCCATGCGCGGCGCCGGTTTCCATATCGGCTCATCACCGTTCGCGGCGGCCCGTCATCGGCGAGCGGCTTCAAGCCGTTCCCGCGTCCGGCCGCACTTCCGTCACCAGGATGATCTCGCACGCGCCTGCGCCCTGATCGCCGCGCGTGCGCGATGTGCGCCACCGCCCGCCATCGGGCGCGTTTATGTCGACAAGGTATCCTTTAAGCCCGACCACCTGATTTTCAGATATATCATCGATGGCGCCAGCCACGGTGTCATTTGCCGGGATCAGGTGCCAGTTTGCGGAATGTTTGCCAAAGCGGCGCACGCGCGGATCCTTCCACGCCTCCGCCCCGGCGCGCCAGAAATAGAACCGGCCCGACTGGCTGATCTTGATACGTGAATGGACCTCTGACCGCGCGCCTTCGCCCCATGCCACGGCAATGTCGGTCGGCGAATATGCGGCAAAGTCGTCTCCCGCCCAGCCATAGTAATTCCGGCGCGACAGGACGAGGACATCGGCATCGAACGTCGCAACCTTGCGAATGCCGCGCACGTCGGACGAAACGGCCGAAACCCCGCTTTGGCGCGGCGCGCCCACAAAGGCGTCGCGAGGTTCCGAAGTACAGGAGGCCAGCGCAAAACTGGCCATGATCACGGCGCCGAATTGTCCCCCACGCACGAAACTATTCCAGCGGTACGCCCGGTTCGTTCTTGGACGTGCGAATAACCAGCGACGTCTTCACGCTGGCTACATTGGGCGCAGGTGTCAGCGCGCTGGTCAGGAATTCCTGAAAGCTTTGGAGGTCCTTGCTCACGATCTTGAGTACGAAGTCGATCTCGCCGTTGAGCATGTGGCATTCGCGCACGGCAGGAAGCGTGGCGATGTGTTCTTCAAAGGCGCGCAGTGCATCTTCTGCCTGGCTCTTAAGGGAAACCATGGCAAAAACCGTGATCGTGAAGCCCAGCGTCTGGGGATCGAGTTCGGCATGATAACCGCGAATCGCTCCGCCTTCTTCAAGCGAGCGCACCCGCCTGAGGCAGGGCGGCGCGGTCAGCCCTACGCGATTGGCCAGTTCGACATTCGTAATCCGCCCTTCGGCCTGCAATTCGGCCAGAAGCCGCTGATCGATCTCATCAAGGTTCATGATGCTGATAACCTGTCAAACGGCCTTTTGTGCCGCCGCCCCCTATTTTTCCGCAAGGATAAGCCACAATTCGGCAAGTTGCGAACACGCTAGCCCTGCACCAAGCAACAATCATACTATTATCGGGACTGTTCCACTTTGCAACGCAGGTTTGAGGGCCCTTCCCCCCCTTTAACCCAAAGTTTACCGACGAGATAAGGGCAGAATCAGGCAATGCGCCTCCGTGCGCAATCTGGCTGCGGCCCTGATTTGGGGATTCGATGACGCTAGATGATCGCCTGCGTACCGTGCTTGACGTCGCTGCAGACAGCGGTGAGAGCGTGCGCGCGCAGTATCGTCAGCTTGTCGACCTGCTGGGCAGCGGCAAGACCGTTGCCGACGGATCGCTTGTCGCTGCTGCGTTCCTGCGTCTCTCCGCTCTTGCCCGCCGCATCCCTGCTGCCGAGCGCGCCGAGATGTTGGCCGACCCTGCCCTGCGCCTGCGTTCCCCCCCGCTGGTCGCGCAATTGTGCGAAGGCGAAGTCGAGGTGGCTCACGCCGCGATCAAGGCGGCCGATCTCGACGAACACGGCTGGACCGTGCTCAACAGTGTTCTCGATGAAGAATTGCATGCCAAGCTCCGATCCGCCCGCACCGCCACGCGCGCACGCAGCGGCGAGGAAAGGCCCGAACTTCTGCTGACCCGCACGGCCAACCGGGCCTCTCTGTCCGGTGATCTCACGCCTAGCGCGCCGGTCCCCACCCGCGCGCCCCGCGCAGAATCGTCGGATTCCGCAGCAAGCGCGGTGAGCAGCGTCCCTGAAATCGTTGCCCGTATCGAACGTTTCCGGCTTCGGCGGCGCGAAGCGGCAACCCGCGAAGTGCTCGCCGCGCGCGGCATGACGGAAGCAGCCGAGGACGATATGGGTGACGCGGATGGCGTAGCTGCTCCGCCTCCTATCGCGGCACAAAGAGAGATTGATTGCACGATTTCCCCCGAAGGCCGGATTGAATGGACAAGCCACCACGGCCCCATGCTATCCGGCCTCATTCTCACGGCCAACAGCGGTGCTGCCGCACAGCTTGACGAGGCGGCCGCCACGGCGCTTCGCCGCCAGCAATCGGTGCGCGGCGGAAAACTCGCGATCAACGCCTCGCCAACGATTTCCGGCGACTGGCGGATCGATGCTGCACCGAATTTCGATCCGGTGGGACGCTTTCTGGGGCACCACGCACGCCTTACCCGGCACGTGGACCGGCAGACCGACCTGCGGGGCGATTTGATTCGCCAGGCCCTCCATGAACTGCGTACGCCGATCAACGCGCTTCAGGGCTTTTCCGAGATCATCCAGCAGCAATTGTTCGGCCCGGTTCCGCACCAGTACCGCGCGCTGGCCGCCAACATCGCCGGTGAGACCGCGGCGATCCTGGCGGGGCTCGACGAAGTGGACCGGCTCGTCCGGCTGCGGCGCGGCACGCGCAAGCTTGCCGAGGGGCAGACCGAAATGGGGCCGCTGCTTGCCGGATTATTTGAACAAGTGTCGGTGATGATCGCGGCCCGCGGTGCGAAATTCGACGCAACCCTTGCCGACCCCATGGTGACAGTCGCCATCGATTCCGGTGATCTGGAACGCATTGTCTGGCGCCTGCTGGGCGTTGTTTCCGTGGCGGCGCAGGATCAGGAAAGCATCAGCGCCGACGTATCGGTCAAAGGGGAGCGGCTCCTGCTGCGTGCACAATTGCCGCGCGCACTCGCCAACCTCGATGACGACGCGCTCTACGGCGCGTCGGCCAATGGCGACGTGACTGAAGATCTGGCGGTCGGCCTGTTGGGCCGCGGTTTCGCCCTGCGCCTCCTCACCGCCGAAGCCCGGGCCGCAGGCGGCAGCCTGCAGCGCGAAGGCGGCGCACTCGTCCTGCGCCTCCCCTGTGAAAGCAACGATGATGGGGCCGCAAGCGAAGTAGCGGCCTAAACCTGTTGCCAAGTTTAGAAGTCACGGCTAGGCGCGTGCTCCACGGGCCTGTAGCTCAGCGGTTAGAGCTGGCCGCTCATAACGGCTAGGTCGCGGGTTCGAATCCTGCCGGGCCCACCGGAACAGACTTTCGCCCCACGGGGCGGCATAGGGTCGGGGAGTAGCGCAGCCCGGTAGCGCGCCTGCTTTGGGAGCAGGATGTCGCAGGTTCGAATCCTGTCTCCCCGACCATTTCGCTTTCGCAATATACGTGACGTTCCGTCTGCCTTGGCATGCCTAGGCGGCTGCCCTATCATATTGGGCAGTATAGCCGCGTGAGCATCTCTTTTAATGACACTCGTCATAAAACGGAGATGGATGATGAGCGAACAAGTTACATGGGATCGTGAAGCCGATGTCGTCGTGCTCGGATCGGGCGGCGCGGCGATGACCGCGGCAATATCCGCATTCGACCACGGCGCAAAAGATGTCGTCATCTTGGAAAAGACGGGAATGGTCGGCGGCACGACCGCCATGTCGGGCGGCAT
>Ga0316207_10004230_pt1 | contig 12599 bp, 13 predicted proteins | sample 6weekpyrite_MG_FD_204943 | JGI IMG/M metagenome (GOLD analysis project Ga0316207, IMG submission 204943) | Microbial mat bacterial communities from mineral coupon in-situ incubated in ocean water Damariscotta River, Maine, United States -... | ecosystem: Environmental > Aquatic > Marine >... | reverse complement strand
GCTACGAACCAGGCGGTCGGGCGTTCGAATCGCTCCAGGCGCGCCATATAAATGAAAAAGGCCCCCATTTTGGGGGCCTTTTTCATTTATGCGTCCTGTAGCTCTCTGAGCCCGACCGTGAAATGGGAGGGCGTCGACAAAATTGTTTTACAAACAATTTTGGACGCACGAAGTGCGCCCCGAAGGGGTGAGTCCCGCAGGGACGAATCAATCGCTCACCCGGGGGGTGATATGAATTCAATACGGACCCAGAAGGCCAGCCCGCAGTCCGAGTAATCGCTCCAGGCGCACCATACAATCAAGGCTTACGTTTAACGACGTAAGCCTTTTTTATGCGGGGTATACTTATACTCCAGGGTATACTTTTTTTAAAAAGGGTCAGTAAATAAATGGAATTATTCGTATTTTCATTTGCCAATACTCACTTTAACTTAAGGTTATTAATGCTGTTGCGCCGGAGCAAAGCGGAGAAGTATATGCTTTGGTTGGAAAAGAGGTTCCCGCATGAGTACTGAAGTCGCACCTATTATCGTATGGTTTCGTCAGGATTTAAGGTTGAAAGATAATCCTGCCTTATTGGCCGCGCATGAAAGTGGGCAACCCATCATTCCAATTTATATATTAGATGACGTGAATAGCGGTGAGTGGAAAATGGGCGGTGCCAGCCGCTGGTGGCTCTATCAAAGTTTAGGCTCACTCGATAACAATTTAGACAGCCATTTAGTTTATGAAGCTGGTGATCCTGAAACTATTTTGTCAGAGGTTGTGGCGCAAACGGGTGCTAATAAAATTTACTGGAACAGATGTTATGAGCCCTGGCGGATTAAACGCGATTCATTAATAAAGAAAAACCTTAGTAGTGAAGTTTTAGAGATTAAAAGCTTTAATGGTTCGCTCTTATTTGAGCCACATAAGGTGCTGAAAAAAGATGGTACTCCTTATCGTGTCTTTACCCCTTTCTATAAAAAAGGATGTTTAGAGCGTGGAGGTGAGCCGCCTATGCCGAGCTCTAAGCCAGAGCAATTTGATTTACAAAATCATAAACGACTCGCGCTTGATGATCTTAACCTTATGCCTGATCTTACATGGTATAAAGAGATGCAAACAGAATGGCAACCGGGTGAAGTGGGAGCGCAAACCTGTTTACGGGATTTTCTTGAAAATGGTTTGAAGGGATACAAAGAAGGCCGAAATTTTCCTGTGCGAGAAAACGTATCGCGACTATCACCCTATTTGCATTTTGGCGAGATTTCTCCAAACGATATTTGGCATACTGTAAAATCGGCTATGATCATAGTGCGATGTGAAAATGATGGTGAGCACTTTTTAAGTGAAATAGGGTGGCGTGAGTTTTCAAATACGCTGTTGTATCATTTCCCGGATATACCGCGTAATAACCTACAAAAAAAATTTGAAGCCTTTCCATGGCGTGAAGATGCAGCGGCGCTTGGAGCCTGGCAAAGCGGTCAAACGGGATATCCGGTTGTCGATGCAGGGATGCGTGAGTTATGGCAGACAGGGTATATGCATAACCGCGTTCGGATGATCGTAGGATCATTTCTTGTCAAGAACCTGCTTCTTCATTGGCATCATGGCGAGGACTGGTTTTGGGATACGCTGGTTGATGCTGATTTAGCGAATAATGCGGCAAATTGGCAATGGATTGCTGGATGTGGCGCAGATGCAGCTCCTTATTTTCGTGTGTTTAATCCCGTGGCACAGGGGCAAAAATTTGATGCAACAGGTGAATATGTGCGGCGGTTTGTACCTGAGTTAAGCAAGATGCCAGATAAATTTCTACATAACCCGTGGGAAGCCCCTGAGGATGTTTTGGAGCATGCTGGTGTTATATTGGATAAGAATTACCCTAGCCCGATTGTTGAACTAAAGCAGTCTAGAGAAAGAGCACTGGCAGCTTTTCAAAGTTTGAAAGGTTTGTAAAAGCTATGGTGAAACCAACAAAAGCAATCATCGGCGCGGGGCTTGCGGGGTTAGGCCTTGCCAACCGTCTTAAATAATAAAAGGGGTCAGTGACAAAACGGGATCAGTGGTATTTTCATTTATCATTGACCTCTTTAATTCTTGATTGCAATATACAAAACCTAACTTTGTCTACTATTCTAAAGGCTCTTTTGTCTTCGTTATATCAACTTTACATGATGCATCACAGACTTCACCTTTTCGGCTGCGCCAACGCAAGGCGGCAAACCCATTGTAAAAAATGTTAAGTACAGGTGTAATTAGGGGAATACGTAACAATTTTCCCAGCCAATGGTAGTAAGGTAGGTTTAACCACATCTCTTTAAATGCGTAAGCGCCTTTAAGGGGGTTCCCGCTACGATCGATTACATGCATATGTTTCATGGCATCTTGCCGTGCAATGTTCAGACGCTGTAATACGTGGTTTGTTTCTTCATTTGAAATATCACACCAGAAAATCGCCTGATCTTTATCGATACGTTGGTAGTGATTTATCTCACGACTGCATAGTGGGCAGCCGCCGTCATATAAAACAATAGGTCGTGCAGTATTACTATTCATGCGGTTTGTTCCGATATAAAGGTAATGTTTCGAGATTTTAAATTAGATACAAGTTCATTGAGCGCGCGAGATGGCGCGAGGCCTTCACCTCTGAAACCAAGCTCTATGCTGTTAGTGTTCGTCATACTGGGTAGGCTAAATACTTTGAGTTTTGGATATTTTTCTGCAAAGTATTCCAGCATATTGAATAATTCGGATTCAGGTATGTTAAAAACCCGAACTGATTCTTCATTTTCCCGTTCGTGATTGCTGGGGTAATAATTTTCAATTACCCAATCTAGCATGGGCCATGCTAATTGCGGAAAACCGGGGAAGAAGTGATGCTCAAACAAGGTGAAGCCCGGAATATTATTGAACGCATTTGGAATGATAATAGCCTCATCAGGTAAGTCGGCCATTAATACACGATTGGGGTAAGCCCTCGTGCCAAATTCTTCTTTGATTAGTGCGAGGGCTTCAGGGTGACGAACCAGTTTAATATTAAAGGCATTGGCAGCAGCCAGTCTGGTCGTGTCATCAGGGGTTGCACCAATACCGCCAAAACAAAATACCGGTAATTGTTCTTCCTGTGATTGCTGTAATTGCTGAGTTAAGAATTTCTCGTTATCAGACACATAGCGACACCATGCTAGCGATAAACCATGTTGTTTGAGTTTTTTTATCACATGAGTTAAATGCTTATCTTTACGTTTACCATTAAGAATTTCATCACCAATTATTATGACGCCAACATGGTTATCATTCATCATCTTTCCCCTCAGTCTGTTATTTGATAGTTGAGAGGAACGCGACGACACTCAGGTTTTGTGAGCAACACATGTACTGCACTGGTTGAACGTTCCATAAAACCGCCTTCACAATAGCATAGGTAAAATTCCCATAGGCGGATAAAAGTGTCGCTATAACCAAGTTCTCGTATTTTTTTTTCATTTTGGAAGAAGCGTTCACGCCAGTCTTTTAAAGTGCGTGCATAGTGAGGCCCAATATCTTCAAGATCAAAAATATGAAAATCAGTCTTTTTAGTAATAGCATGCGACATTGCTGTCACTGATGGTAAGCTGCCACCAGGGAAAATATATTTCTGAATAAAGTCTACGCCACGCTTGGCTTGCTCATAACGTTGATCAGCGATGGTTATACCTTGTAAACACATCATGCCGTCGGCTTTGAGTAGCGATGCGCATTTTTCAAAATAAGTACCTAGATTATTTAAGCCTACAGCTTCAATCATTTCAACTGATACCAGCTTGTCATAAGATCCGGTAAGCTCACGATAATCTTTAACCAACAGGGTGATTTTATCTTCGAGACCCTCTTCGGTGACACGTTGCTTTGCATAGTCATATTGCTGTTGCGAAATGGTGGTTGTAGTTACTTGGCAGCCATAGTGTTTCGCAGCATGGATAGCCATGCCACCCCACCCAGTACCAATTTCTAACAAATGATCTTGTTCATTCAAATCAAGTTTTTTACAGATTAGGTCAAGTTTGTTGAATGAAGCGTGTTCTAAGCTGCATTTATCGTCTGTATATACTGCCGATGAATACATCATTCTCGTATCGAGCATTATTTTAAATAAATCGTTACCGATGTCATAGTGTGCTGATATGTTTCTTCGACTACCGTGCTGTGTATTGCGATTAAGCCAATGTAAGAATTTATTGATTGGTGTCTGGATATGGCTCATGCCACTGTCCATGTTATCTAGCACTTCACGATTAATAAGTAACAGACGAACTAGATTGGTGAGGTTGTCACAATTCCAATCGCCCATAAAATATGACTCGCCTGATCCGAGGCTACCGCCAAATGCAGTATAACTATAGAATGAAGGATTACGTACAGTTATGGTTACTTTTAGTGATGCAACCGCATCTTTTCCAAACTGAAAAATTTCACCGTTATCGATAATCCGCAAATAACCTTGTTTAATATTCTTGAGTTTGGATAACACAGCTCGCCTTGCAAACCTGTCGAGAAAACGGTTAGCAAACCGAAGTTGGCTTCTTTGTGCAGGCACAATACTAGATTTCATATTCATAAACCTTATCTATTTTTAGAGGCATCGACTGTTGTTTTACCTGGATGTGTATAAAGTGGGGTTCTTTTTATCCAAAGTTTTAGCGCTTGGTAATAAATGCTGAAGCTTACTTTAGCTGTCATCAATGGAAATAGAGTTAATGCACGTGCCAGATTCTTTCTATTTATTGGCTGAGCGGCTAATGCCAAGCTGGCATCAAAAACTTTCTCATTGTTTTTCCAATTCTCCATGTGTACGCCTAGATGATCATTGCTTTGGGTAAAAAACCATTCATAGTTCTGATCCATGGGGTTAAATGGCGAGACATGAAATTGCTTATCTAGTTCAAACTTATACTTGCCTGATCGCTGTTGTTCTTTGTCGATATGCAGAACATAACAATGTTGTTCACCCCATGGGGTATTGCTAACTTCAGCTACAATAACTTCAAGGTTTTTATCATTCTTATCAAAGCAGTAATAAAAACTGACAGGATTAAAACAATGTCCAAAATAACGTAAATGCGTTAGCAAACGTATCGGACCAGTTAGATTAATGCCGGCTTTATCCTTAACTAAATCTATTACTGATTGTTTTAGCGATTGTTGGTTGTCGCCCATATGATCATTTCGAGTATAATAAGCTAGGTTAAAGCGGCGGGCAGACCATAGAAGAAACCGGTCAAATAAACCTGGTAGCTCATCTAAATCTAGATACATCATAAACATTTTGTAATCGAACGTGTGTTCATGAGGGATAAACCGACGATGTTTAACCTGTCCGATGAATAGCTTGCTGTGCATAGCTTGTTTGCTCCTCAAAATCGTCTAATGCTTGCAGGGCACTAACCACGCCATCTTCATGGAAGCCATATCCCCAGTAAGCGCCGGCATAAAAACAGCGATTGTTACCGTTCAATTCACTATGTCTGGTTTGCGCTTGTATGCTTTGCTTCGTGAATAATGGGTGCGAATAATTCAAGCATTTAAGAATTTTTGATTCATCAATAGCGCTGGTGTTATTCAGGGTGACACAAAAGGTTTCATCTGAATCGATACCTTGCAAAATATTCATGTTATAGGTTACTGCGACAGGGTTCTCTAAATTACCGTTGCGGTGGTAATTCCACGCCGCCCAGGCGAGTTTGCGTTTGGGTAACAGCTGCGTATCGGTGTGTAAAATAACTTCATTATTCTGAAAAGGGAATGCAGACAACACATCTTGCTCACAGTTGTCAGGCTCATCGATCATATCTAGAGCCTGATCGCTGTGACAGGCGAAAAAAACATAATCAAATTTTTCTGATTTAACTTCATGCGTTGTGACTTCAACATGATTGGAAAATCTTTTTACCTGAAGAACCGGTGAACCTAGCCTAATGTTTTGCTTAAAGCCGTTTATTATTTTGTCGACATAGCTTTTAGAACCATTTTCAATCACATACCAATCAGGGCGATCATTAACACTGAGTAATCCGTGGTTACGGAAAAAACTAACAAAAAAATGTGCAGGAAAGTCCATCATTTGTTTATAGCTGGATGACCATATCGCCGAGCCCATGGGCACGATATAAAAATCAATAAACTGCTGCGAATAACCTTGATTATTTAAGTAGTTACCAAGACTGATGGTATGGTTACCACTATCAATCAAATCAAGGCTTTCTTTATTGAAACGCAAAATGTCTTTGATCATGCGATGAAAAGAAGGTTTGAATAAATTGCGACGCTGTGCGAACAAAGTGTTGAGATTGTTACCATTATATTCAAGACCAGACAATTCACATTTTACACTGAAGCTCATATTGGATTTTTTTACATTCACATTGATCAGATCCAATAATTTATTGAAATGAGGATAGGTTTGGTAGTTAAATACAATGAAACCGGTGTCTATTTTGTAATCACGACCATTCATGTATATATCGTGAGTATGAGTATGTCCCCCGACATAATCATTAGCTTCGAACACAGTTATGTCATGCTCTTTATGTAAATGATAACCAAGCACGTTACCGCTGATGCCAGTACCGATTATCGCTATTTTCATGGTTTGTTCTTCCAGCGTTGTGGAACATGTTGAATTAGAAATGGATCGTAGCCCATGTCGGTACTAAGCTGAATAAGTTCCTGATAGGTTTTGTCATTGATTTTTGGTGTACGCGCCATAATCCAGATGTAGTCACGCGCATTGCGTGCAATGATCGTGTTTTGATAGTCGTTGCCAACATGGGCGATAATAAATTCGGCTTTGAAAGGCCAGATGAATTGCATGCCCCACAGGCTATTAGTTTCTTCACTAACATAACCGGTTGGGTTATAGGTTTTTAGCTCACCATCAAAACCGTCTTTATAAAAAGTAAAAGTCGTGTTTATGGTGCCGTCATCATTCATTGCATAGTTTTCTATTGCATTGTGGGCACCTTTTTCTATGAAGGTTGGGATGTTGGCAATGACGTACCAATCACCCATAAAGCGATTTAGGTTAACATCGTTGGCGAGGGGAATGGGTTTTTTATATGTATTAGAACATGCAAACATAAGACTACACACCATAAGTAAAATAAATTTTTTCATTACTGTACCTTTGATTCACGTTGATACCGCAAAACGTAACCACCTTCGGTGATCGACTCTAGTACCAGCCATTCTTTTTCGGATGAATACCAAAGGTTAATTTCTATGTCCTTGCCTTTTAATTGATAAAGTTCTGATTCGATAGATTGATCTCCAAGTGTTATCAATTCTTTACCGATATTTTTAAAATCTATATCTACCAATTCGCCTGTTTGAGCATTGAGTAATAGCTTAGTGTTCAGTAATTCTGGATTCCAATAAGCAAAGCTGCTTAAGCACTCGGTCGTTTCAACAACACCCGTTGGCGTCTCAATTTTTAATACATTGTTATCCTCAATGACATTGACAAACACAACTTCACCATTGTCATTGGTGCTTGAGTTTAGGCTGTTTAAGCACTGGTCCTGCCAAATTTCAAGGTTTTCATGAAAATAGTCATACACAGATAAAAACAAAAACTTAACATTAAACTCAGCTTTACTAGAAACTTGATAAGTATCACCGTGTCGCTTTATATCGTAGTGGTGATACCCAATTGGCGAATCATCAAGAAATACCTTAAAACGCCAATTCTGCTGTGTATCATCAGTTCTACTTTGCGCTACTGAAGCAACACTGATAAAGAAACAGAAGGCTAATACGTTTAATACTTTCATGATTTTCTACTCTCGGCAGGTGTTCCAGGAATAAAAGCATTGGTGTTTTTCATGTAATCTTTATAGCTTGAGCGGTTTTTCATAGTATTTTCCAAGTGCATCACACCGGAAAACTTGAGTAGCAAGAAACTCATTAATAGCGGTGATATAAAAATCCAGTAAGCCCCTGAGCTGATTGCTAAAGCGAAATAGCCCCACCAGATAAGAAACTCACCAAAGTAGTTAGGATGACGCGTGTATTTCCATATGCCGCTGGTGAGTATTTTTCCCTTATTATTTTCGTCTTGTTTGAATTTCCATAATTGATAGTCACCTACAACTTCAAAAAGCATACCGATAAACCAAAGTCCGATACCGAGTAGATCTAGCCAACCAAAGCCAGCACTAGTATTCATACCGTAGAAAAGAGGCATGGCAATGATCCAGGCGACTATGGTTTGAAAACCAAAGATTAAATACAGGCTCTTGTATTCGAAATTGGGGTTATTTTTTTTGCGAATGGTTTGATAGCGATGGTCTTCCTCATGGCCCCAATGACGAATCGTAATATATCCGGCCAGGCGTAACCCCCAAATGATAACCATGGTTAATAGCACCTGTGCACGCAGTGTGAGTTCATCCAGCTGGGCAAAGAAATAAGCGCATGCAATGACAAAAAACAGTGACCACAAGGTGTCTACTACACTGACATCTTTTTTAACCAGGCTGATCAACCAAAAAACAATTCCGGCAAATGCCATGGGTATTATTACGTAAAAATAATGTTCAATACTCATTAGTCTCAACTCGGTTAGTGGTTCTGTTTTCAATAGTTTCTGCGATAAATGCAAATAGTGGCATGAGTATTCCCCAGCCGGCAGCAAGAAATGTATTTGCAGTCATGTTGTCAGGAATGTTAACGGCACCTAGAGCAGCTCCTGCCTGATAAGCTAATGGCCCTGAGATGGCTCCCAATACAAAAGCTAAAATATATTTTTGATACAGCCAACGAAAAGCTACATTGATGGTGGTGGCAAATGATAACCACATTGCAATAATCCATGTTGGCGCTAAATAAGGCGCTATCATGCCACTGTCAAAAACTAATACTTGTTGGCTTGTTAGGAAGCTATCCCAGGTTCCACCAATTAGCGTTATTAAAATCAATATACTAATCGCATGAAGACGATTCTCAGCTAAATAAAAATAAATACCAGTCACCACTATGGCAACAGCAATGCCGATCGATGGTTGATTCTTGGCGGCCATTAGTACACATGAAAACCATGCAGCTTGGAAACCAATAAAATTTATAATTAGTTGTGTTCGTCTGGTCATCTTATTTCGATACTTTATTAAATCTGTAGTGCATGACATGCCATTGCTGGCCATGATCAAAAGCGAACAGTTCAGCGCAGGCCATGAAAAATAGACGCCAGCGCATCCACCAGGTTTGTACATTGTCTTCACCGTAAGCATCTTTAATGAGGCGAATGATCTCGGCTTTGTTGTCATCCATGTTTTGTAGCCAGGCATTAGATGTTTTCGCATAATGGTTACCATCCCAGGCCCAGGTCTTTTCAATGGCTAAGTGCTGTTGGAAATAAAGCGGTAAATCATCGCTGGGCATCATGCCGCCAGTGAAAAAGTGTTCACTCATCCAGTCGCTGCTGTCTTTAACTTCAAAGGCGTACGCGGCATGACGATTAGTGAAGACATGCATAAAAAATTTTCCATCGTCATTTAGCCAGTTAGAAACATTGCTGAATAATAATTCCCAGTTGCGCATATGTTCGAACATTTCAATGGATACAACACGATCAAATTTTTTATCGATATTGAAATCGTTGATATCACTGGTAATTACTTTGATGTTGGTTAGGCCTAATGACTGAGCACGCACTTCGATGTGTTGTCTTTGTGACTTTGAATTAGATACAGCAGTGATGTTACTTTGCGGATAATTCTGTGCCATCCATAAAGTCAACGAACCCCAACCACAACCCAGTTCTAATATTTTTTGCCCATTGTAAAATTGAGCATGTGAACAGCTGAGTGCGAGTGAATTTTCTTCTGCTTTGCTAAGCGACTCGGTATCTTCATCCCAGTAGCAACAACTATATTTGTTATTATTACCCAGAACTAAGTCATAAAACTTTGCAGGCACTTCATAGTGTTGTTCATTAGCTTTATCTGGTACCAGGGCTATTGGTGCTTTGCGCATATTGTCTATGAATAAATTTTTTAATTTTGTTAATTCTTCTGCGTTATCGACATAAATTTCCTTCAGGCGAACTTTTAATAAACGCTGAATACCTTTGCGAATAATGCTGTCAGGGATATACCCCTGTTCTACCCAATCGATAGCACGTTGTGCATTCAAGCTCATAATGACGCACCTTTTTTCATATTTTTGGTTAAGTGGTTATTAAGGATGTTAAGACTTCCATTTATATCAGCCGCAGTTGGAATAGCGCCAATAGCATTTATTAAATCACTGTTTTGCTGAACAACTTTGCCACCGATGAATACAGGGATATCAAGATCAATCACAAGTTCAGTAAGTTCCTTGGTGGTTTTGTCGACATCGACGAGCGTCGTTGCTGACAAGGCAATAGCGACACACTTGGTGCGACCGGCTATTTCTGAGAGTTCGTTAATCGGCATATTGGCGCCAAGCATAATGATTTGATAGCCGCACTCGTGTGCTGCCAGTGTAAAGACTAACAAGCCCAGCTCATGATATTCACCTGGTAAGCAAGCGGCCAATATTTTCACTCCGCGATTATTTAAATTGCGGTGATGGAATCGTGAGCCTAATTTGTTGCGCACAAATCCAGAAAAAAAATGTTCTTCACCTATGCCGCATTGATTGGTCAACCAACGCTGACCAAGCGTGTCTAGTAAAGGAATCAACAATTCTTTAGTAACGATATCCACAGGATATAACGACATGGCTTCGCTGTAGGTCTGTTCAAGAATCTGCTCGTCGAAGTAGATTACGGCCTTGAGCATTCGGTCATGATAGGTCAACCAATGATTACGAGTCTTGTCACTATCAGCGAGCGTGTTGGCGTCCAGATATTGCCCCACCTGACTCACCGTAATGCCCTGATCCAGCAGCACTAGCATGCGCTTGATTGTGGCAATGTCTTTATCACTGTACTTCCGATGACCTTTTGGCGTGCGCACGGGATTGATTAATCCAAATCGTCTTTCCCACGCTCGCAGGGTAATGGGGTTAACCCCAGTCATGGTGGATACTGCGCCAATGCTATACATAAGTTGTACATCCTGTTATTTTTGTATAACATACGTATAATAAATGTTCGCGTCAATACTTGTTTTAGAAGGCGAATTAGCTTTCCCGCCAAGAATCAACATCTTACGGGTAACATTTTGTACTGCTTGTATAGGTTTGTCGCTTCTAGTGGAGTTAATACGCAATTGAAATGCTGAGTGGGTGTTGTCGACCAAATGAAGTCTTAATCCCGGTAGCTGACGTTAAAAGAGATGATTAAGCGCGATTCTAAAAGTGAAAATTTGTAGTCGTATGTTAACGCCCAACAACTTGGAGAAAAAATGCGGTTATTACGTATTTCATTAATTCTGTTATTTGTAGCAGTCAATACAACAACGTATGCTGCTCAAGCAACCTGCCCAACTGCACTGAGTCATACAGTTAAAACACTTGTTGATAATAAACCGGTTAACCTGTGCAAAACGTACTTGGGCCAGGTCGTGCTAATCGTTAACACTGCAAGTAAGTGTGCCTACACATATCAGTATGAGGAATTAGAGGCGGTGTATGATCGTTACAAGTCGCAAGGCTTAGTTGTACTTGGTTTTCCTTCAAATGATTTTGCGTCACAAGAACCAGGAACAGAGAAAAATATTCGTAACTTTTGTCGTCTGACATATGGTGTGCAGTTCCCAATGTTTAGTAAATCAAGGGTGACTGCAGATAACCCCGTTCCCTTGTATGAAACATTAGGTAAACTGTCTGGTGAATTTCCACGCTGGAATTTCCACAAATATTTGATAAACAGGCAGGGCGATTTAGTTGGTAGTTATGCAAGTCATGTTGAACCCAATGATAAGCAGTTAGTTAGTAAGATAAAAGAGCTACTCAAAAAGTAGCAACAAAAGGAATCTGTACTCGATTAATCGGCACGTATAATTGCCGGACTTTTGCTGGGGTCAGTACTGCACGGTTGTGATAAGTTATTGATTTATGGCGTTGGGCATACCTTTGGACTATTAATAAAATCAATAAGTTATTGAAAAATAATGAAACTACGAACCAGGCGGTCGGGCGTTCGAATCGCTCCAGGCGCGCCATATAAAATGAAAAGGGTCACCGAAAGGTGGCCCTTTTTGTTTTATTGGATTTGGATTTTGATTCGAGCGCCCGACATTTAAAGGTACGTTCGACAAGCGGCGTAGCCGCGCAGAACAGCCGAAGGCTGGCCCGCAAGGCGAGGACATAGCCCGAGTAACTGGAGTGTAACGCAGGAAATGACGGATGAAACTCTGTAGGAGGTTCTGCAGTAATTGCACTAGGCCTAAAACCGCTTCTCCTAGATAACGAAACTCTTATTAACTCATTGATTATTATCAATAATACGTCATTAACTCTCGACTTGTTATAACAGGTTATAATAGGTAGAATTAGACCATATTTAGGTAAGGAAAAACGCCAATGCCAGGTTCATTTGAGGTGTTATTAGCAGTCATAGCGGTCATTATCGCTGGTATATTCCGGGGATTTTCCGGTTTTGGTACGGGAATGATTCTTGTACCAAGTTTGAGTGTGATCTATGAGCC
>Ga0316207_10004228_pt1 | contig 12603 bp, 8 predicted proteins | sample 6weekpyrite_MG_FD_204943 | JGI IMG/M metagenome (GOLD analysis project Ga0316207, IMG submission 204943) | Microbial mat bacterial communities from mineral coupon in-situ incubated in ocean water Damariscotta River, Maine, United States -... | ecosystem: Environmental > Aquatic > Marine >... | reverse complement strand
GCTTTTGAATCCCTTCTCGATCTTACCCAACCATTCAGACTAATGGTTTCATTGACTAAAGAACTGTCCTTCAAAAAATCATTAATTTGTAATCGAGATTTCATGTTTTCTCCGTTGTTGATGGCACGATGAAACTTGTAAATAGCCTGTCTTCTATTTCGAGCGATGTCGAACTTTAAATGTTGATATTTCTTTCAATATATCCACCATTGGTAATTGACTAAAATCTGAGTATTGATTTTCCAAATTAATCACCAATTGATAAACGTCCTGAACTTTCGTGATATCATCCTCATTGGAAAGCAGTTTTTGTAAAGAGAGCAATCCACCTGCTTGCATTTTAATTTGCTTGGCGTATGGCAACTTTTCATTACTGTCTTTTAGGTGAAACGTAAAATTAACACTTTCCCGTAGAAATTCTTTTAACCTGATGCAATTTTGATTACGTAATCCGGCTTCACACCGAATACCCTCTCGCTCTGCTAGATTAAATCGATGTGACTGACTACAATCGCAATGTCTGGCTAATAAACTTCGTTCAAAAGCGCACTCTTGCGTGACAATATTTGATATTGTCGATCGATAATAATCTTCATCCATATTTAATCTAATTCGCTCTCAATACTTTTTTTACCTTTTGGCCATTCATCAAAAGGAAATGGACGATTATCTGAATTGAAAGTCAGATATCGAAATACTCGAAATAGAAACTCCGTTAAGTCGGCTCCAAAGGATAATATTTTTTCATTTTTTTCTTGGGTAAACAGAATAAATAAAAACTGCAAAACCACGACAGCAATCATTACCACTTCTGCGGCTGAATAGATAAATGCAAATAATAGTATATATAAGCCACGCATCCATATACTTTCCGGTTTTTCGCTCACTATGGTGTTCATAATATTAGTCTCCTTATTAACTATATTTCTTTTTATTTGACGACAGAACTACGAGCTTTATCTAAAAAATACGCAGCATATTCCAATTTACGATAATGCAAACTATATTCAGCGGCTTCCAGATAAAGTCTTTGTTTTATGGGGCAAGATTCTCCACGATTTCTTAGTAGCAATAAACCTTTTCCAATGGCAGTTTCTGAATCATATTGTTGATTGTCTTTTCGCTGATAATGTCGATTGTCGGTATCCAACAAAGCCAATAATCCAATGTTTAAATGAAGACATTCATATTCATTCAGTGGTTCATTTGCTGGCTCAGCTTGCGCAGAAAACCCCCAGATAAAAAAGAGGAAAAAGGCAGCAATACGGCAAATATTATTCATGTTTTTATTATACGCTCCAAACTGAAAGTGGTAATTTTAAATATATCGTAAAACCTGGTAATAAACCCATTTTAATCAGATATTTAGACTATATTTAGGACTAAATGCGTAATTAACCTTTCAAATTATCCCTAATAAGGTATAATCGCCGCCTATTTTTTATCCACCCCGGTTATTTCTTCCCGCGAGATGTGTTCTAACCCATTGAAACAAGGCTATATTTTATATGACTGATGCTGCAATCAACTTTTCCGATTTGGCACTTGCCCCGCCGCTATTAAAAGTATTAAAAGAAATAGGCTATGAAAGCCCTTCTCCTATCCAAGCGGCTAGCATTCCGCACTTATTAGAAGGTGTCGATTTAATCGGCCAAGCGCAAACAGGTACCGGAAAAACAGCCGCATTCGCATTGCCAATGCTTAGTCAAATTAACACTAAACTAAAGCAACCGCAGTTACTCGTTTTGGCGCCAACTCGTGAGCTTGCCATTCAAGTATCGGAAGCATTTCAAGTATATGCGCGTCATATGAAAGGCTTTCATGTACTACCCATTTATGGTGGTCAAAGTATGGGATCTCAGTTACGACAATTAAGTCGTGGAGTACATGTTGTTGTCGGAACCCCAGGTCGCGTTATGGATCATCTACGTCGAGGAACATTAAAGCTCGATAACTTAGCATCCTTAGTATTAGATGAAGCCGATGAAATGCTTAAAATGGGTTTTATTGATGATGTAGAGTGGATTCTTGAACAAACGCCTGAAACGAGACAAATTGCCTTGTTTTCAGCAACTATGCCGAAAGAAATTCGAAGAATTGCTCAAAAGTATTTAGATAATCCTACAGAAGTAAAAATAAAATCAAAAACAAGTACAGTAGAAGCCATTACCCAGGTTTATTGGCAAGTTACCGGAATGCATAAACTTGATGCGTTGACACGAATTCTTGAAGTCGAAGAAATGGATGCCATGATTATTTTTGTGCGAACCAAAAATGCTACCGTTGAATTAGCAGAAAAATTGGAAGCACGTGGTTATTCCAGTGCAGCAATCAATGGCGATATGAACCAAGCCCAGCGTGAAAAAGCCATCGATCGTTTAAAAAAGAATACACTGGATATCTTAGTCGCCACAGATGTTGCCGCACGTGGATTAGATGTGCCTAGAATTAGTCACGTCGTCAACTATGACATTCCTTATGACACAGAAAGTTACGTTCATCGTATTGGTCGTACAGGTCGTGCTGGTCGTACAGGTAAAGCAATATTGTTTGTTGCTCCACGCGAAAAACGCATGTTGGCCTCGATTGAGAAAGCAACTAAGCAGCCTATCAAACCTTTACAAATGCCAACACGTGAAGACATTGTTGATAAACGTGTAGAAGCGTTTAAACAACAAATAACCGATACTATCGAAGCAGAAGACTTAGCATTTTTTGAAGAACTGGTTGAATCTTACCAAAACGAACATAACAATAGTCTTGCTGAAATTGCCGCTTCATTAGCCTTAATGGCACAAAAGTCTCGTCCTTTACATGTTAAGGAAATGAAAGTTAAACAAGAGCGACATTCAGATCGAGGTGACCGTGGTGACCGAGGAGGTCGTGGCGAACGCCCACCAAGACGAAAATCAACTCAAACAGCGGTCGAAGCTGGTATGGTACGTTACAAGGTTGAAGTGGGTCGCGATAATGATGTTAAACCAGGAAATATTGTAGGCGCTATCGCAAATGAAGCAGGAATGGATGCCAAACATATTGGACATATCAAAATATTCGATAAGTTTAGCACTGTAGATTTACCCGATGACATGCCAAAGGAAATTTTCAACGACCTTAAAAATGCCTGGGTTTGTGGAAAAAAACTGAATATCGCTGTAGATGGACAAGATGCAGGTGATCGTAAGCTAAAAAAATCAAGTGGCAAAAAGCCTAAATCAGCCAAGAAGCCGAAAAGTGCCAGCACTGGTAAAAAGAAAAAAGCACGTAAAAAGTCTTAAACTTAAAAAGATAAAAATTCAGTAAACATTTCAACAAAATATAGGAGAACTACTAGGGATTATTTAAATACCCAATTCCCAAGTATTCTCCTGCGTTATTCTGCCCTTTCCTACCTGCACCATCATTGGATATTAATTCAAATAAATCGCTTATCAAATTGATTAACCTTCACCAATTGATACATCTCTAGCAGTTGAAACATAGCATTAATTTATGTTTTCATAATGTTATAATTAACTAAATATAAAACGATATACAAAGTATCAAACTATTTATTAGGTGGCATCAAATATAATAATAAAGAGACTAATAATGAAATGTAATTGCATTACTGGTGTTGTTGTATTGCTCACACTGAGCTTATGTCAAAATGGGCTTGCATATGAAGTTAACGAAGATTTGCTTTATGAAGAAGAATCTCGTTTTTTATCTTCAAAATGGACCTTCAATTTTGATGCTTCAGGCTTAAATAGTGATTCAAACGCTGCTGATTCCAATAGCCAGTCATTAACCACTGATATTGGCGCCAACACGGTCGTTGAAAAAGCTAGAACCGGCTATTGGGCCAATGCTGATTTCTATGTAGATTATACTCGCTCTGATAACCAGACAGCAGAAACACAGACAACAAATATTAAAATCAAGAACTTTACAACCACGAGTGTTCAAGGCTTTAGAAATTTTGATTGGGCAGATGTAGGTTACAAATTCTATCTGTCAGAACAAAGTCCTTATTATGCTTTTACTCAAGGCCTTGCCTATTGGTATAGAACTGAAAGTGAGAGTACAAATAAAAACGATTCAACTTTATCAACAAAAACAGATAATGATGGACTTGAAGCAACTGTTGGCGTTGGTATCGGCTACGGGAAAATTGTTGATTTAGGTTCATATGAACGTGTTTTAATAGTTCAGAACAAACTAATGGCAGCTGGCCTGATTACTTCAAAATTTTCAAGGTCTGTCGTCAGAGACTTATTACCCTTATTTAGAGAAACCATGGATGACAACATACGATTACTCAACGTTCAATCTGTTCTTACCAGTGCTAATTTAATTCAAGCTAAGGATATGAGTCTCGATATAGCCAAAGATATCCTTGATGCCATCGATGAATCTTTTGAAAAAAGAGAATATGGCTTGGAACTTCGTCTTGGCTATCTTCAAGAAGTTAAGCACGAAGATTCAAAAGAAGATAACGACGGCTATGTCTACGGCTATGTTAAATATGAAAAACCCATGTCTAAAAACCGTCAGTTCACCAGTCAATTGAATTTGTTTTATCACGCTGTAACAGAAGAAAAGAACAAAGAAATTTCTGCCCATTGGTTAAATTACGTAACCAGGCAACATTCCAAAAAATTTACATCAAAATACGGCTTAGAGATAGATTATAACAAAGTTGAAGAAACAACGACTTGGGAAAAACTCTTTGGCGAATTAGATTATGAAATCACAGACGTTCTCACATGGGAAAATGAATTAAGTTACATCATGACCCAATATGAAGCAGACACTTTAGATGACAAACAAGAATATTTGATAAAATCGACACTGGTTTATACTATTTGGTAGCGGCTCTAATTTTCTTTCATGAGAGAACCTTACCTTCTCGCTTTGTATCCACACTTAACTTCTGTGTTAGTATATAAAACTGAGTTAGTGGTAAAAAGCTAGATCACTTAGTAAATGGATAGACTGCCAGGATTGCAAACCAAATAAAAAAAGAAACGTTAAGATTCAAGTGCCAGCAATAAAAACATTTAAAAAATCACAATCAAAATCTACGACTTAAACTCAACCCAATACGAATATAATTGTGACTCCAATTTGAAGCGTCATCTCGATAATCTATCGTGGTGTTTTGCTGTTTTACGATAAATCCTATATTCGAGTGTTCTATAAATTGATAAACAACGCCCGCTTCTAAGCTTGAGCTCAGCCCCAAACCTTTATCTTTACCGGTAGTCTCAGAATTTAGAATTGAGTACAAACCACTTAATCCAAAACGTCCATACACGTAAGTTTTAGGATATATTATATGGAAAGCACTAATTCCTATCCCTAATCCTTGAGTGAGATCATCAAAAGATCGATCTCTATCGAGTTGATTAGTATAATCTATGGAAACCAAGCGATATCCTATTAAAACCGTGATATTGGGCCGATAATGATAACCAGCAGCAAGATCAACATCACTACGCTTTAAATCATCCTGGCGCTCACTACTGCCATCATGTTTACCCATGACAAAACCACCACTAATAGACCATGATGGGTTAATTGTACGCGTTCCACCAAGCCCAAAAAGAATAGCGGAAGTTCTTCCATTTATTCCATTGTTCCAGGACTCATATTCTGAACGTAAATCCAATGATAAATTAGCATGACTAATTCCAGAAAAGACAATAGCTATTATTGAAAAAGCAAGTACAATTATTTTCATTCGATAAGACTAAAACCGAAATCCAGGTAAAAATGTGGTGGTTTCCTTTTTCGAGATTGCACTAATATCTTGTTGACTCTTATCCTCTCTAACGACTTCAGTTTCATTTTTGATGAAGGAACTACGGGCAAAAATAAATTCCCCGAGTTCATCACCAGCGCCAGCTAAAACACCTGTTTCAGGAGTTTGATCAACATTATTAGCAACGGCCTTAATAATGTTGGTAGCCACTTCAGATAAAGAGACATATTGCTGAGTATTGTGCTTTAACTCACTCAATAAAAAATAAGTAAATGGGGAGTGACCAGAATTTCGATAATTGTCATCTACAAACTCATTACCTCCTGCAGTAAACACCTGCACACTTTTTTTATTGCTCACTTTTATGTAATAACCTTGAGATAATTCGTGATTACTGGGTCCACGATTTCCACCACGCAGTAGTGCACCACTAAAACAGGAATCCGATAACAAAAGCGTATGTTTAGTTTTATCAGCAATAATATTAATTTCATCTCGAATGGTGGAATTACGGATAAATGTTAAATCATCAAAACCCTGAGCATCCGTTGGAATCCAATAACCACGCCGCGCATCATCTTCCAAATGGCCGTGACCGGCATAATAAATCAAGATATTGTCGTTGGGTTCAGCACGCTTGGATAAATTTTTAAGCTCACCTAGAATTGTGCGTCGCTTTGCATCTTTCAATAACACGATATCTTTAAAACCATATTCATTTTGCAGGAGCTCAGCCACCATTTCCGCGTCTTTCACCGCTGTTTCTAGGTTTTTCCATATTCCATCTTCATCCTGATAATGATTATTACCAATAATAACTGCTCGATAATTGCCCAGAGTAATTTTATTGAGTTTTGGGGATGGATAACCATTCCAATCCAAGCCGCGTTTATCATTACCATCAGCAATGCATAAACTCGAAAAACAAAGACTTGATAAGATTAAGAAAACTTGGAAATAAGAGATATTTTTAGTCATTCTAGTTCTGTTTTTTATTATTGAATTAAATGATTTAGGTTAATTAACAAGCAAATTTAAAAAGGATATTGATATTTTTATGCTTTGGTGATGTCTTGTTTTAGTATACAATTTGGACAAAACAAATACAATGACCGGATACGATCCGTGTCGATTTATATGCCTGCATGAATAAGCAAAAAAAACATAAAAATAATTAAAAGACAACAATTAAAAATTAAAGAAAAATGCGAAATTTAAAAATATTTAATATTCTTATGCTTGTCGTCGTTTTATCCGCTTGTGGCGGCGGACTTGTAGGTGACGTCGACGAATCTCATCCCACACAGCAAGCACCGCAAGGCCAACCCAATTTTGTATTAGAATACAATGATAAAAACCAACTTATCGTAAATTGGGATCATCAAAGTGATGTGCAAACTTATACTTTGTATTTATCCACTTCCGAAACTTTTGAAGCCAGCGAAACCACATTAATTTCTCTAGATCAACCACCCTATGTTGTTAAACCGGAAAATACTGGCCAACAATACTACGTAAAACTAAAATCAAGCTGGTTTGGAAATGAAAGCGTCGAATCACAACAACAAACTTTTATTGCACCACCTTTTGTACCTAATGAATTAGTCAGTATTGTTACTGAAGATAATACCATCAAACTTGATTGGGCATCAGTTGATGGTGCTGAGGGCTATACAGTTTATCGTCATACCAGCGATACATTAGATTTGAATAGCGCCGTGATAACTGAAAATGTCTCTCCACCTTATGTCGATAATTCCTTAATGCCAAATCAAGACTATTTCTATTGGCTAGTCGCAACAACGAATGATCAATCCAGTGCATTTTCCATTGTTAGCTCTGCGAAAACGTCAGTTGTCGTAGAAGAGAATCTACCTCCTGTTTTCAACTCAGACAATGTATTTGATGTTAATGAAAATAATCTAGTGATTAGCACCATTTTGGCGGATGATGACCTATCTGAAAATTTAAACTTCAATATCGTAGGTGGCGATGACGCAAATTTGTTTTCGCTAAACGACAGCAGTGGTGAATTGGCATTTAACAACGCACCTGATTATGAAACGCCCGGTGATAGTGATTCAGACAATATTTACCAGCTGGAAATAGAAGTCAGTGATGGTGAGAAAACTGCGCAACAACACATAGAAATAACAGTGCTTGATTTAGATGACACCCTACCTATTATCCCTGAAACACCACCTATCATAAATTTTACCCTCGATACTATCGATGCACTAGAAGCTGCTGGTAGCATCATTCTCAGTGTAATCCTAGATAAAGCAAACATGCAAAGTTCCATTACTTTAGAAGTGAATACCTTGGCGGGTACCGCTTCTACCAACGATTACCTAGCTATGACAAATCAACAACTCGTCATCCCGGCAGGAGATACACAACAAAACATTGAAATTAAGATTATAGATGATGAGATATATGAAGGCTCAACTAGCGAATCCTTCAATGTTGCATTAAGCAATGTAAACGGTGCCACATTAGGTAATTTAAACAGCGTTGTGATCAATATAAATGATAATGATCCACAACCAACAACACAACCAACGGCAAATGCTGGACTGGATCGATCTGTCGCTGTTAACACCTTGGTGACGTTGGATGGTACAGCAAGTAAAACATTTAATAACTCTGGTAGTTTAAATTATCTTTGGACTCCTCCTGCCGGAATCAGTTTGTCAGCAATTGGTGTAGTTCAACCTACATTTACCTTACCTGCAGGATCTAAAGCGGGCACTATCTTTACATTTAGTTTAGTCGTCTCAAATTCTGAAGGAGTGAACTCAGAACCAGACTCTGTAGATTTTATTGTTGTTAATTCAAATCCGATTGCCAATGCTGGTTTAGATCATAGTGCTCGCGTGGGTGACGTTGTAACACTTGACGCCAGTGGTAGCACAGATCCTAATAACGATAGCTTGAGTTATTCCTGGTCAGCCCCTGCTGGAATCAGTTTATCAAGTTCTGAATCTCTACAACCAACATTTACTGTGAATGCAGGCACCAATGCTGGCACATCTTTTATATTCAACTTAATAGTTAGCGATAACCAAGGTGGATCAAACTCAGATGAAGTAAAAATTTCAATTTTTGATTCAATACCCACCGCCCATGCTGGTCCAGATCAAAATGCCCGAGTCGGTGATTTGATTACCCTAGATGCCAGTGGTAGTACGGATCCAAACAACGATGAATTAAAATATCTTTGGTCCCCTCCAGTAGGTATTAGTCTATCCAATACTGACGTGGTGAATCCCTCATTTACTGTTCCAAATGGCACTAAGACTGGATCAACGTTGACATTTAATTTAACAGCTAGTGATAATCAAGGAAGCTCAAATACCGATAGCATTAAGATCTCAATATTAAATTCAGCACCAACGGCAAATGCAGGAACAAATCAAAACTCTCATGTGGGCGATACCGTGACCCTTGATGCCAGTAATAGTACAGATCCCAACGATGATACCTTGAGCTATTTATGGTCGTCCGCCGATGGAATTAGCTTATCGGACAATACAGCTCAGCAACCTGCCTTCACTGTGCCATCCGCGACTAAAGGCGGCTCCACTTTACAATTTAATTTAACCGTCAATGACAACCAAGGCGGCTCAAGTACAGATAGAATAGATGTTACCGTACTAAATAGTGCTCCGATCGCCAATGCTGGTCCAGATCAAAATGTCAGTGTAGGTGAAATTGTTACACTTACGGCAAGTACTAGCATAGATTCCAATAACGATACCTTAAGTTATTTGTGGACTGCGCCTGCAGGCATTAGTTTATCTGATACACAGGCAGAGCAACCTAGCTTTACAGTACCCTCAGGGACTAAGCGTGGTGCTGCCTTAGAATTTAACTTAACCGTCAGTGATAACCAAGGTGGCTCAAGCACCGATAGCGTTAAAATTACCGTACTCAATACCCCACCAGTAGCCGATGCTGGACCAGATCAAAGTGCCAGTGTGGGTGATGTTATTATACTTACAGCTGCTGGCAGTTCTGATCCAAATGACGATAGCTTGAGTTATGCCTGGTCAGCACCCACTGGTATTAATTTGTCTAATAACAAATCACAACAGCCCTTTTTCACGATGCCTACGGGGAGTAAAAACAGTTCAAGCTTACAATTTGATTTAACCGTTAGTGATAACCAAGGTGGCTCAAGTACTGACAGTATTAAAGTTAACATTTTAAATACACCACCAACAGCCAATGCGGGTCCAGATCAAAGTGCTCGCGTTAAGGATGTTGTTACACTTACAGCAAGTGACAGCACAGATCCCAACACTGATAACCTCAGTTACATGTGGTCAGCCCCTTTAGGAATTAGTTTATCCAGTAACACCGCAATTCAACCCTCGTTTACTATAGCTAGTGGTATTAAGGCTGGTGAAACTATCGATTTTGATCTAACAGTTAATGACGGTTTCGGCGGAACAAACACTGACAGTGTTACAATCAACATTTTAAATACATCACCACGGGCCGACGCAGGCACTGACCAAAGTGTCAATGTTGATGATGTCGTTACACTTGATGCAAGCGGTAGTAGTGATCCAAATAATGATAATTTGAGTTTTATATGGTCTGCTCCTGCAGGTTTTACTTTATCCAATTCCAATGCTGCACAGACTACATTTATCGCTCCACCAATGAGTTCAACTGCCTCCCCTTTCACATTTAATTTAACGGTTAATGATGGTCAAGGTGGCTCAAGCATAGATAATGTAAACATAACAATTTTGAGTTCAGACCCAATTGCTGACGCAGGTGTTGATCAAAATGTCAGTGTGAGTGATGTTGTTACACTTGACGCCAGCGGTAGCTCAGATCCAAATAACGCAGACCTAAATTATTCTTGGTTAGCACCAGATAGCATTAGTTTATCTGACCCTAACACAATGCAACCCACATATACTGTAGCGCAGGGAACAAAAGCGGGTTTATTATTTATATTTAAATTAGTAGTAACTAATAATCAAGGTGGTTCAAGTTCAGATGAAGTGGCGATTAGCATATTAAACAGCCCACCTATTGCCAATTCAGGACCCAACAAATCAACAGTTATCGGAAGCTTAGTAACTTTCGATGGCAGCGCGAGTAGTGATGCTAATGGAGATAACTTAACTTATAACTGGAGCATATTGAGCTCACCTAGTGGAAGTTCGGCAACTCTCGCTAGCTCTACATCTAATCAACCAACGTTCACTCCTGATGTGTTGGGAGATTATACATTTCAACTATCAGTAGATGATGGTATTGCTAGTGACATCGATACATTACAACTCAATGCGATAAGTTTTAACACGCCAGAAATGGTACCTATTACAGGTGGCACTTTCCAAATGGGAGATGAAACTTCGATAGATGGAACTACAAAAGGTTCCGGGGCTATTAGCGAATTACCCGTTCATAGTGTGACAATTACGGACTTTGAAATTGGGAAATATGAAGTTACATTTTCAGAATATGATCAATACCTGGTTAACAGAACAAACAATCCTATTACTGATCCTTCTACAATTTCATCCGGAGAAGCTTGGGACTCAGCAGGGTTTGGTCGAGCTTCCAGACCTGTTGTCATGGTTTCCTGGGATGATATTCAAAGTTATTTGGCTTGGCTGAATGAACAATTGGGATATGCTTTGGATGACCCCAATCGATATCGTTTACCAACCGAAGCCGAATGGGAGTTTGCAGCACGAGCTGGACAGATAACAACATTTAATTCTGGTGACTGCATCAATACTGATCAAGCCAATTATAATGGTGAATCTGATTATGCTTACACAAAATCAAATGGAGAATCAGTAAACTGTCCCGCAACTAATATATATCGCAGACAATCCGAACCCGTTGGTAGTTTTGCTGCAAATCAATATGGCTTGTACGATATGCACGGTAATGTAAGGGAGTTCACTGAAGATAGATGCCATGAAAATTACATAGGCGCACCCAATGATGGTAGTGCATGGTTAGAACGAATAGGTCTTTGTTCTAATTCTCGGTCAGTACGTGGAGGTGCCTGGAATAATAGTATATCATATCTACGCTCAGCAGCTCGTTTGGGTAATCAGCCTTATCAGCGATACGGTAGTTTCGGTTTTCGACTAGCCAGAACACCTTAATTTGAATATCTATCTGAAAATTAAAAAGGTCTAAGTGTGTATTGCGACTCAATTTCATTACTAGGTGATAAAGCTTACCAGTAATTCTGCTAAATGATTTCAGAATTTTTTAGAAGATAATCATATATTGATCCAATCTGAAATTATTGGAAGCAACCTATAATTTTATGTACCTATCATAATAAATAATTTGTAAGCTATCGCTTACATTTTTTAAATTCCTATACAGTAAATCTTAAACTAAAAGCAAAAGTAAATACTGTTAGCTACTCATCTGTTCTTATTTATTGACAATAAAATATCCGATCTAAGCGATATATTACTTATTCACTTTAGATTCAGCTGCCAAGATATAAATTCAATACAAAATAAGTAATCGTCGACATTAATGATGCTGTTGACTAATTGCTATCTAAAAAAATTCTAATAAAAATAATCATACATTTAATAGGGGAATCTCGTGATCATACACGCAAAAAAAACTGCGCAATATCTTGCGCCTATGACTATAGCTGTAACAATCGTTTTATCAGGATGTGGTGAAGGTGCTGTAGGCACCCTTGGGGAACGCACTTTAACGCTTGATGCCCTACAATCAAACCCACGTCCAGAATCAGAAGGCATAAGTACCACAGCAGCATTAAAAATCGTTGTAAAAGAAGAACTGGAACTCAGCACTGTAAATAACCTTAATGTGCATCTAATGCCTGG
>Ga0316207_10004227_pt1 | contig 12604 bp, 15 predicted proteins | sample 6weekpyrite_MG_FD_204943 | JGI IMG/M metagenome (GOLD analysis project Ga0316207, IMG submission 204943) | Microbial mat bacterial communities from mineral coupon in-situ incubated in ocean water Damariscotta River, Maine, United States -... | ecosystem: Environmental > Aquatic > Marine >... | reverse complement strand
CCGCTGAAACAGCCGGCCCGCGCGGGCCTATTGCATCCCGGCGACGACGATGGTCAGGAACGTCATCAGCGCGATGACCCAATCGTCGCTGCCGGCCGTTTCGACCGTGTCGGTAATGACGGCTTCCGGCGTGACGACCGGGTCGGTAATGACGGCTTCCGGCGTGACGACCGGGTCGCTGTAGCCGCCGGCGAAAGCGGTGCTAGCGGCAATGGAAATCGCGGATGCGAGCAGAATCTGTTTCATGTGTTACCCCCCAAGGTCTCTGATCGTCGAAATTAGGGGATCAGCCGGGGCAACGCCATAGCCGTCGGCCAGGCGCGCAACACGGTTTGCAAGTGTTGGAAAACGGCATCAGGCGCGGCGGCTGCCGATGTCGGCGATGCCCAGCGTGTGCAGGACCTTGGCCTCGATATCTTCGGCGTTCATCGCCGCCGCCGCATACATGTCGCGCGGGCTGGCCTGATCGATGAAGATATCGGGCAGCACCATCGAGCGGTAGCGCAGGCCGTGATCGAACACGCCCTCTTCGGCCAGCAGTTGCGCCACATGGCTGCCAAAGCCGCCAATCGCGCCTTCCTCGATGGTGATCAGCGCCTCGTGGTCCGCCGCCAGCCCCAGGATCAGATCGCGGTCCAGCGGCTTGGCAAAGCGCGCATCGGCAATCGTCGGGGTGATGATGCCGCGCGCCGCCAGCGCATCGGCGGCGTCGCAGACCTCTTTCAGCCTTGTGCCAAAGGACAGGATCGCCACTTTCTTGCCGTGGCGGATGATCCGGCCCTTGCCGATTTCCAGCAGCTCGCCGCGTTCCGGCAGATCGACGCCGACGCCCTCGCCGCGCGGAAAGCGGAACGCGATCGGCCCGGACTCATGCGCCGCCGCGGTTGCCACCATATGCACCAGTTCGGCCTCGTCCGCCGCCGCCATCACCACGAACCCCGGCAGGTTCGCCAGATAGGCGATGTCAAAGCTGCCGGCATGGGTGGCGCCATCCGCCCCCACCAGCCCGGCGCGGTCGATGGCGAAACGCACCGGCAGGCGTTGGATCGCCACGTCATGCACCACCTGATCGTAGCCGCGTTGCAGAAAGGTCGAATACATCGCGCAGAACGGTTTCAGCCCGCCCGCCGCCATGCCGGCGCAAAAGGTGACGCCGTGCTGTTCGGCGATGCCGACATCGAAACAGCGGCTTGGAAAGCGTTCGGCGAACAGGTCCAGACCGGTGCCATCCGGCATCGCCGCCGTCACCGCCACGATCCTGTCATCGCGGCCGGCCTGATCGATCAGGCTTTGCGCGAACACCTTGGTGTAGCTCGGCGCGTTGGATGCGGCCTTGGCCTGCTGGCCGGTCACCATGTCGAACCTGGAAACGCCGTGGCCCTTGTCGCGCGCCGTCTCGGCGGGGCCATAGCCCTTGCCTTTCTTGGTCAGCACATGAATCAGCACCGGCCCGGTGGCGCGGTCCTTGACCGTGCGCAAAACCGGCAGCAGCTGATCCAGATCGTGGCCGTCGATCGGCCCGATATAGCTGAACCCCAGTTCCTCGAACAATGTGCCGCCGACGGTCATGCTTTTCAGCATCTCCTTGGCGCGGCGCGCGCCTTCCTGAAACGGTTCGGGCAGCAGGCTGACCGCGCCCTTGGCGGCGGCCTTGAATTCCTGATAGGGCGCCCCGGCATAGAGGCGGCTGAGGTAGGACGACATCGCCCCGACCGGCGGCGCGATGCTCATCTCGTTGTCGTTCAGCACCACGATCAGCCGCTTTTTCAGATGGCCCGCGTTGTTCATCGCCTCAAAGGCCATGCCCGCCGACATCGAGCCGTCGCCGATCACCGCGATCGCGTCGCCCAGCCCATGGTCGGGCGCGCCGCCCAGATCGCGGGCCACGGCAAAGCCCAGCGCGGCGCTGATCGAGGTGGAACTATGCGCCGCGCCGAACGGATCATAGGGGCTTTCGGAGCGCTTGGTGAAACCGCTGAGCCCGTCCTTCATGCGTAGGGTGCGGATGCGATCCCGCCGCCCGGTCAGGATCTTGTGCGGATAACACTGGTGGCTGACATCCCAGATCAGCCGGTCGCGCGGCGTGTCAAACACGGCGTGCAGCGCCACGGTAAGTTCGACCACGCCCAGCCCGGCGCCCAGATGCCCGCCGGTCCGGGACACCGCCGAAATGGTCTCGGCGCGCAACTCGTCCGCCAGCCGGTGCAGTTCGGCGTCGGACATGGCTTTCAGGTCGGCCGGGGTCTGCACCCGGTCCAGCGTCGGTGTCTGCGGTCGGTTCGGCATCATGCCCCCCTCGGGCATCGCAATCACATCTGGCGCGAGATAACGAAGCGGGCGGCTTGCCGCAAGGTCTCTGCCGCCTCACCGTAAGGTTCCAGCACGGCCTCGGCCTCTGCCACCAGTTCCGCGGCGCGCGCCTTTGCGCCGTCCAGGCCCAGCAGCGACACGAAGGTCGCCTTGCCCGCCGCGGCATCCTTTTGCAGCCGTTTGCCCGCCAGCGCGCTGTCGCCCTCGACATCCAGAATGTCATCGGCAATCTGAAACGCAAGCCCCAACGCCCGGGCATAGGCGCGCAGGGGCGTCGGATCGGCCCGCCCCAGCAGCGCCCCGGCCTGCGCCGCCCATTCGATCAGCGCGCCGGTCTTGTTGCCCTGCAAGTCGGTGATCTGCGTCAGATCCAGCGGCGCACTGGCCGTTTCCGCCGCGATATCCTGCGCCTGCCCCAGCACCATGCCGCGCGCGCCCGCCGCCCGCGCCAGCGACGCCATCAGCCCGACCCGCACCGCGGCATCGCCCGCCACGTCGCGGCCCAGCAGTTCGAACGCCAGCGCCTGCAACGCATCGCCGACCAGCACCGCCGTCGCCTGATCCCAGCGTTTATGCACCGTCGGCCGGCCGCGCCGCAGATCGTCGTCATCCATGCAGGGCAGATCGTCATGCACCAGGCTATAGGCATGCATCGCCTCGATCGCGGCGGCCACCGGCAGCGCCTGCGCCTGCGCCACACCGAACAGGGCCGCAGTTTCCAGCACCAGAAACCCGCGCAGTCCCTTGCCGCCCGCCAGCGCGTAGCGCATGCCAGCCACCACGGCCAGATCGCCATCGCCCGCCAGTTCATCGCTTAGGCAGTCTTGCACCGCGTGCGCACGCGCCGCCAGCGCCGTGGGAAAGCTCACAAGCCCTCGACGGGCGTCGTGCCTTTCGCCTCGCCGGCCTCGTCCAGGGTGATCGCCGCCACCTTTTCCTCGGCCTCTTTCAGCTTTTCCTCGCAGCGTTTCTTCAGCGCCGCACCGCGTTCATAGAGCGTGATCGAGGCTTCCAGCTCGACATCGCCGGATTCCAGGGCGCCGACCAGCTTTTCCAGCTCTGCCATCGCCTGCTCAAAGCTCATCTCGGATACAGGGGTATCGCTCATCGGCCAGCCTCCATCAAAACATCCACATGCGCCGCAACGCTTTGCGCCAGCGCCGCCAGATCATATCCGCCTTCCAAAGTCGAGACCACGCGCCCGTCGCACACCGCATCCGCCACCTCGCAGATCCGCCGGGTCAGCCAGGCGAAATCCGCCGTGCTCCAGTTCAGATTGGCCAGCGGATCGGCGGCATGGGCGTCAAACCCGGCCGAGATCAGGATCAGTCCGGGGCGGAACGCCGTCACCGCGGGCAATATCACGTCATCGTAGGCCCGCCGCATCGCCGCGCCGCCGCTGTTCGGGTCCAGCGGCACATTCAGGATATTGCCAGAGGCCCCGGTTTCATGCGCAGCGCCGCTGCCCGGATAGAGCGGCATCTGGTGGGTCGAGCAGAACAGCGCGCGGGGTTCGTTCCACAGCAGATCCTGGGTGCCGTTGCCGTGATGCACGTCGAAATCGATGACCGCCACCCGGTCCAGCCCGTGATGATCCAGCGCCCGTTTGGCGGCGATCGCCACATTGCCGAACAGGCAGAACCCCATCGGGGTTTCGGTTTCCGCGTGATGGCCCGGCGGGCGCATCGCCACGAACGCATTGGCCGCGGTGCCGGCCAGAACCGCATCCACCGCCGCGACGCAGCCGCCGACCCCGCGCTGCGCCGCCTGCAACGAGCCGGGCGATACATGGGTGTCGGCATCCAGCGCGCAGCAGCCATGGCCGGGAATCGCCGCGCCGATCCGGTCCAGATGGCGCTGTGGATGACAGCGCAGGATCTCTGCCGGATCGCAGATTGGCGCCTGTTGCCGGTCAAGCCCCGCGAACCGGTCGGCGGCCAGCGCCTTCATGACCGCCTGATAGCGGGCCACCTGTTCGGGATGGCCGCGCGGCGTGACGTGGTCCAGGCTTGCGGGATGTGTTATCAATGCGGTGCTCATCCGCCCAAAGAACCGGAAACGCCGCGCCATGACAAGCCATCCCGCCAGATCGTTTTTCGCCGCCGTCTTTTCGGCGCTGCTGGCATCCCCGGCATTGGCGCAGCCGGTCGGCACGGCGATCACCGCCGATCTTAACAACGATGGCCGCGCCGAGCGGTTCACGCTGATCGATGACGGCGACGGCAGCGCCGATCTGCGGATCGAGACCGGGGGCGGCGTGATCGAGGCCGAAAACATCGCCTGGGTCGGCGGCATCGGCCAGCAGCCGGAACTTGGCCTGGCGCCCAACGGCTCGCTGCGCCTGATTTCGATGAACGAGGCCATCGGCCGCAACCGCTGGCGCCTGACGCTGACCATCGCCTATCGGCGGGGCGCCTATATGGTCGCGGGCTATACCTATGACTGGTATGACACGATCGAGTTGGAGGACAACGGCAGCTGCGATCTGAACCTGCTGACCGGCAAGGGCACCCTGGCGCGCGGCGACAGCCCGGCCCGCCCGATCCGCACCAGCCTGAATCCGCGCCGCGTCACCGCCTGGCAGGATGACGTGCAGGTGCCCGAGATCTGTCGTGGGCGCTGATCCACCCATCTTTGGTCCACAAATACTCCGGGGGGTCGTCTTTGGTGGCGCCATTGGTCCGAGCCCAATGACGACGGGCAGCCCCCCCCACCCTTGGCGACGCCGCAGGTGGCGCAAAACCTCAATCCGGCGCCAGCATGTAGCCCGCGCCGCGCACGGTTTGCAGATAGCGCGGCTGTTTCGGGTCGACCTCCAGCTTGCGCCGCAGCCGGGTGATCTGCACATCCACCGCGCGTTCCTGAGCCTGGCCGCGGTCGCGGCCCAGATCCTCGACCAGCTTGGCGCGGCTGACCGCCACGCCGGGGCAGGAGGAAAAGATCTTCATCAGCTGGCTTTCGGTCGCGGTCAGCCGCACCAGTTCCTCGCCGCGCCACATCTCGGCGCGTTCCACGTCATATCGGATCGGCCCCAGCATCAGGAATTTCGGCGCCTCTGCCACGGCGGCAACCGCCGGCACCCGCCTAAGGATCGCGTTGATCCGCAACAGCAGTTCCTTCGGTTCGAACGGTTTCGCCAGATAGTCATCCGCCCCGGCCTCCAGCCCGGCGATCCGGTCCTCGGTGCCGCCCTTTGCGGTCAGCAGCAGGATCGGCGTGGTCAGGCTTTGCCGCAGCGCGCGGGTGAAGGCGACGCCATCCTCGCCCGGCATCATCACGTCCAGCACGATCATGTCGAATTCCAGCCCCGTCAGAATCCGCCGGGCATGCGCCGCGTCCCGCGCCGCCGTCACCCAAAAGCCGTTGCGGATCAGGAATTTCTGCAACAGCCCCCGGATACGTTCGTCGTCATCGACGATCAGCAGATGCGCGTCGGGTTGGGCATTCATCATCCGCTCTCCTTCAGTGCGGCGAACCGGCGCCGCATGTCGGCATCCATCATCGATTCCAGCACCGTGCGGAACCCGGCCACCGCATCCGGCCCCGCCATGCGGAACGCCGCGCGCATCCGCTTGCGCTGGGCCTCGCTCAATTCGCGTTCCAGTGCCTGGCCGGTTTCAGTCAGATACAGGTGCCGCTCGCGCTTGTCTCGGGTTCCGATCCGGCTTTCCACCAGCCCGTCGTCGATCAGCGCCCGCAACACCCGGTTCAGCGACTGTTTGGTCACGCCCAGGATGTTCAGCAGGTTGTTGACGGTCGTGCCCGGGCTGCGATTGATGAAATGCACTGCGCGGTGATGCGCCCGGCCATAGGAATATTGCGCCAGAATGCGGTCCGGATCGGCGGTAAAGCCGCGATAGGCAAAGAACATCGCCTCGATGCCCTTGCGCAGCTGCTCGTCCGTCAGGAACAGCAGATTCTCGCCGCCCGGTCCGCCGCCATCACCCATCATACAAATCCGATCACCAAGGCTACCCTTGCCTGCAGTTTATGTCAGCCTTGTTGACATTCCAAGAACCAACTGGTAGCGATTCTCAGTTTTCGCGCAATATTATGTCCGATGCGGGCCTAAGTTGCGCAACATATGCAAATCGACCCGGCGGGGGTCGCCCGAACAAGGATCAGGACCATGGGCGCAGGATATGACGATCGCGACGGATTCATCTGGCTGGACGGCGCGCTGGTGCCCTGGCGCGAGGCCAACGTGCACATCCTGACCCATGCGATGCATTATGCCTCCAGCGTGTTCGAGGGCGAGCGGGCCTATAACGGCAGGATCTTCAAATCCCGCCAGCATTCCGAGCGCCTGCGCTTTTCGGGCGAGCAGCTGGACATGCCGATCCCCTATACGGTCGACGAGATCGAGGCTGCGAAATACCAGGTGATGCAGGCCAACAACCTTGCCGACGCTTATGTGCGTGTCGTCGCCTGGCGCGGCGCGGGCGAGGATATGGGGGTCGCGTCCGAACGCAATCCGGTCCGCATGGCGGTCGCCTGCTGGGAATGGGGCGCCTATTACGGCGACGCCAAGATGCGCGGCGCCAGGCTGGATATCAGCAAATGGAAACGCCCCAGCCCCGAAACCATTCCCTGTTTCGCCAAGGCTGCCGGGCTTTATATGATCTGCACCATGTCCAAGCACGCCGCCGAGGCGAAGGGCTGTTCGGATGCGATGATGTTCGACTATCGCGGCTATGTCGCCGAGGCGACCGGTGCCAACATCTTTTTCGTCAAGGATGGCGAGGTGCACACGCCCGACCCCGACTGCTTTCTGAACGGCCTGACCCGGCAGACGGTGATCGGGATGCTGAAGGACCGTCAGGTCAAGGTGCATGAGCGCCACATCATGCCGGAGGAGCTGGAAAGCTTCGAGCAATGCTGGCTGACCGGCACCGCCGCCGAGGTCACGCCCGTCGGCCAGATCGGCGACTACAATTTCGAGGTCGGCGCTTTGGCGCGGGATATTGCGGAAGGGTATGAGAGGCTGGTGCGGGAGTGAAAATACACTGGCAGAGGCTTTTTAAGCGGAGCCAGAGCCAACCCTCATTTCTGGAAGTTCTGGACAGCGCTGCCAAGAGCCTTAACTTTCCGATGTTGGACAACGGGTACATCTATCCGGCTACCGCAAGGCTATCATTGTATCTTGGCAGCGGGGATTGGGGGCTGACTGTCGAAGTCTTCGGGTACTCGCCCAGAGCAGCCGACCCATCGATTACGGTCTATACATACTCAAACGACATTGTCTCGCATCGTTCAGAGGCGGATTTCGTGTCTGTAGAGGCCTATGAGACCTATATTGCGGCCCATCCCTTCGATGCGATCGAGGACTTTTTTCCGATCGATCCAAGCAATCAGTATGACGAAAGAGATTGGGAATTCCTGAACTCCAACTGCACATCGATCAGCCTAAGGGGCGAGCCCATAGCTACGCCATCCCAAGCAATCCTGAAAAAATCTGGCATCCTTCCCAGTGAACCGGGCCGCATACGTGTCTTTGAGATTTGCCGATACCTTGCGGTAGTTCGCAGAAATTCGGTGCTGGCCACGCAAGAAGAAAAACGTTTGCATCTGAAAGCCCACTTGCGAGAAGTTTTGGTGCTTGACGACTGGCAACACCCGGATCTTGTTCGCGGCGAATTGCCAAGCGAAACCGTGACCTTCCGACAAATAGCGAAGATCATAGAAACCAAGACAGTGACGCAATTTCCGCAACACGGCAATACACACTGGTCGAATTGGCCCGAGGCGGGCACGCTGTAGTCATTATTCACCGGCAGTGATCTTTAGCCCCACCGCCGCGTACCAGTCCGCGACCGCCCTGATCTCGGCATCGGTCATTTCGGCGGCCACGTCGGACATGATCTCGTGCATGCGTTTGCCGCCCCGGAACGCCTTGAGCTGGGTGTCGATGTAGATATTGGTCTCGCCCGCCAGGTTCGGCGCATCTTCGAACAATGCGATTCCGTCCGCGCCGTGGCAGGCCACGCAGGCCGCGGGCGCGCCCGCCGGATCCGCCGTCAGGCGCGCCACCGCCCGGTGCCCGGCGTACCAGGCGGCGACATCGGCGATCTGGGCATCGCTTAGGCCACGGGCCACGACGCTCATCATTTCATGCACCCGGGTGCCGTCGCGGAACGCGGTCAGCTGCGCCACCAGATAGCCCGCCGGCTCGCCGCCGATATGCGGCGCGATCGGAATTTTCGCATAGCCGTCCAGCCCGTGACAGGTCCGGCACATGCCCGCCACCTTGCGCCCCGCGACCGGATCGCCGGCAAGATCGCCACTCGCGGAAACCGCCCCGGCGAGGAAGACCCCGCCGAGAGCCGCGACGAGGCCAAGCCTCATCCTTCGTACCAGATCCGGTAGATCGCGCCGGCCAGATCGTCGCTGACCAGGATCGAGCCGTCGCGCAGGTTGGTCACGTCGACCGGACGGCCCAGGTATTCGTCGTTCTCGTCGATCCAGCCCTCTGCGAAGGGTTCTGAGGTGGCCATGCCCTCGTCATCGATGAAGGTCACCATGACCCGCGCGCCGACCGGCGTGGTGCGGTTCCAGGACCCGTGCTGCGCCGAAAAGATCGCGCCACGGTATTTCGCCGGGAACATCTTGCCGGTGTAGAACGACATCCCCAGATCGGCGGCATGGGCCACCTGTTCGACCGCCGGCATCACCACGTCGGCGGGCGGTTCCTCGCCCATATATTCGTTGGTGCGCACCGAGCCGCCGCCATACCACGGAAAGCCGAAATTCTGGCCCTTCGCGGTTTGGTGGTTGATCTCGCCCGGCGGGATGTCGTCGCCCATGCCGTCGACCTGATTGTCGGTGAACCACAGATCGCCGGTCTTGGGATCGAAGTCATGCCCGACCGAGTTGCGGATGCCATAGGTATAAACCTCGCGCCCGGTGCCGTCGGTGTTCATCCGGATCATGCCGCCGATGCCCCATTTGTTATAGCGTTCCAGATTTTCGGCCGGCGCCACGTTGAACGGCTGACCCAGCGAGATGTAGATCTTGCCGTCTGGCCCGATCTTGCAGACCCGCGCGGTGTGGTTATAGCTTACATCCTCGGGCGGGATCAGATCGCCCTGCGCCACCAGGTTGAAGGCAGCGACATCGGGGCTTTCATAAAAGAACTCGGCCGCCGGGAACAGCAGCACCCGGTTCTGCTCGGCGATGTAAAGAAAGCCGTCCTTGGAAAAACACGGCCCGTTCGGGATCGCGAATGTGAGCGAGGGCGCGAAATCCTTGACCTCGTCTGCGACCCGGTCCTTGTTGCGGTCCGTCACCGACCAGACCTTGTCCTTGCGGGTGCCGACAATGGTCACGATGCCCTGCGGCCCCACGGCCATATGACGCGCATCCGGAACGATCGCGTAAAGCCCGATCTTGAACCCGTCGGGCAGCGTGATCCTTTCCAGCGTCGCCTTGATCCCGGCGGCATAATCGCCACCCTGTTCGATATAGGTGAATTCGGTCACACCGGTGGTCTGGAAATTCCCCAGCTTTTCCAGATTGTCGGGAACCGCGGCGCCCTGCGCCCAGGCAAACCCGGCGGAGGCTGCAAGCGCCGCCATCGAAAACAGTAGGTTTTTCATTTGATCCTCCAAAGTCATGTGAAGTCAAAATGCGCCGGCGGGTTCAGGAACGGATGCCGACCGTATAATACATAAAAGAGAACTGCCCTTAGGTAAACTATCCTATAGCGCGCGGGCCTTTGGCGTCATTGGCCTTGCCCGCGCAGCTTGCGCAGCGCGGTGCGGCGCAGCCCCAGCTGCCGTTCGCGCAGAACGATCGCCACCCCGGCCGCGATCACCAGCGCAGCCCCGCCCAGCATCGGCACCGTCGGCACCTCGGAAAAGACGAAATAGCCGATCAGCAGCGCCCAGATCATCGACACATAGGTGAACGGCGCCAGCACGCTGGCATCCGCGAACCGGTAGCCGGCGGTCAGCAGAATCTGCCCCAGCCCGCCGAACAGCCCCGCGCCGATCAGCCAGACCCATTCGCGCCCCTGCGGCATCACCCAGCCGAACGGCAGCGTCAGCAGCGACAGGCTGGTCGCCGTCAGTGAAAAGTAGAACACGATCGCGGCGGTGCGCTCGGTGCCGGCCATCGACTTGATGAACACTTGCGCCAAGGCTGCCAGCGCCGCCGAGCCCAGTGTCACCAGCGCGCCGGTCAGCGCCATGTCGCCGCCCTGAAACTGCAGCCGCGGCCACATCACGATCATCACCCCGATCAGCCCGACCCCGACGGCGGACAACCGCACCAGCCGCAGCCTTTCCTTCAGAATCAGGGCGGCGAAGATCACGATCAGGATCGGCGTGGCAAACCGGATCGCGGTCACCTCGGGAAACGGCAACAGCCGCAGCCCGTAGAACCCCAGCCCCATCGCGCAGCTGCCTGCAAGGCCCCGCACCGCGTGATTGCGCCAGTTGGCGGTGCGCAGCCCGTCCCGCAATTCGCGCCGCGACCACAGCCAGACCAGGATCACCGGCATCGCCCAGAAAGATCGGAAAAACACCGCTTCGCCTGCGGGAATGCGGTCTGCGGCCTTGATCAGGCTGCCCATCACCGAGAACAGCGAGATCGCCGAAACCATCAGGACAATGCCGCGCACCGGGGACATCAAAAGCTTTCAGGTTCTTGAATTCCCCGCAGGATTAACAGAGCCCGCCGCCGATGCACATGGGCATTTGGCGGACGCTTGGATTTTCCCCCGGCACCCGCCCCCGATCGGGTCCGGCCTCAGGCCAGAAACCCGCGTTCGATCCGCAGAAACTGTTTGACGCGGGTCGCGTCGGTCGGCCCTTTGCGGCGGCGGCGGTCCAGCATCCTGATCTTGGGATGCCCGCCCTCGCCCGCCTTGATCCGGTCAAGCCGCGAGTATTTCTCGGCGCGCGCGCTGGCAACGCTCCGGTGACCGTGGTCGATCTGGCTTTTCGGCATCGGCACTCTCCTTGCTTGTTCGCTCGCACCCACCTTACCACAGCCCGCCGCCGCATTCGAGTGAGCCAGATCAATCCGCCATCAGCCGCGCGCAGGCCCAGCGCGCCGCATCCGCCACCGCCGGATCGGGGTCCTCGATCAGACCCGCAGCCACCCTTGCCAGCGCGGGCTGCGCCGAATTGCCGATCGCATACAACACATTGCGCACGAACCGGTCGCGCCCGATCCGCTTGATCGGCGAGCCCGAAAACAGCGCCCGAAACCCGGCATCGTCCAGCAGCGCCAGATCCGCCAGCGGCGGCGCCACCAAGTCGGGGCGGGCGTGGTATTTCACCTCGCTGGCGGCAACGGCAAACTTGTTCCACGGGCACACCGCCAGACAATCGTCACAGCCATAGATCCGGTTGCCCAGCAAGGGGCGCAATGCCGCGTCCACCGGCCCCTTGTGCTCGATCGTGAGGTAGGAAATGCAGCGCCGCGCGTCCAGCTGAAACGGCGCCGGGAATGCGCGGGTCGGGCAGATATCCAGACAGGCGGTGCAGGATCCGCAACGCTCGGGCTCGGGCGCGTCGACCGGCAGCTCGATCGTGGTAAAGATCGCGCCCAGGAAAAACCAGCTGCCCAAATCGGAGGCCAGCAGATTGGTGTGCTTGCCCTGCCAGCCCAGCCCCGCCGCCTGCGCCAGCGGCTTTTCCATCACCGGCGCGGTGTCCACGAACACCTTTACTTCCGGCGCCTCAAAGGCGTTCGGGTGCCCTGCACCGCCTGCATGCCTTTCACCTTTCCCGCCCGCCTCCTGCAGGAACCACCGCGCGACCCGCTTCAGCCGCTTCTTCACCACATCATGATAGTCCCGGTTCATCGCATAAACCGAAATCGCCGCGCGGTCGTTTTGCGCCAGCAACTCCAGCGGATCGAAATCGGGCGTATAGACCTCGGCCAGCATCACCACCGACCTTGCCTCGGGCCACAAGGCCGCCGGGCTGCTGCGCCAGCCCATGCGTTCCGCCATCCAGCCCATCTGCCCGTGCCGCCCGGCGTCCACGAATTCGGCCAGCCGCCCGGCCGCCTGCGGCACCGCATCGGGCCGCGTCACCCGGCACTTGGCGAAGCCCTCGGCCAGCGCCCGGTCCACCAACCGCGCTTTCAGGCCAGCCCTGCTCATCTTTGGTCCAAAAATATTCTCGGGGGGGTCCGGGGGGGCAGACAGCCCCCCCGGCCTTGGCCCGAAATCTCAGAAATCCAGATCGGCATAATGCGCGGGCGGCGGGAATCCCGGCACCTGATCCGCCAGTATCGACCGGAACGCCGGCCGCGATTTGATCTTCGCGTACCAGTCCCTGAC
>Ga0316207_10004226_pt1 | contig 12604 bp, 9 predicted proteins | sample 6weekpyrite_MG_FD_204943 | JGI IMG/M metagenome (GOLD analysis project Ga0316207, IMG submission 204943) | Microbial mat bacterial communities from mineral coupon in-situ incubated in ocean water Damariscotta River, Maine, United States -... | ecosystem: Environmental > Aquatic > Marine >... | reverse complement strand
CAATGTAGCGAGTTTGGTAAAACGTATATTGCACGTAATAGCGGTCTGGTATTATCCATTGTATTAGTCGCACTCTTGTTGGTTGCTGCGCCGGGCGATACCGTTGCGTTAACAAGTATGGTTATGATTGCCTTTATTATGTTTGCAACGGCGATTGTTGGTCGTGCGCTGTTCTATGTATTAGTTATTCCAACGACCATGCCGGGTGCTTTCTTCTGGCGAAATAAGGGTTTTCAGGAACATGCACGTGATACCGGTTTGGCAGATATGCCACAAGTTGGTGTTGTGCCAGATTCACACTAATGTTTAATCGGGGTCAGGTCACACTACTTGCTAATATGGCGAGTAGTGGGGCCCGACCCCAATTTACACATTATGCGTAACAAAGCTTAGTCATCCTCTGGCACACCTTGCCAAAGCATTTCATAACCGACTTCGTAAGTATCATCACAAAAGCTGGCCAGCTCTGAGAAGTGCTTATTAAAGAGCTCATCGGCATGTGATTTTTCATGTTGATCGAATGAATTCCAATAGGTCACGATAACCAAATCGCCCAGGCTTTGTTTTACGCGTTTATCATCGCTATCATCTTTTCCGAGTGAGCCTTCTGCAGATACAAAGCCGGAATTTTTATAAACCTGCCCGCCAATAAAGCCGCCATGGTCATCACCGTAATTGTTTTTAACCACATTACACATATTGCCAAGCGTTAACTCAACGTCTTCAACAGTAACGCCATCTTTTAAATCAACCACATTAAAAAGCATAACGCAGCCGAAGGGGATGTTGATTGGATGAAACATAATATTTCCTTAATATTGGTTGGTGAACGAATACCATATTAGCAATAATTTCATTTTGCACCTATCACTTTTGTTAACGATAATCGGCAGGTCTCTAAAGTGATTACTGTATTTTAATTTATCTTGTTTTTGTATGGTTAATTTTAGAAGAATATAATTCCAATCGGAAAAGTGAATTATCTGACATAAACAATGAGGGGGCATTGCCTGCGTTTTATAAACTATTGTCGATATAATTTATTGGTCATTTAAAAGTGAACGCAGGCTACTCAGTGTGGCGCGGCCTTCTTCTTGTGCTTCATCAGGATCTTGTTTTTCACCTTCAAAATGCAGCAGGTCTTGAGGAATCTCATCGAGAAAACGACTCGGCGTGCATTGAATCATCTCACCATAGCGTTTACGGCGCATGGTGTAACTGAATGACATGGTTTTTTGAGCCCGGGTAATGCCAACATAGGCAAGACGACGCTCTTCTTCAATATTATCTTCTTCAATGCTCACGCGATGGGGAAGCAAATCCTCTTCCATGCCAACCAGGTAAACGTGAGGGAACTCCAGTCCCTTTGCCGCATGCAAGGTCATGAGGTGAACATGATCGCCTTCCTGTTCATCATCGCGATCAAGAATATCGAGCAGGGTTAGGCGGCTAACAATATCACCTAATTCGGCATCGCTGGACTTACTTGATAGGCGTTCTATCCATGAAATAAGTTCATCAACATTATCCATTTTACGTTTGGCAACTTTTTCATCCGGGTAACTGTCGAGTAACCATTGTGGGTAATCAATATCATTGACCAGACTCTTAACAACAAGGGTTGGTGGATTACTTTCAGCACTGTGAACTTGCCCATCGAGCCATTCACAGAAATACTGAACGCGACTCACAGCGCGGTTAGGCAGTGCATTGGCGATGGATGGGTCGTGCATGGCCGCAAACAGGCTTGAGTTTGTATGCGCGGCAAAGGCAACTAATTTTTCAAGTGTGCCGGGACCAATTTCACGTCGTGGTGTATTGATAATCCGCAGCATGGCATTGTCGTCATCAGGGTTGGTGATAACACGCAAATAGCACATGATGTCCTTTATCTCGGTGTAGGCAAAGAATGAAGTGCCGCCACTGAGGTAATAGGGGATGTTGTATTCACGCAATGCGCGTTCGAATAAACGTGATTGATGGTTGCCTCGATAGAGAATGGCGTAATCTTTATGCTCGGTGCGGTGTTTAAATTTATGATGTAACAGGCGTGTCACCACTTTTTCTGCTTCTTGCTCTTCATTGGCGGCACGAATCACTTGTAATGACTCACCAAAACCCAACTCACTCCAGAGTGATTTTTCAAACACATGCGGATTATTGGCAATAAGACTATTGGCCGCTTGTAAGATGCCACCCATTGAACGGTAATTTTGTTCGAGCTTAATGACTTTCAGGTTTTTATAATCGTCGGCGAGCAGGTTCATGTTCTCGGGTTGCGCGCCACGCCATGCGTAAATCGATTGGTCATCATCCCCGACGACAGTGAGGCAACCACGATCGCCGACCAATAATTTAACCAGTTCGTACTGGGTTTTATTGGTGTCCTGATATTCATCAACCAGCAGGTATTGAACTTTGGCGCGCCACCGATTCAGTACGTCGAAATTTTTTTTGAGCAATTGTACAGGTAATAGTAATAGATCATCGAAGTCGATGGCATTGCAGGCATGCAGGTGACGATCGTAGGCTTCATATATTTCTGCCATGCGTCCTTCGAGTTGATCTTCAGCTGTCGCCATTGCCTGTTGATGACTGGTACAGGCCGATTTCCAGGCTGAGATCTGATTACGCAGTAACCTGAGCCGTTCATCGGTCTCGCCTCGGGCAAGTTCATTGAGAACGGCCATGCTGTCGGCATCATCGTAAATCGAAAAACCTTTTCGGTAACCCAGTGTTTCCAGCTCGGCGCGGATAATATTCAGACCCAGAGTGTGAAAAGTACTAATACGTAGACCCTTGCCAGTGTCTTTATCAAGTATGTCACTAATACGTGTGCGCATTTCACGCGCGGCCTTGTTGGTGAAGGTTACCGCGGCAATATAACGTGGTTCGAGACCATGTGTGCCAATCAATTCGGCAATTTTGGTGGTGATAACGCGGGTTTTACCACTGCCGGCACCGGCGATAACGAGTAGGGGGCCTTCGCGATACTCAACGGCCTTGCGCTGGCTGGGGTTAAGAAACGATAATGACATGATAATTCGCTAAACTAATGATATTTATATATTTTTACACAGGACTACTGCTAACAGCGAATACCATGATACCCTCTATGATACATAAAAATGATCATGCATACAGCCAAAACTATGTCAGAAGAAAAACAGCTACGTATTAACGCTATTTTCCAAAATTATCGTGAAAGCTTGCCGCCAATGTTGGCTGAGCTGACTGGTTTGTGGGAAAAATTAGAGTCGCAGTGGGATAATGACGTGGCGATAGAGTTTGATCGTAAAATACATAATTTGGCCGGTTCAGCGGCCACCTTTGATCTTAAACAGGTTGGTACAGCGGCAAGAGAACTCGAGCATAGTTTTAAGCCACTGCTGCATGCTGAGTATAATTCGGATAATCCTCGTTGGGCAGAATCGAGTCAGCTATTAGCGCAATTGAAAGTGGTCGTTGCCTCTAGTGCGAATAAGTAAATTCCACTGATTAGTTCGCAACGACATCAACCTTAATAAATAACTGTAAGTCAGTACTAGTACTGCGCCGAGTTGAGTGAACGATACCAGAACCCGATTGTGTTGACTGTTGTGACACACCACCAATACTAATCCATTCTCCTAATCGGCCACGTAATGTAGTACCAGTTTCTTGCGTATTGAAGGTTTGCCTGCCATGTCGGTCGATGCTGGTGTTATTTTGTAATAGCTCAATATTTACAAATTCACCCGAGACACGCGGCACTACATAAAATCCGCTATTAATATTTTTATAATGAACGGAATTCGTTTGTCGGCCAAACTGATCAATGTGACGCTCGCCAACAGGAACAAGTTGCCCCGTTTGAATGAAGGCCTGGCGGCCTTCAATGCTGTTAATGCGGCGAATGGAATCGTCATTAATAGAACGTTGCGTTTCATGAAGCCTGATTTTTGCAGGGCCACTACCATTAACAGACAGCCGCGCGTCGCCCGATCTTATTGTGCCGGATGCACTGGCCTCATTTCTATTAAATGAAGAGCCGCCACCACGGCGTAGACTAATCGTCAGTTGTTTGGGGGGGCTATCAAGCTGGTTTAGTATTTCATGTAGTTTCGCAATGTCTTTTTCAGAACCACTAATAATAAGTTTGAAACCCTGTGCGCTTAAACCGACATCCTTGCCAAGTAAGGGTTGAATAATAGGAATAAGCTCATTGGCGGTGCGACCATGTAGCTGAATAACTTCAATGCGATCTGCTGCAAGGGGATTAAAGGTACACGACAAAAGAAAAACAAGTAAAGCAACTTTTTGTGTTAGTAGTTTGCGCATTGTAGTCACCTGCGATTAGTTAAAGACTTAGTCGGCGAAGATTAGGATCGTGACTGGCTTCAGCCCACATTGTATCAAATGTTTTACTTGTTTCTCGTAATTGACGCGCTGCTGAATAATCAACATCAGCAATATATTTGTCAGCAAAAGGGCGTCTTATCCAGGCTTTGTTATCGACAATAAGCCATGCTTCATTAAATTCTTTGTAGCGTTTGCCCTGAATGCGAATCTCAATAAAGGATGTCAGTCTTTTGGCTAACTCAACGAGTCGGTGACCTTGTTTAATTACTTTGTCGCTATCCTGTATGAGTATGCGTATTTTAGCTTTTGGGCTGCCAGTGGCAAGATCTTTAACGGCATCTGAAAATTCATTGTTGTCGTAAATCGTATGGTCAAGATCGTGGCTTACTATATCTAAGGTGTGTCGTGCTTGTTTGCTTATGGCTATGCTGACGAGTTGATTTTGCTCGGCGTCCTCTAGTTTGACAGTAACGTCGTCACCAATGCGGCTATTCTCAATTATATGCATAATGTCGTTATTCATGTGCCTACTGTCATGTTATTTTCAGTACCATTTTGTAATGCGGGATCCCGGCATCATCAAATTCATCGCCAACGGTTACAAATCCATAGCGTTGATAGAAGCCAAGCGCAGTCGTTTGGGCATTGAGTATAACCTCTTTGACACCGGCCAGTCTGGCTTGTTCCAGTAATGACGTTAGCATTGACGTGCCTGCTCCCTGGTGTCGATAGGGTTTGAGGACTGACATTCGACCAATGTGTGCGGTGCTGTGGTCTAGCAGCATTCTTGCTGTTGCAACGCCATTGCCATGCGGGTTGCAAGCGAGTAAATGCAGACATTTTTCATCCAGGCCATCCCACTCCAGTTCTACGGGTACGTGTTGTTCTTCAATAAAAACGGCTTCGCGTATTGCCTTAATGGCTTCTCGGTCATTAAGTGTAGACCAGTTTGTTATTTTGCTATGCCAACTAGTCGTCATTATCGTCATCAGCAAATTCGAGTAAGCCGATTTCATACCAGGCGCATAAGAGATCGAGGCATTCAGAATTATTTAATAAATCAGATAATGCATTGGCTGAAAATTGCCGGTGGTTGCAAATGGTTTTTGCCGCATGGGCTAATGCGCCGGTCAGGGTAATCGAACTGCTGTCGATATAAATGTCGGTACTGTCCGTGTTTTCGATATAGGCAAAACGACTTGCTGCATTACGATAAAGGACGGCGCCTTGTAGCAGCGGTTGCAGAAAGTCTTTCGGATCCATTTCAGGTGTTACAGGAATGTTTTCAAGGCAGTGGTGAGTACTGGTAATAAATTGGCCGAACCATTTTTTAATACGCGCATCATCAGCTGGAATATTTTTAATTAAGTCGCTAATGTTTTTTATCGCATCAGCGGTTATTTCACCGCTGCCATGGTTAGGCGTAAGCTTTGGGTCGCGATAGCGCGGTTCTGATTCGCTGTTTTGGTTTAAAGTACATTGGTCGATGTAATCGCCAAGCAATTCAAGTTGGCTGGGTGCGCGCAGACCTATCGAATAGGTCATGCCGGCCTCGTCACTGATTCCATAATGTTGTACGCCAGGCGGCAAGTAAAGCATGTCGCCGGGTTGGAGTAGGAATTCCTGTTCAGGGTTAAAATTTTTTAAGATGCGAAGGTCGATGCCTTCGACGAGTTCTTGATCATCTTTACCGCTGCTAATCTGCCAGCGACGCGTGCCCATGCCTTGCAGAAGAAAAACATCATATTGATCGGTGTGCGGTCCAACACTGCCATGGGGAGCGGCATAACTGGCCATCACATCATCAATGCGCCACGCAGGTAAAAATGAAAAGGCCTCGAGTAACAAATCCAGTTCACTGATGTGTTTGTTGAGATCCTGCACCAACACCGTCCAGTGTGTTGCGGGTAGTGTTGTGAAATCATCGTCCGTAAACGGGTTGTGGCGCACCTGCCAGTCGTTGTTGCCGTTATCAACAATAATGCGCGCGGCAATCTCATCTTCACAAGCCAGACCTGCAAGTTCCTCGGGTTCTAATGGGTCGTTAAAACCATTTAGGCCAGCGGGAATATAAAGCGGTTTTTTCTGCCAGTAATCACGCAGAAATGTTTCGCTGCTGATACCATTTGGAAAGGTCAGTGAGATCGGCATGGGGCAACCTGATGTAATCTTGAATAGCGGGCAAAATAAACCCGAACTGCTGGGGTGGGGGATGCAGTTCGGGTTGGTGGGTGCAGTCGATGGTAACGAGTGGGGGTAAGGAAGGGGTCACACATCGTCTGCTGCCTGAGAGCTACTATCCCGAATAGTCCTGCTAAACTCTGTCGACTGGTTCACAAAACGAGCCATTGGCACATTAAAGTTTTTCAGCCTGTTCGACGGCATTACCGATATACGTGGCCGGGCTGAGTGTTTTCAGGCGCGTTTTCTCGTCCACAGGTATCTCCAGCGAGTCTATGAACTGGTGTAAAGAGGCCTCGTCGATACGCTTGCCACGTGTCAGCTCTTTGAGCTTTTCATATGGTTTTTCAATGGCATAGCGACGCATCACGGTCTGGATGGGCTCGGCAAGCACTTCCCAGTTATCATCCAGATCGGCATTCATTTTATCTGCAGCAGGGTCCAGCTTGCTGATTCCTTTCAGTGTTGACTGGAAAGCAATAAGGCTATGCGCAATACCCACGCCAAGGTTACGTAAAACAGTGGAGTCGGTTAGATCACGTTGCCAGCGAGAAATCGGCAATTTGCTGGAAAGATGCCCCAAAATAGCATTGGCGATGCCAATATTGCCTTCAGAGTTCTCGAAATCGATAGGGTTGACCTTGTGTGGCATGGTCGATGAGCCGACTTCGCCGGCAATGGTCTTTTGCTTGAAGTAGCCAATTGAAATATAGCTCCAGATATCCCGGTCAAAATCGAGCACGATGGTGTTAAAGCGTGCCAGGGCATCAAAATACTCGGCGATATAGTCATGTGGTTCGATCTGGGTGGTGTAGGGGTTCCAGTCTAGCCCCAGGTCTTCAACAAATTGCCTGGCAAAGCCGGTCCAATCAACGTCCGGGTAGGCGCTAAGATGCGCATTGTAGTTACCCACGGCGCCGTTAACCTTGCCCAGCAACTCGACATTGTTGAGTTGCTGACGCTGCCTATGTAGGCGCGCAGCGACATTGGCCATTTCCTTACCGAGGGTAGAAGGTGAGGCGGGTTGGCCATGTGTACGACACAACATCGGTTGGCTGGCGTTGTCGTGTGCGAGGGTCGTAATGGCTTCAATCACCTCATCCATCATGGGTAGCAGCACCTTATTACGTGCGGCGCCTAACATAAGGGCATGTGAGAGGTTGTTGATGTCTTCCGAGGTACAGGCAAAATGCAGAAATTCGTTAATCGCGTGCAGTTCAGCGTTATCGGCAATCTTTTCCTTTAGAAAGTACTCAACCGCTTTCACATCATGGTTGGTGGTGCGCTCAATATCCTTAACCCGCTGTGCATCCGCTTCACTAAAATCAGTCACAATCCCGTTTAATGCCGCATTGGCATCGTCACTTAAGGCAGGCACTTCATTGATACCCGTTTGCTCGGCCAGGGCCTGCAGCCAGCGGACTTCGACCAGGACGCGGTGGCGAATTAAGCCATATTCACTACAAATACTGCGTAGCATGCTGGTCTTATTGGCATAACGGCCATCAATAGGGGAAACTGCGGTAAGTGAAGAGAGTTGCATGGTGGTATCCGGTTCTTAATTGATAGGGCCCACAGGCCGGTTTAGGTTCGGGATTGTGCCATAAAATGGCGTGGTCGTCATGGTGAAGGAAAGCAACAATTCATTGGAGTGATGCTAAATCTGTAAATAACGCGCTTATGTATATATGTCTATATAAGGTATATCACCAACTATAAACAACCGGTGATATCTATTTGTAATCCTTGTCACAGTATTAATTGCAGAGTGCAGCATATTGACGGGAAGTATTCATTTATGTGAGGATGTTGGTGGGGAACAAATAGCCATGGGGTTTGTGGCTAGCATGGAATAATAATAACGCACTAAAAAAACAAGCGTGTAATAACAAGGAAGAAAATGGATTTTTGTCGATGGGGTGATCGAGCCTCGATCTGGTGTTTGAGCCGATCGGGTAGAAGTATCATTTCTTTTCTTTTGATGGCAGTGTTTTTACTGGCGGTGAATACTGCTGGAGCTGTTACGTCACGTAATTATACTGGCTTCCAGTATGATGAATCGGGCAATCTGATTTCCATTGAATCAGAACTAAGCAACCAGCCCCCACAAATAACATCCATTACCCCGTCATCGATTCGTATTGGTCCTGCTGTTGCCGTAAGCGTAATTGGAACCGACTTACGCAGCGCAACGATTACTCCCGACAGCAGTAACATCCTGATACAAAATGTGACGTCGACCGCCACGACCGTTGATTTTAACGTGGTGGCAACAAATGCAACAACCCTCGGCAGTCATCAATTAACGTTTAGTACGCCACTTGGTGAAACGACAGCCTCAGTTACAATAGAACCGAGACTGCCGGTTTTATTTGTCTCGCCTTCACCACTGGCAGCCAGTGTGAACAGTGGCGCAAATACATTAGATATTCGCTTGTCATCAGCCGACATTGTTGATCACGTCATTAACTTTTCGATCTCCAGTACAACTGTTGCAACAGTGAGTCCTGCATCGGTTACGATTCCAGCGGGCAGCACAACGGCAAGTGTCGCCGTTGCAGTGCAGCCACTCAGTATTGGTAATACCGGTGTATTAATCAGTTCAAGTACGTTACAAAACACCTCTATACCTGTTTTTATCACAGAGCCCTTTGTCGCACCGATTGGTGCTAATGCATTTTTCTCTTCAATACTCGGCGTGGTATTAACGCCACCACCCGAGCCACCTGAATTATTACCACGCGGCCCTTTTATTTCGGAACTTGAAGTGATTAATCCTGTAGATGATGTAGCCGACACGAACGATATTGGACCTGTAACAAGTGGTGTATTGGGTATTAATGTTGGTACTGGCTTGTTATCAATAGAACCCAATACGGTGGGTATGGGTGGCGGAACACAAACATTAACACTCTCAGGTGTAGGGCTTGATGCGGTTAATGGTGTGGACATATTACCGATTGATGGAATTTCAATTGGCGCGTACTTGCCAGAAATCGACGGTACATCAGCAACCTTGGATATCAGTGTCGCAGATGGTTCGCAGATTGGGTTGCGACAATTAAAACTATCAATTGCAGGTGACGTTATTCCTGCCGTTACACCCAACTCAGATCGTTTTCGAATTACCGATGCCGTACCTGAAATTATCTCCATTGATCCGATTACTGTTGTGCGTGGAACGACGAGTGTCCTCTTAACAGTACGTGGCAGACAGTTACACGATGTGACGGCACTGAATATTACCCCCGCTTCGGGCATGATCAGCGCAACACCTCAATCGAATGTCGATGGTACGGTTGTCACCGCCCGCATTACTATTCCAGAAGATGTGCCGTTGGGGCCGCGGCTGGTGTCGGTATCGGCGGCTGGTGGGAATTCATCCCAAACACTTACCGCGGCCAATACACTCACTGTTGTGAATGCACCGGGTCAGGATGTTACGCCACTGTCTTCTTTAGCGCTGGGCGTATTAAATGGTAATGCAGAAGAACCAACCACGAAGGTACTGGGTCCGGTTATTTCAAATACCCTTGGCGTCACCTTTGGCGCAACGGTGACTGGTTTAGCCCCCTCGGCACAAGCCATTGGTGCCGATTTCACCTTAACCATCAGCGGTGAAGGTTTTGAAACAGACGACACAGTGGTTTTCCAACCGACAGATGGATTGACACTGGGTGCTGTGACCGTTGCCACAGACGGCAAGACAATTACATTGCCTGTGAGTATTGCCAGTGATGCACCACAGTCAGTTAGAAATGTTCAGGTATTACGCAATGGTGTGCCATTGCCTGCATCATCAGCAAGTGCCAGCCAGTTTTTAGTGACTGGCCTGATCCCGGTATTGGAATCCGTTAGTCCAACCCATGTTGTGATTGGCGCAACGCCGGTACCGGTTACCCTACGTGGACGTTTCTTTGATGGTGCGCAACAAGTACGACTCTTACCGCCAGATGGCGTATCCGTTAGCAGCCCGACGGTTAGCGGAGATGGTAATTCCCTGGTGATTAATGTGAGTGCAATTGCAGGTAGCGTTGCGGGCACACGAATGGTTGTGGTTGATAGTCCTGCGGGAAGTAGTTCAAGTATTTCTACCTCAGCTAACTCCCTCATGTTGGTTAATCAGGTGCTGAATGTTGTCACACCGGTTAGCGCGAGTAATCTGGGTGTTGTGCTTGAAGAACAAGCACCAACACAACCAACTGTTAATCGAGATGCCGTGTCTGATTTACTAGGTGTAGTCGTTGAACAGGCCGTTGTACCTGAAGTTACGCCGCTGGATGCACGTTCAGGCATATTAGGTGTGGCACGCGGCGCATTTGCACGTCAAATACAACCATCTGCGGTGGCAGTGGGTAGTGCATTTGATTTAACAGTCACGGGTCAAGCACTTGATCTGGTAACCGGTGTCAGTTTTGTTCCAACTGATGGTATTACACTAACAGGTGCATTAACCGTTAACCCAGAAGGCTCACTATTAACAGCGCCCATCGTTATTGCTGCCGGTACAGAAACGTCTTCGCGCGCCGTGGTATTAACAACCGCGACAGGTGACCTGGCCTTTAGTGATGCATCCGCGAATCAATTACGTATTAGTGACGGCACACCGGAAATCATATCTTTATCACCAATTCAGGAGCGGCAAGGGCAGACCTTTAATCTCCTGGTGCGCGGTGTCAGTTTGGATGATGCGATCGCAGTGACAGCAACACCGTCAACCGGCATTATATTTGCGACTAACCCAATTTCAAATGCGTCAGGCACAGAAGTGTCGGTGCAAATAACCGTGGCGGGTGATGCACCGCCAGGGCCGCGTTTAATTACCGTGGTAACACCCGCTGGTAACACATCGGTTAACCTGGGCCCAGCAAACACCTTTACCGTATTGGAGAGCGGCCCATGAGAATAAAAATTCCGATACCCATATCTATATTTAAAAAGTTTAAGAAACACATTATTGAAACCAAATTAAAAACTGAAACAGATAGAACAGACATAGAGCGCTACGGAAACAGGAGTCAGAATATGAATAACTTAAACGCAATGACAATACGTGGTTTGGTGCTGGCGGCTCTGGTTGGCTCGGGCATGAATGCGGCCTTTGCTTTTACCAGTGGCAGCACCGGTAGTGATGGGGCATTTTCACCAACGGTTAATACGCAATTGCAGTTGCCACCGGATGGAATTTTTAATTTTACAACAGTGAACATTCCTTCTGGCGTAACGGTAACTTTTCAAAAGAATACATCCAATACACCAGTCACACTTCTTGCCAGTGGTAATGTGACTATTGCTGGCAGCATAAACTTAAACGGTTCACCTGCACCAGAAGTGGGTTCCAGAGGTGATGGCAATATTGGTGATGACGGCTTGCCCGGTATTGGTGGCCCCGGTGGTTTCGACGGAGGTCGCGGCGGTATCGCGGGTTCTAATGCTCCGGGTAGCAGTGGACTTGGCCCAGGGGGCGCCGAGCCTTCACGAGGCAGTGATTTTAGTAATATTTGTGGTGGTGCCGGTGGTGGTTATGGCTCTAGAGGGAGACTCTACACCACGAGTAATACAACGGTTTGTGGTATCACAAGGCCTACTTCTGCAATACGAGGAATTACGTATGGTTCAACGTCATTGCTTCCATTAATTGGTGGTTCTGGTGGCAGCGGCGGTTTCCCTGGTTCGGCCTTTAGTGGCGGCGGCGGCGGTGGCGGCGGCGGTGCAATTCTTATTGCGGCTTCAGGTACGGTAAATATCACCGGCACCGTCCGGGCGAATGGCGGTAATGGTGCAAATACGGGTGGCGGCGGCAGTGGTGCTGCGGGTGGCTCTGGGAGTGGCGGTGCTATTCGTATCATTGCGACTACCATTATTGGAAATGGCGCTATATCCGCGACTGGTGGAGGCCGAACTGATGCGTTAATCAGTTCTAATTCTGATGGTGGTGCAGGTGGTAATGGTCGTATTCGATTTGAATCAGATACCTTTACGCGCACAGCGGGAACATCCCCTGGCTTTAGTTTCGCTGCACCGCAAGACGTTTTCGTCGCGGGTCTACCAGTATTACGTATTACCAGTGTTGCAGGTGTAG
>Ga0316207_10004225_pt1 | contig 12609 bp, 19 predicted proteins | sample 6weekpyrite_MG_FD_204943 | JGI IMG/M metagenome (GOLD analysis project Ga0316207, IMG submission 204943) | Microbial mat bacterial communities from mineral coupon in-situ incubated in ocean water Damariscotta River, Maine, United States -... | ecosystem: Environmental > Aquatic > Marine >... | reverse complement strand
CAACGACGGGCGGGAGGTTCTCACCAGCCCAGCGTTGCGCTACTTCATCAAGCGCATTGGGTAGGTTGTACGCGTCTGGCCTGTCCGGCCATTCCGTCACGCCCGCCGTGTCAATCGGCACGTCACTTGTCGGCTCGGCTGCTGGCGGCTTCGGGGTCGCCGGAACCGTTATCACTCCCGCGTCAACCAATTCGCCTGCAAGTTCCGTCACCGCGTTTGAAATTGCAAGGTGATTAGCTTGCGCGGTCGTCTGGCCCGAACCTTCCAACCAGCGGGTTTGCGTTTTTACCGCCTTGATTACTTTTCCGAGGGTCATAGCGTCCATCCTATTCCGAGACGTATCGCAACGCCTTCAATTTCAACCTCTGGATCATCCACGGGAATCGTGTAATCCGCAACGAAGTCAATAAAACCACCCAGGACCGGATGCTCCACACCCATCCCAAGTCGCATACTCAACTGGTCTCCATTCAGAACGTGACCGCTGCAAAACATCGGGACTAGCCCAGCCGGATTCAGGAATAGCCGTGAACCAACCCCGTACTCGTCCGAGCCAATCAACGCCTCAACCGTAGCGGCTTTGAAGTCACGATGTTCGATAGATCTCGACACGGCAAATTCTGCCGATTCGTAATCCGTCAAGTACGTGCGCTCACCTTCACGCGCATCGAACGATGATGCGACGGTATGGGACGCACGCACACTTGTAGACGTACACGAGGCAAGTAAGAGAACTAGCCCTGACCATTGCAGATTGAACATGTCTCCTCCTCAAACTTCTCGTTTAGGTCGTAATCGTCCGGGTGGTAAACCCTGTCTCCGTTCTCAGCGTAGAGCACTACGCCTGTGTTGTTGCATGTTGAACAACTCATGGCGCGACCGAGCCATCAACAATTTCAACGCCGTCGGTGCAGTCACCGACATAGACCGTTTCAAAAATCACCGCGAACCCACGCTTATCAGCAATCTCGTGAAGTCGGCGCCGCGAATCGTCGTCATAGCCCGAGCCATCCTTCACAAAGAGAACGCGAAGCGGTGGGTCGCCAGCCATTGCTATTTCAGCGGATAGACGATCGGTCTCTGACTGCGAGCACTGAGAGAAAGGCAGCCCTTCATAGGTTAGCCACTTGTTTTCGGTGTCGTAACCCAAGCCGTCCACCGGGAATTCTGCCGTCGAGAGCATTTCTTCAATTGCTCGCCGGGCATTTGCAACCCGCGTGTTCGCAACGTCGAACGCCTCTTGCTGCGAAAGCTCCTCCTCTTTGGCCTCGTCAGCCTGAGCTTCCAGGGCGTCGCGCTCTGCCTGCTTCCGACTTGAAGTGATGGCAATATCTAGCTCTATCTGGAGAGGCTCGATGTCGCGCTCCTCTCCGTAGTCAGAAAGCTCCTTCTTGGTGAGTTCGATGTCTTCCTCGGCAGATTCGAGTCGCGATTGAAGCTCGGCAATTTCGCCGCGCATCCGCTCGATGTACTCGGCCTTTGTGTCGTAGGACCTGGCGATCTTTGCCCGCTTCTCATTGAACTCCTGGGCTAGCTCCAGGGTTTGCAGCGCATCTTCTGGCGTAAGGGAGCTTTCTGGTTCTGGCAGCAGGCCCACCTTTCGGTGGAGCGCCTCAGCGTGAGCCTTTTGTTGCTTGAGGGTTCGCCCAACAGCCGTCCTTTCGTCATAGGCTTCACTTGCTTCCGCTTCGAGAAGCTCAAGCTTGTTATCAAGCCCCATGACCTGGAACACCGTTCGCAACTGCTCGGGAGCTTTGGCCCTGGCAAATGCTACGGGGTCGGCGGAAGATGCCCGAAGCCCCTTGAGGAAAGTCTTAGCGTTCGGCTGCGTCGCCCCGTCTGGACTCGTCACACGCATCTCGTGCTTGAATCCGCCTTCGGTCTTCGTAATCAACTGCCGGATAACGAAATCGGCAAACGTGCAGACAACCGAAGAATGGGTTTCGCCGTCGCGCACCGGCATATCTATTTTGGGCTTAGACCCACTCAAGCAAGTGCGTATTGCCTCCAGCGTCGACGTCTTACCTTGACGGTTCTTGCCATGGATGACGGTCAACCCGTTCGTGTTTACGTCAAACGCAACGGCTCTGACCTTCTTGAAGTTTTCAATGGATACGTGAAGTAGTGGATTGTCGAGTTTCATGGGGAAAGCGGCGCCGTTAGCGGGCGCTGGTAAAAGGGCGAATCCGGATCCTCGCCTTGCGGGCCGATGGGCGGAGTCGTCGGGTAGGGTAAAATCGAATTTTCAGTGGCCTTCAATCGGAGCACAGCCTTCCAGGCTGCTTCGCTTCCGCCAACGTCGGCAATTCCCTCGGGGAATCGGGACGGCTCGCGGATGAAGTTATGCGCCTCGATGTAGTCCGAGCGCATATTGTACAGTTCGTAGGTGATGTCACCAATGACGGACGCCGGTCCGGTCGGCATTTTTGTGATAAGTTTCCAGTTATCGTCGACGATTGCCCGAATCCACTCGGCTATTGGTGTCGCGTCGGGGTCGTTAGTCTCACCAGTAGCGGAGTCCTTGATTCCGCCCTTCGGGTTGGCGGCGAGCCCCACGAGCGCCTCAGCCGTCTTGAAATTCTCGCAGAGCGCGAAGGTCCGGGTGCTGCCTTCGAGGTCGGTAAACGTGGGCGAGAAGTCAATCGAGTCGTGCGCAATCCCACTAAAAGCAACGTCGGGGTCGACGCCGAAAAGCCCCAGGGTTGTCGCCCATAGGTCCGCCATATGCACCAAGCCGCGACAATCCTTCCCATGCAGGGCGGGGTCGACGCCGGGGCCTTGGACGATTAGCGGAAGCCGGATTCCAACCTCGCCGGTTGTAAACTTCGTTTTGAGCGGATCCATAGGCGATTGAACAAAGTCTTCCTTCTCTCCGTTGTCCGAGAAGATAAAGACAGTGGTATCCCCCGTTGCGGCACTTGTGTCGACGTGAGACAGGATGTTTCCAATTTCCGCGTCTACGGTCTCCATCATCGCGATATAGCTGGCAAGCAGCGCCTCCTCCGCCGCGTCCCATCCAAGTGCGTCCAGGACGTTCTCGGCAAGCTCTGGATTGCCCGGATCGACTCCGAGGTAAATCCTAAACTGGTCCATAATCGCTTCGTGCTCCGCGCTCATGTACTGCGTAGGAGTCTTGCCCGCCGCCGTTCGCTCCGCGACGGACGGGGGCACATGAATGGGTATATGGCAAGCTGAAAATTGAACCCAACAAAACCAATCACCGACCTGCGCATCAATCCAGGTTGTTGCATCTTCGGCGGTAACCGTTGTCGCGTAGTTGGCGGCGTTGCGGTTTGTCTGCCCATCGAGCGCACCCTGCTTTGCGGCGGCGCCCAACGTGTTGAGGTAGCTTCCGTTTTCGAAACGATCCCAGTACCAATAGGTATCCGAGCCGACGATGTTGGATAGCGCGAGACCTACGTAGGTGTCGAAACGTCCAGCAACGCCAGCCGAATTGGTTGTATGCTCGGAAGTGTACAGGTGCCACTTGCCAAACGTGCCCTTGGATACCGATGGCAACCCAGTACAAAGCCAACTCTCACCAATTGCGGGGGCACCAGCCGATGAAATGTCGGCGTTATTCCCCATGCCATGTCGGAAGCCGAACTTCCCTAACATGGCGGTTGCTCGGGTGGGAGAGCAAACTGACTGCCCATAAAAGCGAGTGTAGTTGATCCCCCCATCCTGAAAGGCGTTCAGAACTGGCGTTTGGGCGACGCGTTTCACGTTCAGCGCGTTAGCGCGGCGCTCAAGCATTGTGTAGGTGATGTCGTCAACGGTAATCCAAAGGACATTAGGCATAGCTAGACCACTAAAGAGATAAGCTCGGCGGGGGGTGGAACGGAAACTTGGAGCTTTCCGAGTTGCTCCATAACCTCCATTGTACGCGAGTCATCGTCGTTCTCCAGGGCATACTCAACGGCCGCCCTCAACTGCATCAAGAGCGCGAATAGGTTTTTGTCGGCAAGAATGGCGCCGTCTGGAATAGCACCGGCGGTCGTCACCTCAGTTTCCTTGGGGGGGGGCTCCGCCTTTGGAGGTTTAGGCACGGGCGCCGATTCAGGAGCGGGGACGGTGCGCGCCCCTGGAGTGACCGGAGCGCCTTCCTCGTCTGGGAATTGCTTGACCATAACGGCGTCAGACTGTGGCGTTTCAATCACGGGGTACTTGGTCGAAACTTCGTCGGTTGCGTGGGCTTCCGCCTTCTGGGCGGCAAGCTCATCACTAGCTTCGCCCGACACGTCGACCCATGTCTCAACCATTAGCATGGTGGTTACTTTTACTAGGTGGCTCATCGTTTTCTCTTTATAGGTTCCTGCCACGTTCCAGGCGCAACCGCCTTGACTGTGGGCTTGGGGGTTCTGCCGCGTCCGGATTCACATTCGACGCAACGTTTCGGCTTGCGGCTTCGAGCTTCCCACATGAGGAAGCACACGCTGCAAGTAGCTACTAAGATCTTCTTCTTCGGGTGTCGCCGGTTACAAGCTGGGCATCGGTCTCCGACGCCTCCGCGAGTAAACCAAGCGTGTCCGCATTTCATGCACTGCTGATTCATTAGAGTTTTTCGAGTTTCAGTCCGCACTCCCGCAATTGAGCAAGAGTTGCCTTCTCTACGTTTCCGCCGAGATACTTATCCACGACGGTTTTCTGCTCGGCGTCGGAGAGCTTCAAAAGGGCTTCACTCACGAATTGTATCCAATCCTCGCGAGCGTTAGCCTCCTCCTCTTCCTCGGTTGTCATAGCCTTGGCTTTGGCTTTGGCCTTGGTCTTGCCCTTCGCCTTGCTCTTCAACTTAGCCTTAGCTTGCTCCGCAGCGCCGCTCTCAGGCTTCTTGTCTTCCAACTGAGCGGTATCCACATCGAACCAATCTCCGGGGACGCCCATGCCGTCCTTGAGGGATAGAATGATGTTGCGCAACTGAACAACGATGCCCGGTGTAATGGCGGAAAGCTTCCGCTGGAATCTCTTTTCGATTTGAGCGCGAGTCACGTCGTACTCTGCAAACGAATCCAAGAGCTTGTTTAGAAGCTCGGGCGTAATTTCGATATTTGCCCTCATCGTCTCCGCGCAAGCGTGTACCGCCATCTCAGTGATGTCGCTAGGAATGATCTTGAGCAAGCAAGCTCTCAATCGCCTGGCGCCGTTATTGGCGACAAGCTCGTAGATGTCCCGCGAGTCAGAAAGATCATAGCTACCATTCCGCGTGTGTCGCTTGTGTGCGATCTGGAAGACATTGGTAGCCTTTACGTTGGTTTCGAGGTCCCATGCGAACGCCTCGACGGTGCTGGAGCCACGCTTCTGCTCAAGCTCTCGAATGCCGTAGGTTATGTTTCCGTAGTTACTGCCAAGCATTTCCGCCAGCCGGATCGACGGGCCGGTGATGTCCGTCCCGCCGCGCGAATAAGAGTAGATTGCCTTCTCAGCGAGCCCCTCCCTGGAGCACGCGGCCATGATGCGGTCGACTGAGGCGTTCAAGTCTCGCGGTCGAGCTTGAGCGATAGTCATGGCGGACTGAATTTCCGCGACTTCCCTGGTCGATGCCGAAGCAATCAACCCTTCTTGCGGAGCTACGGCAGGCGCAAACTCCGGTCTTTTTACGTCGTTCATTTGATTAGTAGGCTTCTAGTGCCAGGGCTTTCGGTGATGTATGAGCCATGAAGCTCGGGGTTGTCGAATTTGAATTTGTTTGCGTCAAACCGCTTGCGTGGCTTGGACGTTTTCAGGGTTGCGAGAAGCTTCCCCTCAGAGCTTACGAGGCGGGCGTGCTGCCCGAGCAAGACTCGAATACTTTGAAGGTGAACTGCAAGCTCCTCTTCGCGGTCTTTGATTTCAAGCTTGAGCTTCTTGCTTTGAGCAACGCGCTCTTCGACCTCTTCGGATGCAAGTAGCTCGGTGCCGTCATCTACTGGATAAAGGCGCTTGACGTCCTCCTTTGTTATTGGGTCGGGCGGGGTGCCCTCGACGACGCCTTGCCAGAAGTCCGCCTCCTGCTCGGTCAACATCTCAATCAACTCTTCGTCTCGTTCGATCTCGTAAACGCGGAAGTCGCGATTTCCAATCAACACGGGAAGCCGGCACCCAGGGGCGCCGGTGACAGCCATTTGATGTTGCACTTGCATCATGTAGTAGATGGGAATTTCGGTATCACCGTCGCCCCATCCGGTCGAAACGGATGTTGTCTTCGCCTCGACAAGCCAACCGTCCTCCGTTACCCCGTCGACCGTCGCCCACCGCCAGGGGTGAACTTCGTCAAAAATGCGCTCCTGCTGCCGTGTGACCTCTTGGCCCGTCTCTTCGGTAAACAGTTCGAGGACTAGATCCTCTAGCGCATTTCCGCAACGCATAGGGATAGATGGCTCAAACTCAACCAAGTTCTCGCCACGTTTCTCGTAATACAGGTCGAGCGGCGTCGACCACTTCGAAAGACCAAGAGCAACCGCACAATCGGAAGCCCCAAGCCCCTTCGTCCTATCAAAATCAATCATTCTTTTCCTCCTGGTAGTAAATTCAGAATTTCACGAACAGACGCTATGTCCCCTTTGCAGTAGTTCATCGCGTAGATGACGTGAGCTAACCCTCGCAGCCCCTCATCTTCAATGAGTCCCCAGGTAGCCTTCATCGTGGCACTACGTATATGGTCGGCAGCGTCGAGTTCAGGGCCAATCTCCTCGTGCTCCGCCATGTAGAGTTTGACGCTATCTTCAAACAGAATCGAAAGCTCGATTCCCAAACGGTGATCGAAGTCACCTATGTCGTTATTGTCGATTTTCATGCCGGAAACGGTAGCAAATCACCAATGCGGAACGAACACAAAAAAGCGCGAGCTAGAGAAATTCGACAAAATCTAGCCCGCGCAACGGGAACGCCTGGTGCAAGAACTCCAGGCGACGCAAAACCCCATGCTGGAGGGTAATAAAAAAAGCCCCGCTCTGCGATAGGAGGCACAGGGCGGAGCTTTAGCGCCCCAAGAGAGTGCGCAAAAAGTAAAACAGGCTTGACTCGCTAGAACCCAATCTGTTTACCTCGATGGATGCTCAAATCCGAAAGCAGAATAACGCCGATCGCGATAGGAGGCAAGACGTGAACGAATCCAAGCTTTCCAATGGGGCGAAGTGGTATCGACTGTTTATCTCGATGCACCCCGAGCACGCCAGAATCTCGCGACTCGTTGAGTTGACTGGAATCTCCGAACGGAGCCTCAGGCACTACAAAAAAGAGGTCGAAGAAAACGGCAACATATTGCCGCCCACGGCAACATACTCAGGAATACGGCAACATATTGCCGAAACGGCAACCCCTTGCCGCCCACGGCAACATATTGCCGAAACTCAAAACGGCAACATATTGCCGCCCACGGCAACCCCTTGCCGCAACATTAAGGGGGGGAAGGAGGGGGGGCATTCTTTGAACGGATCTGCCTCTCCGAAGAAGAAGAAACTAGGAGGGAAGCCTCGGTTCAACGATCCGCTTCCCGATGACTGGCCCGACACACTTCGAGCCGAATGGGTCGACTTTTTGAAGATGCGTGAAGAGAAGCGAGTCCCGGTCACTCCGACAGCCGGGCGTCGCCTAATCAAGAAATTATCTAGGTGGACGTACGCGGAGGCCGAGCGATCCCTGGCCTCGTCGACCGAAAACACGTACACGGGGGTATTCGAGGTCACCGAAGTTGGTGGCAACGCCCCACGATTGTCCGAGACTCAAAAGGCGTTCGCCGCCATGAAGGAAAAACTCGATGCAGAACAGAACAACTGTGATGAAGGCCCTAGAGATGCTGAGTGGGGCCTTCCCTAACTGGAAGGCAAGTGAAGTGACACTTTCGATCTACCTCCAGGAGCTTGAGGATCTGCCAGCGGAAAGGGTGGTTGTTGCCATTAGGCACCTGATCCGGACGTCAAAGAGCGACTTCGCGCCCTCGATAGGCACAATTCGAGACACTATCGACCCTATTGGGTCCGCTACAGAGCGAGTGGGTGGCATGTGGACGTCAGCCAAAGCGATGGGCTTGCTTGGTCAACGGGCCGCGTCTAAGATCGGGGAAGGTGTCCGGAATGACCGGATTGCTGGAAATCGACAGGACGAATAAAAATGAGTGACTCGAATCACAATAGCGGTAGGTATGAATTCGAATTCTGGTCTGCGGTGGTGAACCCGTATGGGGTGGCCTTTCGGGTAAACCCAGCGCTTACCGTCCCCCCAGGGTGGAGCCGGGTATTGTGGTCGAGTCGGTTTATGTCGGCCCAACGGATCATCACGCGGGCAGATTTCAAACGTCACGTCGCAGACGGAAAGGATCCAGAGACAGAGAACTCTCCCTGGCGCAAGCCCGTGGAGGTGAAGTACGTCGACGCAGTGCTTCGAGAACGTGTCGAGGCGATGGAAAAGGACCTCAAGAAGGCAAAGCGTCGAGGGACGTGGGCGTGCAAGCAGGTCCGCGATTTAGCGCATGGTTTACGCCTTCTAGGCGTCGAGGTGGAGAAAATGCGGAACGAGCGGCGCGCGCTCGGGTACGAGAATGCGAATAAGCTCGAAAACCTCGATTCTAAGTGCAAACAGAACTGGACCGGCCATCAAGCCTTGGCGGCGAAGATCGAGTCGCTTGAGTTGGCGCTTTCGGTCTCTAAATGGCACGGAGACGCCTAAGCATCTTGAGCACTAAATTCACACCGGAAACGATCGACAAGCTGATTAGCGCCTTCCAGCGCGGCGCTACGACTCCCGAGGCGTGCAGCTATGCAGGTATCAGGCCGGGCACGTTCAATCGGTGGTATGGCAAGGGGCAGGACCCAGACTGCGAATACCGCTGGGAGAACTTCGTTATGGCCGTCGACGCTGCCCGTAACGAGCGTACGACCTTCCTCCGAAAGATCGTCGAAGATGACGCCCAGGGCAATCTAAGGCACCGAGAGACGATCATCACGACCACAGAAGGCCCGGACGGGGTGACGACGATCGAGACGGAAAAGATCAAAACTATCCCATCCGCCGCCTCAGCCAAGTGGCTGCTCGAACACCACGATCGCGCCAACTACGGCAAGCAATCACGCCAAGAGGTTGAGCATTCCGGTGAGGTCCAGGTCCAAACGGTTATCGAGATGCACGGGGGCGGAGCCCCGATCAACTTCGACGGACAGGAAGACCCGGAAGACCCGGTTCAGCCAGATGAATAGCGAGCAAGAAGAGGCAAACTACGCACTAGTTCACTGGAGCTTTGAAACGAAAGAGAGCGCCGACTTTGCAGCCAGCGCCCTCGAAGTGGCCGCGAGTTTCTGCCGTAACTCAGGAAAATACGCCAGGGTCATCGGGCCAACCTCCCCAGCCCAGGGAGGCGACTTTATCGTTGGAATCAGTTGCCAGATTGAGCCGGTCGAATCAGATCAGTCAGTTGACCTTGAAGCATCTCACTGTTCGCCCGAGAGTTCTTGAGGGTATCATCTAGGATTTCGATTAGGCGAGCAGAGAAGGCGCGCTCGCGAGCTAGCTCAAGGCGCCAGGCGTTGGCCTGAACCTCCCCAGAACCCTCAGCTAGAAGAGACCCTACCGCTCTGTGAGGATAGATGTAGGTTCCGGAACAGCGGCCGCATTTTGCAACCGGACCAGCCAAGCCAATCCAGTCGCATTCACGGCATTTTATTATATCTGACATTTGTTTCTCCTATTGTTGTGTGAAGCGGGGTCCGGCACAGCTATCGAGAGGCCGGGGGTCGAATTTAGGTATCCCGCAAATCTGTCACCATTGTCGGCATGAAAGCGGCGGTTGCAATAGTCTAAAGCCAATAAACGTAAAAAAACATTTCGCGCGAAAGAATCGTGTAGCCCTCTCTGGTTCCACGTGAAACAATGTCCGGCATGGACGATCAAGATACGATTCAGAGTGTTGGGCGCGTCGAGGCGCGTCCGGTGTGCGGTACATGCGGCAGAGCGCGTCCAGGGCGGGCGCGTCGGCACGTTGCTGGATGGGAGGGGGCACTACTCTTCCGAGCGCGGACGCGACTAGGAATTGGCCGGTCCGACATGGCGGCGATGCTCGATGTCTCACCGTCGGCTATCTCGTCGTGGGAGGCCGGTGACCGCACGCCATCTACCGAGAAGGTTGAGATGATGGAGAAGCTTCTTCGGATCAGGTTGTTGATGCGATGATCTACCTGCTGATTGCCTCTCTCCGCTACCGCTTCACCCATCCCGAACTAACCGAAACGCAGCTTTTGATGAACATTTGGGAGGTAATCACGTGGCAATAACCGTCGAAGACATTGCACGCCTCAGCAACGCTGAGAGACGCGCTCTTGTGACCTTCGTGAAAACGGGGACTCTGACCGAGAAGGATACTCCAGGGCTCACACGCGCCGAACGGCGGCAACTGAGGAAGCAATGTGCCCGCCTAGCCCTGCTCGTTGGGCACGATATGCGGTATCAGCGTCCGGAATCTACCGTTCGGGAGCGCATGAGCTTCGAGGTCGAACGCAAGTGGGACGATTCGATCATCCTCCAGTGCTTGAACCCCGACGCCTCGCGCAATGCGCCAGCCTTCGAGCCGGGAACCTTCAAGCGCCGCAAGAAGCGCGCGCCCACGGGCTTTCGGGTGATCGTTATCCCCGCGTCAGACGCAGGCGAGCACGATAGCGCAGCCGATGAGGGCGGCCAGCAGGGCGAAGTCTAGCGGTTCACGCTGTTTCAGCTTCATCGGTCGTGACGCCAGGGAGTTTCTTCCGCGTTTGATTGCGCCAAAGGTGCAGCAGGGTCATCCCGAGCCCGGTGATTCCGGTCATATCCCCGGCGGCGCCGTAGCCGAGCACCCCGTTGGCCGCCTGTTCCGCACGTCTTTCGATTTGGTCGACGGTTGAATCAATCTCCTCAATGACTGCCGCTGCCATGGATTCGCGGTCATCCGCGTCCTCCAGGCGTGCGCCGATGCGCGTGGCGAGGTTGTTGAGGTCGGCCGTCGTGGCGATGCACGAGCAGGTGAGGAGAGCGAGAAGGAGGAGTATAGGCTTCATATCGTTGTTTGTTGGCTCCGGTGGCTGGACTCGAACCAGCGCGAGTGAAGGGGATGAGCCCTCCGTGCTCTGCCAACTGAGCTACACCGGAACACCTACCCTAATCTTCCGGGTAGTTCTCGGGAAGCTTCAACCAGGCAACGAATGCCTCGTGTCGAGCAACCTGTTCCGCGCGGGTCTCTGCCCCGTTGTGCGTGGTGGTGGCTGTCGCGGTCTCTCCGCCGGACTGCCAGGATGTGACTAGATCGGGGAGACTCACGCGTCCCCATCCTCCTCGAAGGACGCTTCCGCTTCCTCGTGACGCAGCTTGAAGTCCGCCATCGGCTCGTCAACAAGCCGTTCAGTGGTGACCCCGCCATGGGAAAAGCTCTGTCCGGCAAAGTCTGGCTTGTCGCGCATAAGATGTAACATCAGGTTTAGGAGGTAGATAGCGAGGAGTACGCCTAGAATCGTCAAGGCAGAAAACAGCGTGTGAAGGCGACTCATTGATTCTCGATTGCTTCTATACGTACTTCTAGGTAGTGGACTTGAGCTTTTAGCTCAGGAACTTCCGAAGCATTGTTCAGCATCAGTTCCTTAATTGCAGCAATGTCGTGTCCCATAGATAGGAATTGGGACTCGATTGCTCGAAAGTGCTCTTTGTTGCCTGCGTTCTCCTTCTCGATGCTCCCGACCTTCTCTCCGATGGCCGTGATCGTCACGCCCAGGGAGCTTCTTATCTCTTCCGCCGCTGAAATAAGCGACCGGTTGAACATGAAAACGACGCCTAGTGCCCCGAGCGCCAATCCGAGGGAGATTTGAGTTTGCTTGTCGATGGAAGCCATAAGATGTGAGGAAGTTAGCGGGAAGATGCCGCCTCTTTGGCGATCCGCTGGATTAGGGTACGACGTGAGTTGTAGAGAGCGACGACTTCCGGGGAAGCTCCGCGCGACCTAGCGCGTAAGAAGCTGGAGGATGGGGAGTAAGGCACGTACCGACCCGCGAGGATTGCCTTGGTCTTTTCCTCACTGAGTCCGCTGCGTAGAACGCGCTCGACGTCGGCTCGGGGGACGCCCAGCGAGATTGCGGCGTTGGCTGCCCGCACGATGTCGCGGAATAGGACCTTCCGGCTTTGCTCCGCGCTCTCGTAGGCGTCGCGGAGTTCCTCTTCGCTAACCGTGCCTCTTTTGCTCGCAACGCTAGAGAGCGAGCTTGTGGCCCCACTGAGCCCCCGCGAATAGGCTGACCCGAGGAATGATAGGGACTGCTGCACGTCGAGGGAGTTGCGTCGAACGCCTGTAGCCACGGCAAGAGCTTCGATACCTGCGTCGTACTTCTTGCCGTAGGGCTCTACGTAGTCGGTCAACCCCTTGTAGATCCTCCGCATCGAGGAGACTGCACCGGGCTCGAAGGCCGATCCGATGTGTTCTGCGATGTCGCCGGCTATCTCTTCCCACTCAGCTTGGGGGTTGTAGACCTTGCTGCCCGTTCCCGTGGTGTTGCGCGTCACGTCGACGATTTTGCCCGCGAGAATCTCCTCTCCGAAGAACGGGGATAGAAGCTCGGTGCCCGCCTCGATGATGGCGTTGTCCCAATCCTCCCCGCGCATGAATGCGAGGATGGGCTTCTTGAG
>Ga0316207_10004224_pt1 | contig 12617 bp, 20 predicted proteins | sample 6weekpyrite_MG_FD_204943 | JGI IMG/M metagenome (GOLD analysis project Ga0316207, IMG submission 204943) | Microbial mat bacterial communities from mineral coupon in-situ incubated in ocean water Damariscotta River, Maine, United States -... | ecosystem: Environmental > Aquatic > Marine >... | reverse complement strand
CCACTGGTCAGTGCGATACGCACCGCATCCTTGCGGAATTCGTCCGTCCGTTTCAGTCCCATAGTCAATCTCCTTTGTTGCAGTAAATGCTATCAAAGGAGCGGCATCAAACCGCGACAGGTCCAAGCCGTGCAGGCATCGAAGGTGAGACAAAGGAATGAAGCGGCCACAAAAAGGAGACGTCTGACAATACGATTACCTCTGGAAGCCCGCATGGTGGCGATGGTCTGGGCGCGGTGCAGCACGCCGCATCATCAGTTTGAGGAAAGCCAATGAGCGAGAACAAAAAGCATATGCCGCCCGCTTCTGACGATGACGCACCGGATTTGTCTGCGCCCTACTGGACCGACAAGTTCGCCAGCGCGACCGTTCAGCGTGGACGGCCCAAGGCAGACGTGACCAAGGTATCGACCACGATCCGTCTGGACCCGGACATCATCGAGGCGTTCAAAGCGGATGGGTCGGGCTGGCAGAGCCGGATCAACGATGCCTTGCGTAAAGCCGCAGGGCTGTAGCGGGTATTCTGAATCTAACGGCCGTCTTTTTCGCAGAGTTCATCTGTGAAGGCCTTCATTTCAAAATCGGGATCAACCGGACCAAGTGCAGCCACACGCGATTGCAGAGGCTTGATCCTGTCGAGGATGGACGCTTGGCTGAGCTCGTTCCCAAGGTCTGTTGGCTTCATATCACCCTTGGCAACAGCAAGGGCTTCGTTTGCGCTCTGGATCAATTCTTTTCCGAAACTCATCTGCTGTTCCCTTCGTCATTAAGACCGATCCAGCGGCGGTGCGCTCTCTTGGATCACTGCATCACTTCGTGTTCAGCATTGCGTCCCGTAGGATCGCGTTCATGCGAGACTGGTAGCCCTTGCCCTGTGATTTGAGCCACGCGAGCACGTCAGCATCCACTCGTGCCGTGATTTGCTTTTTGACCGGGCGATAAAATTCAGGACGCTGCATCCCGTCGAGCTGCGCATCCGTGAGCTTTGGGATATCGCTGTAATCGATTTCTGCATCAGGCATCGCGGCCAGCCGTTCAAGGTCCGCCTTCTGTGCTTCCGTCAGGGGCGGGAGACTGTCGATTTTGCGTTCAATCAGCTTGTTCGTCATAATGTTTCCTCTCTGAGCGATCTGCTTTTCGGGCGGAGATGATATGGATGTGCTCTACAGTGCGGCCATCCTCATCCTCTTCCGTTATAGTATGGGCGACCAGCAGGAGCGTAATACCATAGGCCCGTCCAATGGTTTGCCACCGCTGCTCTCCGTCCTCAATCCGGTCTTGCTCCATCACATGAAACGGATCAGTGAAGACACGAATTGCCGTGTCGAAGTCCACGCCATGCTTGCGACGGTTGGTGCGCGCCTTCTGGTCACGCCAAGTAAATCGCAAATCTGTCATGTCTTTAATGTAACTACACTAACGTAGTTATTCAAGGCATTCAACAAAGGGTCGTTTTTGGCACATGCGCCCCCTGCCCCGATTGACGCTGCCAGAAACCCCGTTCAAAACCGAACCAGTTGTTGAAGGTTTTTGGAAGGGTCAGATCAATGAATATCGGTTACGCACGCGTCTCGACAGAAGATCAGCATCTGGATGCCCAGACTTCCGCCCTTGAGGCGATTGGTGCTGACCGCATCTTTGCCGAAAAGGTATCTGGCACGAAGAAGGCCCCATCGGAAGGTTTGCTCGTAGAATACCGTTAGCGAGGAACGCATGGCGAACAAAAATAGTGGGCCAAATGATAAAGACTTTACTGAACAGTGTGTTGCATCAATCGGAGCGTTTCAAGTCGATTTACAGAGTTGGGCATCCAACTCTGTCTGTCTCGATATCGACCGTTTAAAAGGCACATGGTTCTGGGTCTTGCCAGCCATCAGAAACACCCGTTATCGTGTCTCTAAACACGTCTTTTTACGCTCTGTGTCTCAAAACTTGCATTCACCCTTTGCGAGATTTCAGGCCAGACGAAAGGTTTTGTGTTTGTTCTCCCTTATCGGGATCGTACGCACAAACCTTCCGATGGGGCCAAGAAGGTTCGGCCCGAGCTGAACCGCATGATCGAGCAGTTGCGGGACGGTGATGTGGTTGTTGTGACCAAGTATGACCGACTTAGCCGATCATTGCAGGATCTTCTGAGCATCGTTGAGGCGATACGGGAACAGGGAGCAGGGTTTCGCTCTCTGGCTGAAGACATCGACACCACGACACCCGCCGGACGCCTCGTCTTCCATGTCTTTGCCTCCATCGCCCAGTTTGAGCGGGAGCGTATTTCCGAGCGAACAAAAGAGGGGCTTGTTGCCGCTCGAAAGCGCGGGCGTGTCGGGGGCCGACCCTCTGCCCTTTCCGCAGAGCGCCGCGCAGAAGTGGTGCGTATGCGCGATCAAGAGGGCCGTGGCATCGCAGAGTTGGCGCGTCTATTCGAGGTCAGCCCAAACACCATTAGGCGGGCCTGAGGCTTCCATTCAGTTAAGGCGAAAACATGCTGCATATAGATTTTGAGATTGGCGATGAGTTTACAACGGCGACAGGGACATGGCGCTGCACTGATGTCGGCAGCAGAACAATGATCGCCATAAAAATTTCCGATTATGACGACCCATCATGGTTTAATGGCCCCCCTTATGCTGTCGTCGAACATGTCTTTGACGAAGACGCGCTGTCCGGGTTCGAACGCCTTGCAGATGGCACAATCACTCTGGGAGGTTAGAGCCCATCTGCCTGATCTGAGCGTCAAAGCTGGCTTTGGCTGCGGCACGTTCTTCGTCCGTTATATCTGATCTGGGTTTCATACATTGTAAGCACGCCAAGACGTGGGGTTCTGCCTCTTCAAAGGTGCAGTTCAGGGCAACTGCTATGCTTGAGGTGAAATCATGACGTTTCCAATCAGCGCTTTGTAGTCCGCCCAAAGTGCGCTGAAGAAAAATGAAGGCCGACGAGATCTCCCGGTATCCCAAAGCGGCAGCTTTATCGAACTGTCTGTCGGCAAGAAGGCCGTCGAGCGTATCGAGAGCTTTGCGCAGATCGTCAGCGGCTTGGGAAACACCGGCAACTTCCACAAATATGGTGTCATCAATGGCCTCTAGTTCAGCCGTCCGTGCAGACAGAATGATCTCTGCGTCTGTCGTGATTTGGTCTGCAAGAGGCTTTTTTCCAAGCTTTGCACAAGTTTCAACGTAGTCTTCCACGGCCTCATGAAATGCGACCCGCAATGCTTCAACCGTGTCAGCATGAAAGCCGACACCGTCTTGGACGTTGGCGATGCGCCCTGTGAAAAGCCCATCATCGTCATCATAAGCGATACGGGCTAAATAGCCTTTGTAGGTCATGGAATTGGTCATAACGCACCTTAATCTTTGCGATTTACCATGCTGGCCCGCTGTTCACGAATTGCCTGCGCAAATCTTGCAGACATGACCTTCAGGAACGCTTTGGAAAAGCTGCCGACACTAGCATTTGGCTCGAAGTAGAAGCTCGCTTCCAACTCATCCCGATTGTATTCATCAAGGATAATCCACAGCCGCTTGTATTCGGACAGACCAGCGCGGCGAATTTCGGTCGGCGGAATTTCCAAAGCGTCTTGGCTGTCAGTGGGCTCGGTTCCAGTGATCGGCAGTAGATAGAGCAGCGTCGATTTCTCGGAGACGGGCACAACAGCGGACAATGCTGTTGGCCGGGGCTTGCGACCGCCCTCCTCGCCAGCATCCGCTTCGCGCTTCCAGAGATACGGGTAACGCCAGATGTCACCGATTTTCGGCTTAGTCATCGCTGTTAATCACATCGTCCAACACGGCCAAAAGCGCATCAGCTTCTTCCTTTGGAGTGTCCGCTGTTGCGCGGGCAATGCGCGGATCAGCCCGTGAGGTGAGATCATCGAACATGTCGCGGGGCATCAAGACAAACCGTGACGTGCCGTGATCTGACAGGCTCACAGGACCGCGTGTGGCGGCAGTCCAAACATCCGTTGCCTTTCGGTTCATCGCTGTCTTTGGAAACTCTTCTACAATCCGAGTATTCATATTATGCTCCAATACGTACTAAGCGTAAATTACGTATTTTTTCATTTTTGTCAAACCTCGCTCAAATATAGACACCCCCCCACCGCTCTTTTCAGATTCAGAATTTTATAACTGAAACGTCAGCCCCCCTGCCCCCTTCCCTATAAAGGCTTTACTGTATAATACTATAAAATAAAGGGTGCGAATTTATAGAAGCCGCACCCCATGATAGGGCAGGGGGTATACATATGGAAAAAGTATCAGCATCTAAGGCAGCAAAGTTGGTGGGGAAAACGACACCCACCATAACTAAGGCCTGTAAGACAGGAAAAATGAGTGCGGAAAAAAATCCAAATGGTGGATTTATGATTGATGTTTCAGAACTTTACAGGGTGTTCCCGCCTGTAAGAGATGGTATAAACAACACTGCGGAAAAACCCCCAAACAACGCTACTAATATACAAACGTATACCCCTAAAAATTTACAAGATTCCAACGCTTTACGGGTCGAAGTTGAAGCACTGCGCGATAAGGTTTCGATGATCGAGTCAGAACGCGAACGCGAACGGTCAGATTTAGTGGGGCAGATCGCCGACCTTAAGGACGATAAGGAGCGACTCCAGCAAGAAGCAGAGCGGGCCACCCGACAGCTTGAGAACCTGATGACCGACCCTGCCAAAAGCGTCGAACTTGTCGAAACCGTCAAGAAGCTTGCAGACCGTGTGGCCGCGACAGAGGCCAGATCGCAACGCGGTTTCTTTGGTCGCGTGTTTGGACGCTGACCCAAAACCCTGCAAAGCATCTGACGATCACCTGTCCAAAAACCTTCAACAACTGCATCGGTTTTGAATGGGGCTTTTGACTGCGGGAAAACGGGTAGGGGGCGTATGTTCCAAAAACGAGCGATTTAGGTGAAAAACTCAATCTACCAGATTGTTGTGTTTGGGTCGGACTAGCGTCCACAACCCGATGCAATCGTGGCCAATAAACTTAGGTGTCTTAAGTAGCTGTTCCTGTGCCCCGCAGACAGGCAAACCTGCGGGGCACATTCACATTTTGTCTTAGAAGAAAAGGCGCGTACCCACCACGAAGGAGAGGTTGTCGCTCTGACCTCCGCCCGCCTCCATCAGATCAGCAGTCCCGCCATAGGACTTCTCGTAATTGACGCCGATGTAGGGCGATATGGCACGGCCAACAAGATCGTAACTTACGCGCGCCCCGATCTCGACGGTTGCACCACCTGCTGCCTGACCCGACGCGATGTCATCCACGAAAGGCATGTCAATTTCAATGCTGGGAATAAAGAAAAGCCGGTTGGTCAAATTGGCCGTGTATTCTGCCTCAAACCGACCAAACGAATATTCCGAAAGGTATAACCCCCCTTCGATCTCGAACCACTGAGGTGCAAGACCTTGAACGGCAAGCACAAGGTTGTATCTATCGGGTTCGTTTGTCGGCGTGTTAGCCTGTAGACCCACGACCGCATCAAAGAAGGTTGAGATCGGTTTTTGCAGGCGTAACTGGGTCTCAAGACTTCCGAAGTCGTTCGTAGCTGTGTCCATTTCCCCAGTGCTTCGGAAAAGAAACTTCAACTCATCTGTGCCGTAAATATAGTCGAAATTCCAGGCTAGGGCTTCTTCGTTATTTTCACCAAAGCGGTATTCCAGCTGGTTTGCCTGAACGCCGTAGGTCGCCATTTGGGCAGAGCTGGCCCCTGCAATCAATGTGCCAAGACTGAGTGCGACTGCTCCAATTGTAAAAGAAGTTTTCATGTTTCTATCCTCATGTATAACTGATTTGCTCATGCTGGACCGCCAACGACGACGACTTTGCGGAACATGCCAGCTTCGGCGTGGTAAGAAAGGTGGCAATGGAATGCCCACTGACCGGCAGCGTCAACTTCTGTCTCGGTATAGACAGTGGTGCCGGGATTCACGTTGATCGTATGCTTGATCGGGTCCCATTTGCCCTTGCCCGTGTCGAGAAGCGACCACATGCCGTGCAGGTGCATCGGATGCGCCATCATGGTTTCGTTGACGAACTTGAACCGGACACGCTCACCGTAATTCAGCATGATCGGGTCAGCATCATCCATTTTGACGCCGTTGATCGACCAGATGTAGCGCTCCATGTTACCCGTGAGGCGCAACTCGATTGTACGTGTCGCCTTGCGGTCACGGTAAAGCGGCTTGCTGGCCTTCAGGTCATCGTAGGATAGAAACTTGCCACCGTTCGCCGCGCTTGGCGTCAAACCGCTGCCGGGGGCATAAAACGCGGTCTTGCCATTAGCACCGTTGTTCATGCCAGACATCTCCTTCTTCGACATCTTCATGCCGCCCATATCCATGCCTTGCATATTATGCCCGGCATGAGGGTCGGCATCGGTCGTTGGCATCTTCATAGCGGACATATCATTTTCAGGCATCTTCATGTCGCCCATGTCCATGCTTTCCATGTCGTGTCCGGCATGGGGGTCAGCCTCATCCATAGGCATCTTCATGTCACCCATGCCCGTATCGGTCAGGTTCATTTTCATGCCAGACATGTCCATGTCGCCCATGTTCATGCCACCCATGCCGCCCATCATGCCGGCCATGTCAGCCATGGTCAGAAGGGGCTGCTTGCGCAGGCCGGGGACGCCACCGACAAGACCCGGCTGTGGCGACAGAGTGCCACGCACAAGCGCTGTTCGGCCCATTGATTCAGCAATCACCGAATAGGGCATGTTTTTGGTAGGCTGAACAATCACGTCATAGGTTTCAGCAACGGCAATGCGAAGCTCGTCGACTTTCACCGGCTTCACATTATTGCCGTCGGCCTGAACAACGGTCATTTTCAGACCGGGGATACGCACATCAAAATAGGTCATCGCAGATGAGTTGATCAAGCGCAGGCGTACTTTTTCACCCGCCTTGAAGATACCCGTCCAGTTCTGTTTTGTACTCTGACCATTGATCAGGGGCGTAAAGCCCTGAATGTCTTCGACGTCCGTTGGGGTCATCCGCATACGGCCCCACATCTTGCGGTCCTGGAGGGTCGCTTTCAGTCCGTCGGCTTGGCTGTCGCGAATGAGGTCCTCAAGCGTGCGCTGTGTGCGGTTATAGTAATCCGCCTGCCGCTTCACGTTGCGGAAAATCTTGTTGCCGCTGTGCGGGTGCTTGTCTGTCAGTTGAACAACGTAATCCCGATCAGCATGGACGGGGTCATGGCCCTTCGGCTCGATGACGATCGCTCCATAGGCACCGTCGGGTTCCTGAAAGCCGGAGTGGCTGTGGAACCAGTAGGTTCCGGCCTGCTCAATCGGAAACTGGTAGGTGAACGTGGTGCCCGGTTTGATACCGTTAAAGCTGATCCCTGGTACGCCGTCCTGACGGAACGGAAGAATAAGACCGTGCCAGTGGATCGACGTGGATTCGCGCAGGTTGTTGGTGACGTTCAGGGTAACCGTCTCACCTTCCTTGAACCGCAAGACCGTCGGAATCTGGCTGTTGTTATAGCCGATGGCCTTCTTTTTGAAGTCGCCGGTATCCATCCGGATGTTGTCAACGCTGATATCGTATGTTCCGGCGACAGCACTCAGGCCGCCCGCACCGGATACCGCCAACCCAAGAAGGGCCGCACGGAAAATTGCAATGGGTTTCATTTCCATTCCTTTAAAAGATGTACAAGGGAAGCGGTGCGCCATCGCGCATCGCCAGTTTTGTTTGGAGTCTCAGAGATCGCTTTTCCGTTGATAGGTTTGAAAAACCCGGTTCAACTGCAATGTCATTTCTATATGCCTCAGAAGGCATATCTAGGAGATATTAATTAAATCTTTACGCTCGTGGAGGCGGTGTATCCACGATGGAAAGGATCCCCGAGAGATGGGCCCTATATGTCGGATGATCGATGTCGATCTTGACCGCCAATGGCGTCGCCATCAGGTAGGGGGCGCAGGACACTGTCAGGCAGTGCCCCGGCATCACCATGCAGGCGCTCCCCGCCTCTGTTGCGCTGCCGGAGGGATTGCAGGCGGCAGTCGAAGTGAGATGGAAGCTCGCGGGCTCATCGATATGGTTCATTTGGGAATCAGCAATTGCACCATGAGGTACGAGTGCGGACAATATCACTGCCAACGCAAGAAAACAGGCCCAGAATGTTTTGCGCCAGTTTTCCATGCGATCCAGTTCGATTAGCCTCATCTCGTGCAGGCGTTAGCATACATAGGAAGAATTTGAAAGGAAAGTGTCCGATCTTCTGTGCGTCAGTGATCTGGTCCATGCTTCTTAAAAGGAGCAAGGACAATTCCCAAGGAATTACTGGACGAACGGCTGAAGAAAAGGGGCGTCCAGAACATCCTCGTTGCCGTGGGGGATGCCTTTTGTAAAAGCCAAATCAACTCGTCGAACTTTGCCCGCTGTTCTTTGACATCGCCACTCTTGATGACTACTTCGACGCGGTGCTGCGCATGGTTTTCCAAGAGGAGTTTCTCAACACCAAGGATAGCAGACAGGATGGCTACTGTTTGTGTCAGAATGTCCATGCAATAGCGGTCGCCCTCAACCATGCTCGCCCCCCCCGAACCTGGCCCTCCAACCGCGCCAGACGATCTCTAGTGCGTCAAATTTTTCACCAATATCGACCCTTTGTGAACGCCTCCTCGCATCCAGCTAAACTACGCCGCTGGTTGGATCGAAACCTTCAATCCGAGCGCCTTCGTAACCTTCATCACGGTTGCCAGCGTTGGATTTCCTTCACCGGATAGCGCCTTATTCAGCCCCACCCGGCTCATGCCGACCTCACCTGCCAACGCGGTCATGTTGCGCGCACGGGCCACGGCCCCCAGTGCGCGGGCAATGTAGGCCGGGTTATCTCCACCCTCTTCCATGACCGCCTCAAGATAGGCGGCAATATCATCCTCGGTTTCGAGGTAATCTGCTGTGTCATAACGGGCAAAAGTCACGTCTTCCATCGCTCAATCCTTCCAATGATCGGCCAGCGCCTTGGCCTGTTTGATGTCGGCATCCTGGCTGGATTTATCGCCGCCACAGAGCAGAACAATCAGCACCTTGCCGCGCGTCATGTAATAAACCCGGTATCCGGGGCCGTAGTTGATACGCAACTCCGATATGCCGCCGCCAACGGGTTTCACGTCACCGGGGTTCCCCACGGCCAGACGGTCCAGCCTTGCAGCGATGCGCATCTTTGCACGTCGATCCCGCAGGCCTGACAACCAGCCGTCGAAAACACTGCTTCGGATCAGTTCAACCATGTGACAACTATAGTTGTGCCAAACAGAAATGACAACTATAGTTGTCACATATTTCTGCGTAAACTACACTCAAATTTGCTTCTGACTCTGGCAGAAGTTCACAAACACCGTTTCGATGTTTTTTGCCCCCAGCTTGATCCCCTTCTGCGCACAGAACGAGCGGAAGGCGTCCGCGAGCTTTCCATGGTCCCAATTGCAATTGTCACGGGCCAGCTTTTCCCATGGATCGGTGTATTTGACACTTCCAGATTCAGGGAAGGCCAGCCGCTCTTTGGCCTCTGCCCGTCTGCCTTTGCGAGCAACCGAATGGGCCGCCTGTTCCTTCTTGGCGTCTTCAAGCGTCTCTTTGATTTCCCATGCCAGTTCAACTTCGGTGGTCTTACGGCGTTCCCGTTTGGTGATGCGGTAGCTAACCCGGAACCGGCTCGACTGATTGACCTCATCAATGGCGGCGTCGAGAGAGTATTTTTTGAAATCAGGCCATCGTGCTAACTTACCTGTCTGGACGCCAAGTCGGGCGCGAAGTTCTTCCACGGTGAAGCGTTCCATCTGTCGTTCACGTGCTGCACGGAACGAAATCATCTCATGCAGACGATGGGCGTAGCGCGAGGACATGGCGAGACCGGCGCGATAGTCCAGAATGGCGTAGAGGTTCGACTGCTCAACGATCTTGCGAAATTCATCATCGAATTTATAGCGCAGTCTGCCGCTGCCTTCGTCCGTGTCCACGCGGCCCACAGCGATCAAGCCATAGATGGCGGTGTGTCCCTCGGCGGTGTTCACATGGCGCATGGTCACACTGCGCAGCTCCTCGAAGAGCCGCACCACGTCTTCGTGGGTCAGGTTGCGAAAGCCCTTCACCTGCTTGAACGTCGCCAACGGCAACTCGTGCCACTGATCATTGGCGATTTTACCGCCTGCATTTTTCATCAGCACATCTTGCAGCTTGAGCGCCTGCAAGCTGGGTGGATTGCGCAAAGCCCGCTCGCTGTATTGCCCATCGGCCAGCTCACCCGCCTTGCTTAATTTAGCCGGGTCACGGCTGCTCGTTTCTGCGCTGTTTACTGCATATCCCATAGCACGAGTTATACTGTGAGTTTATTCTACGTCAATAACTCACAGTAGTCCCGAAAACTCACGTATAGAGTCCCGAAAACTCACGTAAGGGTCCCGAAAACTCACGCCTAACTCGATTAGCTCTTTTTTTTCATGTAGTTACATACCTCTGAAATAGAGAAACCTATAGAAATAAGGGAACTGCGTTCCTCTTGTTAAAATTATGAGATGGATTTGGTGCTTTTGGTAAGGTCAGCACATCCTATCGTTCGTTCTCGTAGTCCCGTTCCCGATCATCGGGGAAGTGGCTTTTGACCAGATCGCGGGCATCGTCCATGAGGGTTTTGGTTTCGTTGGAAGTCTCATAGCCTTTTGCGAAATTGTCATACTCTACGATTTTCAAGAGCTGGGCCGCAAAGAGGGGCTTGTCTGTGATGTGCGAGATTGCCCGTGTATCGCCATTGCGGAAATGCTCGTATTGCGCATCCGTTGTAGCTTCCCGCAAAAGCCCTAGAACCTCGCGGGTTCCTTCGGAGGTATCCGCCAGATCATAACGGTCAGGGCTACGGGCTTCCCATGTGCCAAGACGCTCGATGGCATGGGAGACGCGGGCTTTCTCGGCAGCTTCCGCGCGGTCGCTGATTTTGCGTTTTTCGGCCAAGCGGTCCTGCTCGATGTGGCAAAAGCCCTTTGCGCCCATGTCTTCCAGCATCCCGTCCACAATCCCACGGGTTTCTTCGGGGAAGTTACGGCATTTTGCCAAGTAGTCCTTCTGAAAGCGGGCGATCAAATCTTGCCGATCATCGCCCTCATAGTCAGCCACCCCGTGTGCAAACTCCAACAAGTGCCGCCTGTCACGTTCAGTTTTGCGCTCTGCCTCGCTTGCTTCAAGTTTCAGCTTGGTATCCGCCAGCAGAAGGCGGGCGTTCTCCAGTTCACGGTCTTTGCCATCCAGCTCTTCCCCAAAGCCAACGGTGACGGTCTTGAGAGCCTCTGTGTGGGCCTGTGAGAGCCTTTGGTGGTATTCGGCGTCACTCTCCCTCCCAAGCACCCCAAGACGTCCTGTGGCGCGCTCTGGGAGGTCGAAGGAGAGGTTCTCTACAGCCTTGGCCCGCCCGTAGAAGCTCTTGATGGTTTCATGGCGCGCGTTTGACCGCTCGATCCCGCGTTCCAACCCGTGTTTGCGTCCCACCCGTTCGGCGAAATCCGTCTGCATCGCCGACAGTTGAGCTTTGCCACCGACCAGAGCGCGGGCGTTCAGCTTGCCACGATCATCGAGGGGGATCACCATCACCTGCAAGTGGGGTGTGGTTTCATCGTTGTGGATCACGGCGGACAGGATGTTTTCTGCCCCGTGTTTTTCTTCAAGCCAAGCGAAGGCATCGCGCAGATACTCTTCGCTTTTGGTCTGGCCCATCGCCGCCATTTTTTCGGGGGAGGCGGTGATCACGTATTCAAGGGCGTGGACCGCGTTCTTGCGGATCTTCTCCGGTGCGCGTTCTTCCCAAAGCTTCATCAGTTCGTCGGCAGTCTTGGCCCCGGCCAGATGAATGTTGCGACCGGCATCCTCAGACCGTGCGTTGGCGGTGTCGCGTTCCCGAAGGTTGTGCTGGGCGGCTGCGGCCATTTTGCCTTTGCCGCTGATCTTGCCCACCCGTAGGATGGCAAAGCTGCGTAACCCCTTGGGCGGGCGAAGTGATCCACCGTTTTTACGCTGGTCCGGTTCGATCCTGCCCATCACGGCATCCACAGCACTCACCATCATCGCCCCCATCATTAAGAAAATGTGCACTCACTAGACAATTTGTCCTGCGTCCCAATTATCGCTCGGCTTCCAAGGAAGCAAGGCTGCACATTTTCTTTAGTGTGGGGGCTACCCCAAACCCCTTCTTCCCCTGCCTTATGGCCGCCGATGTCAGAAGGTGTTTTTCTAATTCCTTCGCCATTATAGGTTGTCTAATCAGTCTGTTTGTCTTTTTTAGACAAAAGGAGTTTTGATATGCGATCTTTCTCATCAACCGAGCTTAAGCAGACGCTTGGCGATGTTCTCGATGCAGCGACACACGGACCTATCGTGATCACGAAGCACAAAAAACCGCGTTTTGTTCTGATGAGTTTTCACGATTATGAACAGCGGTTTCGGCAAGACGAGCGCCAAGCGTTCGCTGTCGAGGAGACGCCGGCCAAACACTTGTCTATGCTCGAAGCAAGCTGGACCTGTCACGCTTTCGTGCCGCTCCAAGTGCTCGTTTAAGCCACCTTTCGTTCGAAAGCGACGGGGCTTTTCCAGCCCAGTGCTGAGTGGCGGCGACGTG
>Ga0316207_10004223_pt1 | contig 12620 bp, 10 predicted proteins | sample 6weekpyrite_MG_FD_204943 | JGI IMG/M metagenome (GOLD analysis project Ga0316207, IMG submission 204943) | Microbial mat bacterial communities from mineral coupon in-situ incubated in ocean water Damariscotta River, Maine, United States -... | ecosystem: Environmental > Aquatic > Marine >... | reverse complement strand
CGCTTCCCTCTTCGTTGTTATGTTTAAGCCTATATATAAAGCAAAACAGGGCTATGTAATAGCCCTGTCCTGGTTTTGTTGTTACCAAATCACGCTGTTAGTCTGCGCTGATTACATACTTGAGTATTTCGACGACCTGCTCGGGCGTTTGTGCCCAGGCCATTGCCGAACCGTCCACTTCTTTGAGTGGATGAATAATGTCTTCATCATGCAGGGTAATATACGGTTTACCTAATGCCGCACACATGCCGGCGTCAAATGCAGCATTCCATTGCTTGTACTTGTCACCAAACCGGACCACGGCAATATCACAATTTTCAATGTGCGTCTTCGTACGAATTGCATTCACCTTGGATGACTTGTGATCACGCCAAAAATTATTGGTTTCTTCACCGAGCACATCGCCGGCAGCATCGCTGGCTTCGTGATTCGTTACGGCCGATGTGAATGAAACGGGTAGATCGTGTTCGGCGGCACCATTCTTTATTTGTTGGCGCCAGTCGGTGTGGATCTCACCGGATAAATAGACTGTCCAGTTTTTCATTTTTTACAGCCTGTCCTTATACATCAAGGTTACTAACTGATAATGCATTTTCTTCGATGAAGTCACGGCGCGGTTCAACCTGGTCACCCATGAGGGTCGTAAACAGGTCATCCGCTGCGACAGCATCTTCAATCTGTACCTGCATGAGGCGACGTTGATCGGAATCCATGGTGGTTTCCCACAGCTGATCAGGGTTCATTTCACCCAAACCTTTATAACGCTGGAAACTCTGTCCACGCTTGGCTTCTTTCATGAGCCAATCAATTGCTTCACGGAAAGAACTTATCTCGCTTTCACGTTCACCGCGCTTGATGCGTGCACCTTCACTGATAAGACCATCAAGCTGTTTTGATAAATCTGCAATCGCCTTATACTCACCTGAACTCATGAATTGTTCACCAAACATAATCGTTGTCGTCAGGCCGTGTTTGGTGACATCAAGTTTTACTCCAAAGACGTGGTGCTCGGTATCTTCAACAATGCTTGTTGCATAATGACTACCGTCTTCATCGGCATTTAATCGCGCCGCCAATTCAGACGCCCATTGGGTCATTGTTGCCTGGTCCTTGGTAACGGCTTCTTGCAGTGCATCCATGTAGACCATCTTTACCAAGGCCGCTTCATTGAAACGTTTTCCAATCCGCCGAATCGTGCTCATGGTGTTGATGTATTGCTGGACGATGACCTCAAGCCCCTGTCCACTAATGGCCGGTGCATCGGCTGATACAAACAATTCTGATTTATCGAGGGCTTCCTGGATAAGGAACTGGTTCATCTCGGCGTCGTCTTTGACGTAACGTTCCTGTTTACCCTTTTTAATCTTGTACAACGGCGGCTGTGCAATATACAGGTAGCCGCGTTCAATTAACTCTGGCATCTGGCGATAGAAAAACGTCAGTAACAAGGTTCGGATATGCGATCCGTCAACGTCTGCATCGGTCATGATAATAACGCGATGGTAACGGATCTTGTCCGGGTTATATTCTTCTCGGCCAATGCCACAACCCAGCGCTGTGATTAAAGTACCCACTTCTACTGATGACAACATCTTGTCGAAACGTGCCTTTTCGACGTTAAGAATTTTTCCCTTCAGTGGCAAGATTGCCTGGTACTTTCGATCACGTCCTTGCTTGGCTGAACCGCCGGCGGAATCACCCTCCACCAGGAACAATTCTGACAATGCCGGGTCTTTCTCCTGACAGTCAGCCAATTTGCCGGGAAGACCAGCAATATCCAGCGCACCCTTGCGACGTGTCATCTCACGCGCCTTGCGTGCTGCTTCACGGGCACGCGCCGCTTCAACCATTTTGCTGACAATGGCCTTGGCATCTGTCGGACGTTCCTGCAGGAACTCTGACAGTTTTTCATTCATTGTCGATTCAACAATCCCTTTTACCTCTGAAGAGACCAGTTTGTCCTTGGTCTGCGAGGAGAATTTAGGATCCGGCACTTTTACAGATAATACCGCGGTGAGGCCTTCACGGGCATCGTCACCCGTGGTCGAAACCTTATTTTTCCCTGTAGAATCAATATATTGGTTCAATGTGCGGGTCAACGAAGAGCGAAAACCCGAGAGGTGGGTACCGCCATCACGTTGCGGAATATTGTTCGTGAAACAGAAGATATTTTCCTGGTAGGAATCATTCCACTGCATCGCCAGCTCTACGGTGACATCATCCTGCTCGGTCTGGAAATAGAAGACATTCTCATGCAGGGGCGTTTTCTTTCGGTTCAAGTGCGCGACAAAGGCCTGGATACCACCCTGGTATTCAAATACATCCTCTTTACCGGAACGCTCATCATGCAGCACGATACGCACACCAGAATTCAAAAAACTCAATTCTCTCAATCGCTTAGAGAGAATGTCGTAGTGAAACTCAATGTTCGAGAAGGTCTCAGGGCTCGGTTTAAAGCGGATTTCAGTGCCGGTATTATCGGTATCACCAATCTCCACGAGCGGGGCCTGCGGCTCACCGTTCACATAGTCCTGCTGGTGTACCTTGCCATGTCGTCGAATCGTCAGGCGTAACTCATCGGACAAGGCATTCACCACGGAAACACCTACGCCATGCAAACCTCCCGAGACCTTATAGGAATTATCATCAAATTTACCGCCGGCATGTAGCACGGTCATTATCACTTCTGCTGCGGCGACACCCTCTTCCTCATGGATATCAACCGGGATACCACGGCCGTTATCACTGACGGACACCGAATTATCATTATTAATGACCACCCGGATCTCGGAGCAGTGTCCGGCTAGGGCCTCATCAATGGAATTATCCACGACTTCGAAAACCATGTGGTGTAGACCGGTACCGTCGTCTGTATCACCGATATACATCCCGGGGCGCTTTCGGACAGCATCAAGGCCTTTTAAAACCTTGATATTCGAGGAATCGTACGTTTTTTCATCCGACATGGGGGTTCTCCATTAATGTCCCAGCATTATATCACTTCTTGTACAACGCCGTGTTTCACGTGAAACATCCGTGCGTCTTCGGTTTGCCTGTGTCCTTCGGGGATTAAATCCTCCCGAATGGCGGTGACAATAAGTTGCGCACCTGTCGCGAGCAATGACTGCATGAGGTTAGAACAATGCTGGGCATCCAATTCAGCGCTGATATCATCAATCAACACGGTTCCAGGCTTTGCAGTGGTTTCGGATACCAGTGCAGCCTGTGCCAACACCAGTGCACTGACTAGCAATTTCTGTTGACCCCGCGATAAGCGTTCCCGCGCCGGTGCACCATTGCGTTTAAAGACAAGGTCTGCACGTTGAGGTCCATACCGGCTATAGCCAAGATCGCGGTCCTTTTCTCGGTTTCCTGCAAGGATCTCAGCCAGATCGCGTCCTGATTCCCAGCCTCTACGGTATTCCATACTGATATCTTCACAATTCAGCATGGTTTTTATTGATGCCAGCAAGATAGGCTGAAGCTTTTCACAGTACGCCTCACGGAAGGCATCCAGAAAACCCGCACTTTCCACCATTTCATGTTCCCAGTGCTCAAACTGCTGGTTCTTTTGTCTTAAAAGCGCATTTCGCTGTTTCATTGCACGCATATAGCGCTTCCATGCATCGTAGAACCGATGTTCCACGTGAAACACGCCCCAGTCGAGGAATTTCCTGCGTTGCCCCGGTCCCTGGTCGATAAGATCAAAACTTTGTTGGTTTATCAGCTGTATCGGCAGAAGGTGTGAAAGTTCTGCGCGGCTGGTAAGTGCATGACCATCCAGTCGCAACTGGCGTTTACCCTGGGCATAGTGAAGCCCGAGGCGATGGGTTCCCCCGCCTTGCCGTTCAATCTCAGCAAAAACAGTTAATTCCTTATGACCAGACTGGATAACATGACTTAAACGGCTACTACGGAAAGAACGCCCTGTGCCCAATAAATAAAAGGCCTCAAGCAGGCTGGTCTTACCGCTGGCGTTTTCGCCCGTAATGATATTTAAGCCCGGATGTAGATCCATCCGGGCTTGGGTGATATTTCGAACTTGCTGGAGCTTAAGTCGCCTGATTGTCATTGAAATATTCTTACCAGGCTAAATGAGTGTGTTGGACGTTTAAAGCCACGCGTTTTCTAGAGTCGCATTGGCATTACAACATATTTACATTCAGCTACCTGTTCGCCAACTGCGGTAATGAGACAACTGCTATTGGCATCACTCATCGCGACCTGAACCATATCCGTTTCAATCGCATTGAGCGCATCGACAAGATACGTCACGTTAAAGCCAATCTCGAGCGCCTCGAAATCAAATTCGACTTCAATCTGTTCTTCCGCCTCTTCCTGTTCAGGGTTATTGGCAATGATCCGTACCGTATTATTTTCCATCACGAGGCGAATACCCCGGTATTTTTCATTTGACAGGATTGATGCACGCGTCAATGCCTGGCTTAGTTCGAGTCGATTAACCACCAGCATCTTATTCGTCGATTGAGGCATAACCCTTTGATAATCTGGGAATTTTCCATCGATCAATTTCGACGTAAAGACCAGTTGATCAAGCTTTATTCGAATATGATTATTGCCGACCTCAACGGTTACATCACCGGCTTCGCTTTCTAATAGTCGTGCCAGTTCAGTGACACCTTTACGTGGCAGGATAATTTGCGCCGCATCACCTTCCGGTAAATTGGCAGGTGTTTCACACATTGCCAGACGATGACCGTCAGTGGCAACACTGCGCAATATGCCATTTTCCATTTCAAACATCAGGCCGTTCAAATAGTAACGGACATCTTGTTGTGCCATCGCAAACTGGGTGTGATCAATGAGTGATTTGAGGTTTGCCTGGCCAACGGTAAATTCACGACTGTCAGCAGGTACATCAATATTTGGAAAGTCATCAGCAGGTAATGTCGACAAGGTATACCGGCTTCGTCCTGCCTTGAGTATGGCCCGTTCACCATCAACAGAAAGATCAATAACCGTGTCATCAGGTAGTGTTCGGCAAATATCCAGGAATTTTCGTGCCGGCACTGTGACTTCACCCGCGGTGCCTTTCTCTACCGCAGTGGTCACAATCATCTCAACTTCGAGATCCGTAGCAGTCAGTCGTAGCTGTTCACCATCAAAGACAATCAGTACATGTGAAAGTATCGGCAAGGTTTGACGACGTTCAACAACACTGCAAATTGTTTGCAATGGCTTGAGTAAGGCTTCGCGTTGGATCGTGAAGTTCATATTATTAATCCTGATCTATATATATACTAATTGTTATTATTAGTCATACCAATATCTGTGGATAAGGCAGTAATTGCTTTATTTTACAAATATTTACACTATTTCTAACCCTGTGTATAACTGCTGGTTCCTAAAAACTATCCTGTTGATGCGCTGTGGATAAAAAACCGCTAAAAGTTATCCACATCACTGTCCACAAGTATTCCACATTATGTTGACAGTGTTCTTAACAAATTCGCATAGTCCTCATGAATCCGTGCATCGGATTCTTTTAATTCTTTTACCTTTCTGCATGCATGCAGCACCGTGGTATGGTCACGGCCACCAAATGCATCACCAATTTCTGGCAGGCTATGTGTCGTCAGTTCTTTGGCTAGCGCCATTGCAACTTGCCGTGGCCGGGTAATCGAACGGTTACGACGCTTGGAGTGCAGATCCGCAACACGTATCTTGTAATATTCAGCGACGGTCTTTTGAATATTATCTATGCTGACGAGCTTTTCTTGCAAGGCAAGCAGGTCTTTTAGTGATTCTTTGGCAAAATCGAGTGTAATGGGTCGACCGGTAAAATGGGCGTTGGCAATCACGCGACGCAGCGCGCCTTCGAGTTCGCGGACATTTGAGTAAATGCGCTTGGCGATAAAGAAAGCGACTTCGCGCGGCAGATCGACCTGTACCAGCGAGGCCTTGTTCATCAAGATGGCGGCGCGTGTTTCAAGTTCGGGTGGCTCAATGGCGACGGTCAATCCCCAGCCAAAACGGGATTTAAGGCGATCTTCAAGCCCGTCAATTTCTTTTGGATAGCGATCACAGGTCATGATGACTTGCTGTTGGCGTTCCAATAACGTATTGAAAGTATGGAAGAATTCTTCCTGTGAGCGACCCTTGCCGGCAAAAAACTGGATGTCATCAATCAACAGGGCATCGACGGAACGGTAGTAACGTTTGAATTCATTGATCTGGTTATGTTGCAGCGCCTTGACCATATCGGCAACAAATCGCTCGGAATGCAGGTATACAACATGTGCATGCGGGTTTTTGGCCAGGATTAAATTACCCACCGCGTGCATAAGGTGAGTTTTACCCAGTCCAACACCGCCGTAAATCAATAATGGGTTGTAGGCACCGCCAGAATTCTCACCGACCTGGAAAGAGGCTGCGCGCGCAAGTTGGTTTGATTTACCCTCAACAAAGCTGTCAAACGTAAAGGTCTTATTCAGTGAACTGAAGTGCTTGGGTACTGGTGTGTTGTCCGCTAGTGGCCGACTGCGGGGCTCAACGGCCGGGGCGGGCGCTGCCATCATCGGATTCTCCTGGCTGGAGGCCGAGACCTGGCGGCTGCCTATTTCGAGCTGGATTGCGGGCGGGTTACTAGTTGCAAGCGATTGAATTACTTCAGTAATTTTTTCAATAAACTGTTCATTGACCCAATCGAGTACAAACCGGTTAGGCGCCAACAGGCGTAGGCATTCGGGTTCTTCTTCAGCATGCAGGGGCCGGATCCAGGTATTAAACTGCTCGGCGGTAAGATCCCCTTCGAGTTGATCGAGACAGGTTTGCCAAAGTGAAGCAGACACCGCTTATGTGTTCTCCGAATAGTGTGTGAAATAGCCAATCAGCAGGCAAGTGTACCGCCGCAACAAAAAGTTATCCACAACTGTATTTATGTCTGTTTTAACGTAATAAACCTTGATTTTGATCACGATCACGAGTAAATTGTGCCGCCTTTCCGCCCACTCCCATGGGAAGGCGGTATTTTAAACAGATTTATAGATAGCAGGCATCGTCATGAAAAGACCATTTCAGCCAAGTGTTTTAAAGCGTAAGCGTAACCACGGTTTCCGTGCCCGCATGGCCACGAAGAACGGACGCAAGATCATTAATGCTCGTCGCGCGAAGGGTCGCGCCAAGCTGAGCGCCTGATTCTGCCTGCCGCTTGTTTCTGGCAGGCGGCACTTTTACATGACAGATCCTAACGGTCGTGAGTGAATTAGGTTTCAATCGTCGCGTCAGGATCCTCCGCCCTGCGGACTTTCAGCGCGTCTTTGCTGATCCATTCAAGTCCGGTAATTCAGAATTTACAGTTTTGGCAACCGCTAATGGCCTTGCACATGCAAGACTGGGTTTGGCCATTGCAAAAAAACGTGTACGTCTTGCGGTTGATCGTAATCGTATAAAGCGTCATGTGCGAGAGAGTTTCCGACATCACCTTGCCCAGCTGCCTGGCATCGATATTGTGGTCATGGCAAGAAACGGTGTTGAAAACAGGACGAATGAAAAGCTGGTTGTTTCATTGCAGAAACACTGGCAGAGTCTGATAAAAAAATGCGCAAAGTCCTCCTGACATTAATAAAAGGTTACCAGGTCGTGCTCAGCCCGATCATGGGAAACAGTTGTCGTTTTTACCCGACTTGCTCATGTTATGCCCATACCGCGATTGATCGGTATGGCGCACTCCGAGGTATGTATATGGCAACGCGTCGTATTTTACGCTGTCATCCGTGGCATCCGGGCGGAATGGATCCGGTGCCTGAATTAAAGAACGCAATAAAGAAGAAGTAGCATGGATACAATTCGCACGATGTTATTTGCCGCCCTGGCCCTGGTATTGTTCATGATTTGGCAGGCCTGGCAAAAAGATTATGGAACCGTTGCACAGGCCCCCGCCCCTGTCGTGACAGCAACACAACCGGCTATCCCGGGTGCTGCAGATGTGCCAAGTGCACCCGTAATTGCCAGTGATGCCCCCGTGCTAGAACCGACTATACCCACCTCGATTCCAAAGGGTCAGCGCATCAAGGTGAAAACCGATGTCTATGATATTGAGATCGACACGCGTGGCGGTGACATTGTTAAAGCAAAATTACCCAAATACCCGCTTGGCGTTGAGCCAGGTGCAGAAGCCTTTACCTTGATGAACGACGGCGATCCACACCTGTTTATTGCCCAGAGTGGCTTGCTTGCCAAAGGCAGTCCGGATCACACCACCACCTACGCGACACAAAATACCGATTACACCCTTGCCGAAGGCAAAGACAGCCTCAAGGTTGTGTTGAGTTGGCAGGGTAACAACGGCCTGGTTGTGAATAAGATCTATACCTTCCACCGTGGACGTTATGACATTAACCTGGACTACGTGGTAAACAACCGGGGTGCTGCACTGTGGCAAGGCAGTGTATACCGACAGTTCAAACGCACCGAAAACACGGGTGTTGATCAATCAAGCTTTATATACACATACACCGGTGGCGTCGTCTCACATGCCGAAGAGCCGTATGAAAAGATTGAATACGATGACATGCGAGATGAAAACTTCAAGCTCGACATGACCGGTGGTTGGACAGCGATGATCCAGCACTACTTCCTTGCCGCGTGGCTGGCAGGTGATGCTGAGCGCAACCAGGTTTATTCGAAGGTAAGCGACGGTAACAAATATGTGTTGGGTATGGTGTCACCGGCACAGACAGTTGCAGCCGGTGAAACAAAGACATTTTCAAACCGCATGTTTGTCGGTCCAAAATTACAGGCACAACTGGAAGTCGCTGCACCGAACCTTGAACTTACGGTTGACTACGGGTGGTTAACCATCCTTGCCAAGCCACTGTTCTGGTTGCTTGAGTGGTTTTACGATCTCATTCAGAACTGGGGTTGGGCCATTATTCTTGTTACGGTCGTGATCAAACTTGTTTTCTACAAACTGTCAGAGACCAGTTACCGCTCAATGGCGAAGTTACGTGAAGTCCATCCGCGTCTTGCTGCATTGAAGGAACGTTACGGGGATGATCGCCAGGGTATGCAACAGGCGATGATGAAGATCTACCAGAAAGAAAAGATCAACCCGCTGGGTGGCTGTTTACCAATCCTTATCCAGATCCCGGTCTTTATTGCCCTGTACTGGGTACTGCTCGAGAGTGTCGAACTTCGCCAGGCGTCATTTATTTTCTGGTTGGATGACCTATCAAATGCCGATCCGTATTTCGTGTTGCCATTGCTCATGGGCGCAACCATGATCCTGCAACAGCGCTTGAACCCGGCACCACTGGATCCGGTGCAGCAAAAGGTCATGATGATGTTGCCAATTGTCTTCACGGTATTCTTTGCCTTCTTCCCGGCCGGCCTCGTGTTGTACTGGGTGGCAAATAATATTTTGTCGATCACACAGCAGTGGGTGATAACGAAGCGCGTAGCAGCCGGCAACTAGTCTTATCCGAGACGTGACGGATCGCGCACAAAGGTAAACCAGCAACCATGAACAATGACACCATCGCCGCCCTTGCAACGCCCCCGGGCCGCGGTGGCGTCGGTGTCATCCGTATCTCCGGTGCTGGTACGCGCACAATAGCCGAGCACGTACTCGGTACATGCCCGGCGCCGCGTCAGGCGGCGTTAAAACATTTTCGTGATGCGCAAGGTAACAGTATCGACAGTGGCCTGGCGTTGTTCTTTCCAGGCCCGAATTCTTTTACTGGTGAAGATGTCCTCGAGTTGCAGGGGCATGGCGGGCGTGTTGTCATGGACCTGTTGTTGCAACGCCTGTTCGAATTAGGGGCCCGTCCCGCACGTGCAGGAGAATTTTCTGAACGCGCCTTTCTCAATGACAAACTGGATCTTGCCCAGGCCGAAGCCATTGCCGACCTGATTGATAGTGGCAGCAGTGAAGCGGCGCGCGCCGCGATGCGATCCCTGCAAGGTGAATTTTCAAAACGTGTCCACGCGCTGGCAGAACGCATGTTGTATCTGCGTATGTACGTGGAGGCCGCGATCGATTTTCCAGAAGAAGAAGTGGATTTCCTCGCGGATGAAAAGTTGCAACGTCTTGTTGATGATCTGCAACACGCCATGCAGACCTTGTTAAGCGAGACCGAACAGGGTTGTGTATTACGTGAAGGCCTGGTGCTCGTGATCGCGGGTTTGCCGAATGCCGGTAAGTCCAGTTTACTCAATGCCCTCGCAGGTCGTGATACCGCCATTGTCACGGACATACCCGGTACAACACGAGACGTACTGCGTGAACACATACAGCTGGACGGTCTGCCGCTTGAAATTATTGATACGGCCGGTCTGCGCGACAGCGATGACAGTATCGAACAGGAAGGTGTGAAACGCGCATGGGGTGAAATTGAGCGCGCGGATCGTATCCTGTTTGTGTTGGACGAAAATGCAGGGCAGACATCCATAACAAATGCATTACTCGACAGGTTGCCTGCCCAAATGCCACGCACCATTGTGCACAACAAGATTGACCTTGCCGCGCACCAGGCGGCTATTGAAAAAAGCGAAGACGATAGTCATGTCTACGTTTCAGCAAAGACAGGCGATGGACTTGAGCAACTGGTTCAACACCTGAAGGATTGCGCCGGCTATCGTGAGGCAGGCAGCGACAGTTTCAGTGCAAGGCGCAGACACCTTGAGGCATTGAAACGCGCGGCGCAATGGGTCGACAAAGCAGTGGTCGCACTCAAGGTTAACCAGGCCGGCGAACTGGTGGCCGAAGATCTGAGATTAGCGCACCAGGACCTTGGGGGTATTACCGGCGAGGTCAGCAGTGACGATCTGCTTGGCGAAATCTTCAGTAGTTTTTGTATAGGTAAATAGCAGGGCTGGATCGGAATACTGATCTACACTCAAAGACACGGGTAAAAGCGAGACACGATGCATGCACAACATACATTTGATGTCATTGTAATCGGTGGCGGCCATGCCGGTACCGAGGCTGCGCTTGCCTCGGCGCGCAGTGGTGCAAAGACGCTGTTGCTGACGCATAACATCGACACCCTCGGGCAGATGAGTTGTAACCCGGCGATTGGCGGCATTGGTAAGGGCCACCTCGTCAAAGAAGTCGATGCGCTTGGCGGCATCATGGCGCGTGCAATTGATCAGGCCGGGATCCAGTTTCGTATTCTCAATGCGCGCAAGGGTCCAGCCGTACGGGCGACACGTGCCCAGGCAGACCGTGTACTTTACAAGCAGGCAATCCGGCATGTGCTTGAGAACCAGCCAAACCTGAGTATTTTTCAACAAGCTGTCGATGATCTCATCATGGACGGTGATCGTGTTGCCGGTGTTATCACCCAGATGGGTTTGAAATTTTCAGCACCGGCGATTGTGTTAACAGTGGGAACATTTCTCGGTGGCAGGATTCATATTGGTGAGGCCAATTACCAGGGTGGTCGAGCCGGTGATCCACCCGCCAATGCCCTGTCAGTACGGCTGCGTGAAATGCCGTTTCGCGTTGAGCGCCTCAAGACTGGTACGCCACCACGTATTGATGGCCGTACGATTGATTACACCGGGCTTGAACCGCAGCCGGGTGATACACCAACACCGGTATTTTCATTCCTTGGCTCGGTTGCCGAACATCCGCAACAGGTTTCCTGCCATATCACCTATACCAGTGAACAGACGCATGACCTGATACGCAATGGACTGGACCGTTCGCCCATGTACACCGGGGTGATCGAAGGGGTTGGACCGCGTTATTGTCCATCGATTGAAGACAAGGTTGTGCGGTTTGCCGACAAGACCTCGCACCAGATATTTATTGAGCCGGAGGGGTTGCAAACCCACGAGGTCTACCCGAACGGGATCTCGACCAGCCTGCCCTATGATGTGCAGGAAGCCTTTGTGCGTTCAATCAAGGGGTTTGAAAATGCCCATATTACCCGCCCTGGTTATGCCATTGAATATGATTTCTTTGATCCGCGTGACCTGAAGGCCTCGCTGGAGACCAAGCACGTAGAGGGTTTGTTTTTCGCGGGCCAGATAAATGGAACGACGGGCTATGAAGAAGCGGCCGCACAAGGTCTACTGGCAGGGTTGAATGCCGCCCGTCAGGTACGCGATGAGCAGCCATGGTGTCCACGTCGAGACGAGGCCTATATAGGCGTGTTGGTGGATGACCTGATCACCAGCGGGACCAAAGAACCCTACCGCATGTTTACCAGTCGCGCCGAATACCGCCTGATGCTGCGTGAAGATAATGCCGACCTGCGCCTGACCGAACAAGGACGTGCACTCGGCCTGGTGAATGATGAGCGTTGGCAGCGTTTTAATGATTATCGTGATTCAGTCGAGGCAGAACAGCAAAGACTTCAGTCATGTATGGTTCAACCGAGTGCGGTCACCGAGGCCGATGCTGTACGGGTGTTTGGTCAACCACTAACGCGCGAGGCACGTGCCAGTGAGCTGTTGCGGCGTCCCGATGTGGAATACGCTACGCTGACCAGTTTGTCGGTCGTCGGTGCAGGTGTTGAGGATCCACGAGTAGCGGAACAAGTGGCTGTACAAGCCAAGTATTCAGGGTATATTGATCGTCAGCACGATGAAATTGCCCGCTTGCAGAAAAACGAGGCGAAACGTCTGCCAGACGATATCGATTATGCGAA
>Ga0316207_10004222_pt1 | contig 12625 bp, 14 predicted proteins | sample 6weekpyrite_MG_FD_204943 | JGI IMG/M metagenome (GOLD analysis project Ga0316207, IMG submission 204943) | Microbial mat bacterial communities from mineral coupon in-situ incubated in ocean water Damariscotta River, Maine, United States -... | ecosystem: Environmental > Aquatic > Marine >... | reverse complement strand
GCATTGTTGATTATTTTTGTAGCGATCTGGGCATGGGCATGGAGTCGGCGGAATAAGTCGAAATTTAGTAATGCGGCTAATTCTTTGTTCGATGAACAAGAAGAAAAAATTCATGCAGCATCCATGAGAGCAGAACGGGCGGAGAATAAACATGAGTGATTTTTGGAGTGGCTGGGTTATTGTAATAGCACTGGCTAATATATTGGGCTGCGTCTGGCTGATCTGGTGGGCATCAAGACCCAAAAAAGGCGAAGCAGCAAAAGGGGATGTGACAGGGCATACCTGGGACGATGATTTACAGGAATTAAATAACCCGATGCCACGTTGGTGGTTATGGTTGTTTTATATAACGATCGTCTTTGGCCTTGCCTATATCATTATCTATCCGGGTTTTGGTTCATATCAGGGTACTGCAGGCTGGACACAGACCAACCAGTACGAGGCTGAAATGAAAACTGCCAGTGATGAATACGGTCCTATATTTGCCGGTTATGCCAAGCAAAATGCAGATCAGCTGGTGAATAATAAATCGGCGATGGACAGTGGCCGTCGTTTATTTTTAACCTACTGTTCAACCTGTCATGGTTCGGATGCGCGAGGCTCGCAAGGCTACCCGAATCTGGCTGATAAAGACTGGCTCTATGGTGGCAATCCTGATCAGATCAAGAGCAGTATTATGGATGGTCGCTTACAAGGTGTTGGCTTAATGCCGGGTTTTGCGCATCTGGGTAAAGACGGTATTGATGCCGTCACTGCCTATGTGATGAGCCTGAGCGGTCGCAAAGCAGATAGTGCTAAAGTGGCTGCGGGTAAAACGACATTTGATAGTCAATGCGTTGCCTGTCATGGCGCAGATGCTAAAGGTAATATTCACATTGGTGCGCCGAATCTGACAGATAACATCTGGTTATACGGTTCTACTAAAGGGCATATCAAACTCAGTATTGAAAAAGGTCGTGATGGTGTGATGCCTGCGCACCGTGAGTTCCTTGGTGAAGATAAGGTGCATTTACTATCAGCCTATATTTATAGTCTGTCTAAATAGTGCATCGCTGCACACCTAATCTATTGGTGTGCAGCTTTTTCCTAACTTGGTTTAATCCTTAATCGGTTTAATAATGGGAACAGAGATGTCTGAAAATAATAATGTTGTACCTAAAGTACAACGCGTCATTGCCATTTTATGGCCCTCATTTATCATTTCCGGAATTGCTACGATTCTATTTTTTACAGCCTTCGACCCGAATGAAATTATCGGTTGTGTTGGTGGCTGGGATATTAGTCGTATGGGTTACTATTCAATTGGTTTCTTTCTGTTCTGGCTATTAACTTCTGTTAACAGTGCATTGACTTGTTATTTTTTAAAGCCTTGTGCCGTTAGTCAAGAACAATAACTTAAACAGTTTTTAAAACCAGAGACCCTGATGGCTGAAAAGAAATCACAAAATGTTGAGCTGACCCCGGTAGAAGAAGTTTATGCAAAGCGCAAAAAAATCTTCCCGCGGCAAGTTACCGGTTTATTTGCAACACTTCGTTTTTCTGGTGTCCTGATATTGCTCGGGATATATTATTTCGGACCACTCATTCAGTGGGATAACCGGCAAGCAATCTTGTTTGATTTGCCGGCGCGTAAATTTTATATCTTCGACTGGATTTTCTGGCCACAGGATTTTATTTATCTGGCTGCCTTATTAATTATTGCAGCTATCGCATTGTTTCTGGTCACCGCATTAGCGGGTCGGGTCTGGTGTGGTTATGCGTGCCCGCAAACAGTCTGGACCGAAGCTTTTCTCTGGATCGAAAGGAAAGTTGAAGGCAGTCGTGCAAAGCAAATAAAACTGGAGAAAGCTGGCTGGAGCTGGGATAAATTTCGCCTGAAGTTTACCAAACATTTTCTCTGGCTCGCTCTTTCATTTATTACAGGTTTTGTTTTTGTTGGCTGGTTTACGCCAATCAATGAGCTAATGGACAGAACGATTAGTTTTGAGCTGGGTCCGTGGGAGGCATTCTGGATATTTTTCTATGGTTTTGCAACTTATGGTAATGCTGGCTGGATGCGGGAACAGGTTTGTTTGTATATGTGTCCTTATGCCAGATTTCAGGCCGCAATGTTTGATAAGAATACCCTGGTTATTTCTTATGATGAAAAACGTGGAGAGCCTCGTGGTTCACGTAAAAAAGGTTCAGATTATGTAAATGATGGGAAAGGTGCCTGTGTCGATTGCTCGTTATGTGTTCAGGTCTGTCCTACCGGAATTGATATACGTGATGGTCTGCAGTATCAGTGCATAGGTTGCGCCGCCTGTGTTGATGTCTGTAATGAAGTCATGGATAAAATGGGCTATGAGCCTGATCTGGTCAGTTACACAACCGAGAATGCTTTAAGTGGTAAAAAGGAAAGCCTGTTCCGGCCACGAGTAATAATTTATGTGATTCTCTTGTCAGTTATATCGGTAGCATTGTTTACTTCAATTGCACAACGTATTCCATTAGGAGTGGATGTTATACGGGATCGTAACTCGCTTTATCGGGAAACGGATGAAGGTATGATTGAAAATGTGTATACGCTTAAGATCATGAATATGGATCTGAAGGATCATCGCTATTCACTGGCGGTTGGAGGAGTTGAGGGGCTGACAGTGAAAAAACCGAAAAAGGGTATTTTAGTCGATGCGGGTACGGTACTAAATTACCCGATTCGAGTACAGGTTGATCCGGATAAATTAAAAAAGTCGAGCACTGAATTAATTTTTTATCTCAATGCGATTGACAGTGATAAATTGTCAATTGAAGTCGATGGTCGCTTTTTAGGGCCGGTTTACAAATAATATTAACAAAGTAGAGTAGTAATCTAATGACAACAGCGGCGATACAAATGAAAGAAAATGAACCATGGTACAAACAGTGGATGGTGTGGATGGTTATTACACCACCGCTGACAGCAGTCATAGCCGGTATCATTACCATTAATCTTGCGATTCAAAGTGATGATGGACTGGTTGTTGATGATTATTATAAACAGGGTCTGGGAATAAACCAGACCTTGAAACGTGATCATAAGGCAAGATCACTAGGCCTTGATGCGAGTCTTTTTATCGAAGGCGAGGATCTTAAACTGCGTTTCAAAAACGTTATTGGCAATGAACAATTAAAACTGAGTTTTATACATCCCACTCAGAGTCAGCGTGATGTAAAGGTTGATCTCATTCAATTCTCAGAAAGTGCCTATAAGGCAAAATTAGAAAAAACATTAACAGGAAACTGGAATTTGTTGTTAGAGCCAGAAGATAAAGAGTGGCGTATAGGTGGCAGAATAAATCTTGGTAAACAACAAAGTAGTCGTTTAATACCCAATCTCAAATAGCGAATTAGATTAATCTGATAAGTTGCAACAAACTGGTCTGGAATCCTTTTCAGGCAGGGCTTACTTTTACAGAAATACCGGAATAGGACTTCCAGCTTACAGGTAACTCAGAGAGCTTATTCTTAAATAAGCTGAAAAATATTATCTAAAACCTGCATGCAGTAATGAAACTTAATTCATTGCCAGCATATAGGGTACCCAGCTAATCAACAGTGTTATGGCTAATACTAGATCAACGATAATAATGGCTCTGAATTTTTTCTTGATATCATCTGCTTGTTCGGATGAATAAATGCGCGACATCAGAATGTCGAGAAAAAAGCCGGTAACCAGTAAAGGTGCGATGACAGGTAGAATCAGTGTGGTTACAATCTGTATGCCTTCGAGAGTTAATTCTGTGCTGTTATCGGGTTTAAAGATAATAGTAATGAGTGCTAGAACATAAAGGATGTTGCGAATGGGGCCGGCATGCCGAATAAAGCGGCTAATCGTCTCTTTCATTTTTTAGTTATTTTAATTTGATGAATCGAGTACCTCTTTTATCAGAATAAACGCGGATTTACAACCGGTTGCTTGCGTTCAGGCGGCATTGCTGACGCTGTTGCATCGCTATATATTTCATTAATAAATTTTTGTCAGATAACTGAATGTCTGTGATTTCTGCTCCTATCTGCATATAGTGATAGGGAGTGTTATAAGCGCGTTTATTGCGTACAGTCAGTTCACATTGTATTGACTGTTTATCATCAAACATTAGCCTGCAGCCGGTCAGTTTGTCGCCTTTTCTAAATAGCATTGTGTTGCCGCCCTGAATATTTATTCTGGTACCCTGGTGTGACAGGTCTTTTATGATGCCGGTTAATGAATTCTGAAATTCGCCGGGTATCCTTGCAGACAGGTGCTGCCCCGTTTTCAATGCAAGTCTGAAACTGTTTCTTCGTTGTTCCTGTTCAACAGCTTCGGGGTAACTCATTAACAGAGCGGGCATGCCGCTGGCATGAACAGTATCAATAAAGCGTGTTGTAAATGATGTGATAGTACCCTGTTTCTTTAACTCGCAATGAAATAATGTATTTTTATTGTATTTGAAATCGGCCCGCGGGAAGAGTTCATCAAGAATAATAGTATTAGCTGCTTTGTTGCTGGAAACGAGCATGCTCTGGAAAATCTCAGAACTTTCATCGGTTCTAATAATTAACGGCGAGTTGTTTTTTTGCAGATTATGTAATACCGAGGTGCGCAGGTCTGAGTGCTTTCCGATGTTTTTTTTGTTTTTCTGGATAAATGACTCAGCTAGTTTTTTAAACATGATCGTGGCCATAAGTGACAGGTTGATATCACTAATAGCGGGTAGTTGTGAGGATTCTTTAGTTTTTTATTGGCTTCCGGTGCTGTTGCCTGAGTATCGATCTCAGAATTTTCTCAGATAACTGACAGACAGTCGTTCGATGTCGTAACTGTAGATGCCAGCATCAGCATCAAGTGACTGAAAGAGAGTATCAATTGCACTTTTTGAGCTCAGTGCGTAATTAAAACCCAGTGTCAGTTTAGTGATATCTGCCGTGTATTTCGTTGATTCCCAGTTATTCGCAAATACCGTATCAGGGATTGTTTCCCAGGCAGCGCGAATGGTGGTGAATGATAGTGCGTAATCATCAAGTGTCTGGGTCGTCCAGTTGGCTGTTATATCACCGCTGATCAGGCTAATCGAAGAGTATAGTGAAAGACGTTTGGACTGCTTGATGTTGATAGCGAAAAACAGCGTATTGCGCTGGTTGTCAAAGGTCTGATAGAGGTTGCTGCCATCAGTTGTTGTATCAGCATCGATATTGATTGTGGAAACTCCGGCCCGGAATTGAGTTCGGTCATCATGGCGCCAGTGGACCCCAAGTCCCATTTCGGTATTGATATTATCTCGCAGGTTGCTTTTATAGTCGCTCTGTCCCAGTTGTAGGAATGCGCTGTATGTCGGTGAACGAAAGCGGTTAGAGAACTGAAACTGATAACTGGCTTTTATTTTTAGTTGTGAGCTATTAAGTCCGTCATAAGTTGAAAAGGATTCAAAGTCGGCTGCTGCACTTAACGTTAAGCGGCGGTTCTTTTTTTGCAGTAGCGACTGTTTAATGTTTATACCAAGCTGGTAAGAGTCATCGGAAATAATGTCACGATCTAACTTACCCAGACTAAGATTGTTGTCCTGATTGTAGGTTAAGGAGCCGGTGTAAGTCGCGGCATTTAATTGTGTCGATAGAATGGCGCAATACAAAGCAAATATGACATAGAAGTTATTCATAAATCACCATAAAAATCATAAGCGAGAATTCTTCAATATTACTACTTTCTAATTCGCTAAACTAAAACGAATAAACTTGGGATAACCATATATAGTATGCTAGAAAGTGTAAAGTAAAAATGAATTCTGAAGAACGTTATGCGAAATCAATGGGCAGGTAAGAATGTCGAATCATAATGATGAAGATCATCCAAGAAGGCGTTTTCTTGAAACCATGTTAGCGGCTGGTATGTATAGCCTGGGTAGCGGTGTTATTGTGCCGAATCAGTCACTGGCAATGGGCAAGATACCAACGCGTTTAGAAAAAGGTAAATCAATTTATGATTTATCTGGCTCAGTCAAAATTGATGGTGTTGCAGCGACAGAAAAAACGATTATTAAATCAAATAGTGTGATTGAAACCGGTGACAGTAGCCATCTGATTTTTGCTGTTGGAAAAGATGCGTTTATTTTACGTGAGAAGAGTCGTCTTGAATTGGGTGGTAAAGACTTTATTGTGAATACATTAAATCTTTTGCGAGGTAAGTTGTTGTCAGTTTTCGGTAAAACACGGCATAAGGTATATACCCCATTAGTAACGATTGGAATCCGTGGTACCGGTATTTATGTAGAAGCAGAACCTGAGGTCAGTTATGTGTGTACCTGTTACGGTAGTGTCGATATTGCTTCAACGAAAGATAAAAGAAGTAGAGAAAGTATTACCTCAACGCATCATGATTCCCCGAGGTTTATCCACGCGAATGGAAAGGCTGGTAGATTCATTGAGCCAGGCCCCTTTATAAATCACACGGATAGTGAATTGCTGCTAATAGAAGAGCTGGTAGGGCGATCTCTGCCGTTTATACCCGGTGACGATTATGATGGGCCAAGCCGTTCATACTAAGTATTGTGGATTGCAGTAAAAAAACAGTAGTGTTAGCTGAATAGATATAGTAACCATGTAATAAGTGTGGTTATTGATCTGTATCAATTTTCCCTCTCATGATCTTTTATAAGATATCCCTGTCAATATACACGCATAGGGGGGGAGATATGGATGATCATGAAACTGCGAAGAACCTTGGTATCACAGCCATGGTGTTTGTCTTTATTACAATAGCACTCGTTATCGTTGCAAATATTGTTGGTTAAACATCTCAGGGTAATAAAAAAGCCGGTATTAAACCGGCTTTTTTTTATTTAAGATTTTTAATCAGGGTTTTCCAGTCATCAAGATCGGTGGGTGTTCCAGCTCTGTTCTTGAGTTGTATGCCAACTGAAAAAGCAGAACCTAACGTAGGTTTACACCATTTAACATTACCGGTTACTAAAAACTCTTTGGTGCTGTCTTTGATAGAAATACTCAGATCGAGAACGCTTTTTTCCGACAGCGCTAATGTGGACAGAATCTTAATGCCGCCTTTAGAGACATCTATCATAGAACAGCTAAATGTTTTACCCAGTGCTCGTGGGTCATCTGATGAAAATAAAATTTTAACCTGAAAATTATCTTCAGAAAGGTATCTTGGGTCTTGTCGTCTTTCGTGGTTGTCAGAAACCGCAGCTGCTGTTGTCATTATCTTCCCTCTGGTATGTTTTTATTTAGTTATACGAATCTTATTCTGTATGTATGATAGTGAATTTTTGCTTTAAAACGAGTCTAGTTGATAACTGTAACAAAACGTTTACTTTGTTAATCCGTTCATCGGCTGTTTGTTGCCGGATAGTATGGTGGCGTGGAAAGTCTGGCGCAGAATTTGTCAGATGACAGCAAAATAAATATGAAGTGTGATCTTTATCACACAAAAAAATCGACTGAATATTGTTGCTGCCGGATTGCTGGTGGAAGCGCGTTCAGGTAGTAATATCTTCGAACCTTAAGGCTTCAACTGTCCAGCCAGTGTTATCAGATGTCGTCAGAATGAGGCAAGATGGACCGCCTCTGGTACGGGTAGCTCCTGCTGCTCCGGGGTTAATGACCCAGGGTAGTTCATCTTTATCGCAAACCTGGCTATGAGTGTGGCCATAAACAATGACGCGTGCTTGTGGGTGTGCTTGTCGTAATGACTCATGGCTGGGTTTGTGGTGGCCGTGCTCATGGCCATGTTCAACCGCTAATATACCGCCGGGTAAATTGATTTCTACAATATCAGGTAGCGCTTCAACAATTTCTTTTTGTTCGGCGGGCCAGATTGTGTGATGGTCATTATTACCGGTAACAGCAAAAATATGACCTAATTTAGGATGCATTTTTTCAAGTACTGAACCGCAGCAAATATCGCCGGCATGGATCGCAATGTCAGATTCTTTAATAACATCAGCAATGCGTTCATCTAACACGGTATGTGTGTCGGAGATAATCGAAATGCGTAAAGATTTGTGGTGGCTAAGATCGCTCATTATATCGGGTCTTTCATCTGTGTTTTGCATCAGGCTTATAGCGGAATCATTTGGTGTAAGGGGCTTGGGTTTAGTGTTCAAGCATTTTAATGATTTCGGCGGCTTGTTCAATGCGTTTATACGGCTCATGCCATGTTCTGGTATGTTTTTCTCGTAACATTGTTTTTTAGAAAGTCATATCCGAGGTGCATTAAAGTATAGTGACTAAGCTTTAGTTTACTTGTTTGATCAGTGGCGTATGTTTTTACAATGACAGGGGTGCTGATATTTAGTCTATCAGGCACGGTGTGATCTTTTAAAAAATCAGTTATAGTATTTCATTTATTTACGAGGGTTTTTATAATGCCGCAATACATTTTCGTTTATCTGGGTGGCGAACATCCTGCCGACCCGGAAGAAGGGCAAAAACATTTTGCCAAATATCAACAGTGGCTGTCTTCACTGGGTGATGCGGTTGTTAGTCCGGCCATTCCATTTAAGGATACGCACACTGTGCATCCTGACAGAACAATTGAACCCGGTACCGTGTCAGCAATGTCGGGGCTTAGTATCATCAAAAGTGACTCGATGGATGATGCATTAAAAATTGCTCAGTCTTGTCCGTTTCTGGAGATTAACGGTACGCTTGAGGTTGCTGAGATGATAGATATGTCGAGTAAGTCGAATTAGCTGCCTATAGCAAGGTACGGGTGAGTATCAATATTACTTTTCGTGTCTTTACAGATAAACTTTTTAAGTTGTGATCAGGTTAATGGCTTGGTCATATTTTAATAAATAGAAATAAAAAAGCATTCAAGCGCGACTGGGAATAAAGAGTCGTGGAAAATCGATTAAAAGAAGAGCCGGTGAGAACCCCCGGTCATTTTCATCTGCAATGACCGATGATTTATGTGTGCGTGAATTAAACAGCATGACGGTGAAAATATCGCATGCTTTGCTGTCTTCGAATAGTATATGAAGGGTGCGGTGTTTATTTTCTCTGGCTAAAACAATAAAAGCGATTGTTGAATATCAAGAAATGATTAAGTGTTTCGGTTGTTTTGAAGTTAGTTGTTGACACCATCGCTTTTTATAGGGGATTATGCATAGCTTAAGTAAATACATATTTTTTTATGCTGGAAACACGTCTCTCGTTCATGCTCATTTATATTGGACCAGGATAACAACCAATATAGATTATTAATTTACCAATATAATAATATATTTATATTCTAACTTTGCCTGGCAAGTCGGGCTCTTTAATTTTGGAAGTTAGATGCAAACGGCAACGGTAGATCTACAGGATGTGGAATAAATATATATTCATATATATTTATATATGGGGTGATAAATTTTCTATATTCGACGGCTAATAAATTTAAAGTATATACTCTGACAACAAAAATATTTTAGGGGAATCAAATGTTCGCAAACAATCCTTTTGCCGATCTACCGGCGTTCTTTTCAGCAGACATCATGCAGGGATATATAATTCTCATGGCCATACTTGTAGCCGTTGGCACAATTCTGGACATGATGCATAAGAAAAGTGCTAAGTACTTTTTTGAAAATGCAGAAAAAGCTAAAGCAAGTGCTAAGCGTACAGTCAGTGGCGGTGAGAAAGCCGGTCTTGCTGTTAGTACGGTAGCAAGTGAAGTACTGACTTCTAGTGAGTTCTGTAATACTAAGCGTAGAATTTCACATCTATTAACGATGTATGGTTTTATTCTTTTCATTGCAAGTTCGGCATTAATGATTTTTGAATGCGATACTGTTGCTACCAGTACCTTAGCTACGATATGGCACGTTGGTGCAATCATGCTTTGTGTTGGTGGTTACTGGTTCTGGTTCTTTATTCGTGTTGATGTGAACTCTGAAGGTGCTAAGTGGTACAAATTAGTACGTGCAGATATCTTTATCGTATCGTTATTCACAACAGCGACATTCGGATTAATCTGGTCTTACCTGCAGTCTAACGGTGGTGCCGTAGCTGACATGGGTTCAACTACATTGTTCTTCGCTTTATTTGCGATTTCAAACACAACGCTTTTCGCAAGTGTTATGTGGTCTAAGTTTGCGCATATGTTCTTCAAGCCTGCTGCTGCTTACCAGAAGAAAACGACAGTTGCCGATGGTTCAAGAGAAAACTTACCACAGGATTGGGATTTATCTTCAGCTGAAGTGCATGAAAAATTCCCTGATATCCCGCAGTATATGGGTAAGAATCCAGAAAATATGGGTGCTGGTATCAGACGTGAAGCGCCAAACCATTACTAAGATTAATCTAATAACAATTATTAAAGAATAGAGAGAATATATTATGCCTACTTTTGTATATATGACTCGATGTGATGGTTGTGGACAGTGTGTTGATATCTGCCCATCTGACATCATGCATATCGATAAGACATTACGTCGTGCTTATAACATTGAGCCTAACATGTGTTGGGAATGTTACTCATGCGTAAAAGCTTGCCCACATCACGCAATTGACGTACGTGGATATGCTGACTTTGCTCCATTAGGTTCTTCAGTTCGTGTACATCGTGATGAAGAAAAAGGAACGATCGCATGGCGTATCAAGTTCCGTAATGGCAAAAAAGACATGGAGCTTTTGGCTCCGATCACTACTAAGCCTTGGGGCGCCGGCCATTACGATTTAGCAAGTGAGCCAGCACCATCAAAAGATGTGGTCGACACTGAACTACTTTATAACGAGCCTAAGTATGTTGCGATGAATGACAATGCATTAGCGACGCTTGAATCAAATGGCATAGAAATGAAAGAAGGGGTTTACTACTAATGGGCTACAAGACAATTATTGAAGACGATATCGATATACTCGTCGCAGGTGCAGGCCTTGGTGGTACAGGTGCTGCTTTCGAAGCTAGATACTGGGGTAAAGATAAGAAAATCGTTATTGCTGAAAAAGCAAATATCGATCGTTCTGGTGCGGTAGCGCAGGGTCTTTACGCAATTAACTGTTACATGGGTACGCGTTTCGGTGAAAACAATCCAGAAGATCACGTACGTTATGCACGTATTGATTTAATGGGTATGGTTCGCGAAGATTTAGCCTTTGATATGGCTCGCCACGTTGATTCAGCTGTGCATCAGTTTGAAGAATGGGGTCTACCTATCATGAAAAACGCTGACACAGGTACATACCTGCGTGAAGGTCGCTGGCAGATTATGATTCACGGTGAATCATACAAGCCAATTGTTGCAGAAGCGGCGAAAAATTCAGCGGATAAAGTATTCAACCGTGTTTGTGTCACTCACTTATTAATGGATGAAGCTAAAGAAAACCGTGTTGCGGGTGCTGTTGGTTTCAACGTACGTACTGGTAACTACCACGTATTTAAGTCTAAGACTGTAATCTGTGGTGCTGGTGGTGCTTCAAACATCTTTAAACCACGTTCAGTTGGTGAAGGTGCGGGTCGTGTATGGTACGCACCATGGTCATCGGGTTCTGCTTATGGTCTTATGATCGAAGCTGGCGCGAAAATGACGCAGATGGAAAACCGTATCGTATTAGCACGATTCAAAGATGGTTACGGCCCTGTTGGTGCATACTTCTTACACCTTAAGACTTATACACAAAATGCTTACGGTGATGAGTACGAATCAAAATGGTTCCCTGAGTTACAAGAACGCGTTGGTAAAGAGTATCTGGATCCAGAAGCGTCTCACGCAACACATCGCCCAATTCCAACATGTTTACGTAACCATGCAATCATCTCTGAGGTGAATGCAGGTCGTGGTCCAATCCACATGGTTACAATGGAAGCGTTCCAGGATCCGCATTTAGAGGAAATTGGCTGGCATAACTTCTTAGGTATGACGGTTGGTCAGGCGGTACTTTGGGCTGCAACTGACGTTGACCCTAAATATGAAAACCCTGAGTTAACAACTTCTGAGCCATACGTAATGGGTTCACACGCAACAGGTTGTGGTGCATGGTGTTCAGGTCCTGAAGATGTTTCTCCTGAAGAATACTTCTGGGGGTATAACCGTATGACAACTGTTGAAGGTCTGTTCGGTGCCGGTGATGCTGTAGGTGGTACACCACACGCATTCTCATCAGGTTCTTTCACTGAAGGTCGTTTATCAGCTAAAGCCGCTTGTAAGTACATCGACGATGGTAAAGCGGAAGGTATCCGTGTTACTGATGCTCAGATTTCTCGCCGTAAGGAAGAGATCTACAAGCCGATGGAAACTTACACTGTTAGCCGTAATGAAATCGTTGCTGGTTCTGTTAACCCTAACTACATCAACCCACGTCAAGGTCTGGATCGTCTTCAGAAACTGATGGATGAGTACTGTGGTGGTTTTGGTGTTAACTACATGACTAACGACAAGCTTCTAAACATTGGTCTGAAGAAGATGGCTATTCTGGGTGAAGACCTGGATAAAGTAGCTGCTGAAGATGTCCATGAGCTATTACGTGCATGGGAGCTTAAGCATCGTTTCCTTACTTCAGAGTCTGTATTCCAGCACACGATGTTCCGTAAAGAAACTCGCTGGCCTGGTTACTACTACCGTGGTGATGCAATGAAGCTTGATGATGAGAACTGGCATGTATTAACAGTTTCTCGTCGTGATCCTAA